>Ga0209648_10002047_pt1 | contig 16534 bp, 15 predicted proteins | sample GraSoi2013_115cm_FD_185830 | JGI IMG/M metagenome (GOLD analysis project Ga0209648, IMG submission 185830) | Grasslands soil microbial communities from the Angelo Coastal Reserve, California, USA - Sample 9_17_2013_115cm (SPAdes) (version 2) | ecosystem: Environmental > Terrestrial > Soil >...
TGGAAAAACAATCGACGCGCTGGTTGAGTGGTTCGATGCCGGGCCGACATTGGTCGATTTCGCTGAAGCAAAGATCAATTATACCCAATTTGCGCGGTCATTAGTGTCAGTGCTCCAAGACCTCACACTCGAGCACCGATCCTTTGCCACGTCCGAACTTGCGCTCGAAGTAATGTATCTCGATCACAATTGGAAGCTGATGCTGAATCGGGAAGGGGAGGCCTATCGGTTGTTCGACGTTAAAAATGATCCTGACGAAATGGAAGACCTCGTTTGTCGGAAAGAGCATGACCGCTTAATCAAAGAGCTTAAGAGCGCCGTTCGCGACCGATCGAAACAAACCCAAGAGATGCGACATTGAGCGCCATGCGCAACGTGCTAATTACCGGGACGCCGCGCTCCGGCACGACGCTGATTTGTTCGTTGCTCAACAAATTGCCCGACACCGTCGCTCTGCATGAGCCGATGAACGTGTGGGATTTTGCGGAATGTCGGGACGGCGGCGCGGTGGCCGATCTCATTGAAAATTTCTGCGCGGAAACCCGGACATCACTGCACGAACACGGCTTTGCCATCTCGAAGCACGTGCGCGGCAAGATCCCAGATAACGTCGCGGCCGATCAAGTCAATCGCGCCGGTACGCGATTGCGATATACCGAACATGGACCGGTTAGTGTCGACAAACCGCTCTCGCAGAATTTCACGCTGGTGGTGAAACATCCGGCGGCGTTCTCGGCGTTACTCGAAGTTTTGTCCCAACGTTTTGAATGTTACGCCATCATCCGAAATCCACTGGCAACGCTTGCGTCGTGGAACAGTCTCGCGTGGTTTCCTCTCAAAGACGGCCATGCCCCCATCGGTGAGAAGCTCGATGTCGATCTTGCGCGCGACCTCGCCGCGAAATCCGACCCGATCGAACGACAAATTCACATTTTGGAATGGTTTTACGATCGGTTCCGACGCTTTCTCCCGGAACGCGCGCTGATCAAATACGAGGACTTGGTCACCTCGCGCGGTCGGGAGCTCGCAAAATTTTTTCCAGCGGCGTCGGAATCGGAGGAAGAGCTGAGTTCGAAAAACGTGAATAAGTATTACGACCGCGCGTTGATGACGGATCTGGGCGAGCGATTGCTACGACGCGATGGACCGATTTGGCATTTTTACACTAAGCGCGACGTCGAGAATTTGCTGAGCGAAGCTGGCTCAAGTGTCCCCGCACACTAGCGTCAGACGCCTTCGACGAGGATCATGTTTGTCTTGGTGGTGCGATGACGCATTTTGCGTGGCTCGCGATATTCCTCGCAGTTGAGCCATTCCTTGGCGCGCTCCATCGATTCGAACTGAAGCACGACAATACGTTTCGGTTTCCAATCGCCTTCGAACACTTCGGTCTTGCCGCCGCCGCCAAAGATCAGTACCAAGGCAAAACAGACCGCAGCCAGGATCAGGCAGCCTTTGCTAACGCAGCCGAGGCCCTCTTTCGGCTGATCGTTCACGGTGCGCGCCAATTACCGGTCCTCAAAGGAAGACAAACTGAATTCCCCACAAGCTTCATGCTGTGCCCAGCTCGTTCCACCATTTCGACAAACGGGATTCCGGGATTTCCGGAATGGCGCTCCCCGCCTTGTCGTAATGCGAGGTGTCGTTGAATAAAGTCAGCCGCGCACGAGTGGCATCGCGAAAATCGACAATATTCAGGGCGGCCGGTTTTTGATCGAGATTGTCGCGATAACGTCGCGGATCGAATCCGAGGAGCGAGCTTAGCAAAAGTCGGATCGTCGCTTTATGCGACACCACCAGAATATTCTGGCCGCCATGTTCTCGAACGAGCTCTATCAGCGCCGGCAGAGCGCGGGCTGTCACCGCCAATCCGCTTTCTCCGCCCAGCGGCGCAAAGGTGTAAGGATCTTTTTCCCATTCCGCCGCTTCTTCCGGAAATTTTTCTTCAACTTCACGCCGCGTCATTTGTTCCCAGCGTCCGTGGTTAATTTCACGAAACCCGTCGCGCGTCTGAACTTCAAGTTTATGCGGTCCAGCCAAAATTTGCGCCGTTTCAACCGTGCGACCCAAAGGCGACGCATAGACCGCCATGATTTTTTCGTGACTCAAACGATCGGCCAGACGCCGCGTTTGTTCGCGACCTTCATCGGACAGAGCGACGTCGGTCGCGCCGGCAAAGCGATCTTCAGCGCTCAATACCGTCGCGCCATGGCGCACCATAAAGACTCGTGTGACCGCCGACTTCATAATCGTTGATCGTCATCGCGTAAATTCCGCGAAAACGCAATCCTGCCGGCAAGATGTCGATCTCGCCGCGCCCCGAATCGATCTTAGCGCTCGATTTCGGGGAGCGTCGGCGTGAACGCGAAGAAGATTATCGGGAGTAATGCTGCAACAACCGCCGAAGCAATCGTTAAAATGTTCATGATCCAAACCAGCGCGACGTTGTCCGGAGGCCACGACAGCCCCAGGATCGCGAGCGGCAGCAGGACGGCCAATATCGTGCTTTCGCAAGCAATGAATCGACGCATTTTGCTTTGCGACGCCGCTTCGACAGAGGAGTTTCGTCGCTTTGCGCGAACTTTTCAAAAAAGCCCGCTTGCAGATTGGAGACGGCGACCACGCGTTCAGCAACCGGATTCTGAGAGACCGGACTTTCCGGCGGAGGCATCATCCGCGGCGGATGCGCGGGTCGGGCGGGCTTCATTTGAATTACATTTTGGGCAGCCGGCCGCAGCGCTTCGTGAGAAAGTTGCTCTGCATCGTTGTTGGCGACTGGAGCCGGATCCATTGCCGGTGCGCGCATGTTCCAACGGAATTTTGGTTTCAAAGTGGGCTGAAGCGGAATCTTCCTGACTGGCGCCTCGGGAATCCGGGGCGGCGGCGCGCTCGCCCGACGCAGCGCTGGATTCGGCACAGGCACAGCCGGTTTGCTGCGCACTGCTTCGGAATTTTCCGGGCTAGTTGCCGGTGCCGGCTGCGGCTTTGGACTGGGCAGCGCAACAATCGAAGGTTTTTTTTGTCGTGTCTCGAGCGGCGCCGCCTCGAGCTCCTCGTTCTTCGGCTTGGGTGAAGGAGTGACCGTACGCGTGAAATGATCGGGAAAACCGTACGACTCGCCCGGGATGAGGGACATGGCCTGCGGGTGGGAGCCACAGGTTTAGCGATTCCAATTTTTCCAGTCAATCCAAACATCACCAGGAGCACCAGATGAGATTGCCATCTTTTGAAGTTACGTTGGCGAATGACAAGCGATGCAACGCCGCGCGCCATCATTCACCTCGACATGGATTGCTTTTACGCGGCCATCGAAGTGCGGGACCGGCCGGCTTTGCGCGGAAAGCCAGTCGGTGTCGGCGGCGCGCGGGATCGCCGCGGCGTGCTGACCACGTGCAATTACGAAGCGCGCGCGTTCGGCGTTCATTCCGCCATGCCGACGTTCATGGCACTGCAGCGCTGTCCAAATCTAATCGTCCTCCCGACGCGATTTGATGTTTATCGCCGCGAAGCAGCGATCGTTCGGGAAATCTTGCACCGCTTCAGTCCGTTAGTGGAACCGCTTTCGCTCGATGAAGCATATCTCGACGTGACAGCGCATCCCGACGCGCCCGGACCGCTCGCCCAGGTGATTCGCGATTTAATTTTTCAAAAGACGAAACTGACTTCGTCCGCCGGCATCGGGCCCAACAAGTTGATCGCAAAAATCGCCAGCTCGATGCGAAAGCCGAACGGGCAATTGGAAGTCAGCGCAGCTGAGGTTCCTGGATTCATGGAGAACCTGCCCGTGCGCGAAATCTGGGGGATCGGCGAAAAGATGGAACGAAGATTGCAGGAGCTCGGAGTCAAAACGTGCGGCGACCTTCAACGGTTCTCGCGTCCGGAACTTGTCGATCTTTTCGGCAAATTCGGCAGCGAACTCTTCGATCTCTGTCGCGGATTTGACGATCGACCGGTCGAACCGGACCGGCCACGTAAGTCGCTCAGCACCGAAGAAACTTTCCCGAGCGATCTGGAAACGCTGGAACAATGCGAAGAACGTCTCGGAGAACTTTTTCAAGAACTCATGGCCGATTTGGCCCAGAAAGAAACGACCCGGCGCGTCACAAAAATTTTTGTGAAGCTCAAATTTGCGGATTTCACCCGGACTACTGCCGAGCGCGCCGGTTTAGAACCATCGCTTTCTGCATTCCGCAGTTTGCTGGCGGAAGCTTTTGCCCGCACCGGCAAAAAAGTGCGTCTGATCGGAGTTGGTGTGCGTTTCGCCGAAAGCGCGCCCGAGGAAATGCAAATGCCGCTGTTTTCCGAGGCGCCGAATTAACCCATGATTAATCGAACCAGGACGAGCGCGACAATCCCACCGGCAAATAGCGCGACGACTACGATCTCTCGTTTCGTTAACAGCGGCTCGGATTTTCCATTTGGAATGGTGACCTCGCCATTGTTCTCGATCACGCCCAACACATCATCGCACAGCTTTCGGACATCCGCCGGCATTGCTTCTTCACTCGCGAACTGCTCACCGTTAAACACAAATTTTTTCTTCACTGCGCCGTCATGCAGCGCTTTTTCGTAAGCTACGCGGACCTCAGGAGGCAAATCTGCCGGACTGGCGTATTCCTGCCCGTTGTAACCAATCTTCGTTTTCAGGGTAATGCTCACTGCCTGGCGGAAATGACAGCAATTCACCTGCCATCGGCTCTCGCGCTCTCGTTCTTGTGATAAATTAGCCGCCAAGTGATCAGTGCTGCCGCTCAACAAAAGATCCGCGCTTCAGGGTGCGACGTGCGTTTCGATAATCTCACCCGCCAGCTTTACGCCACTGACGCTTCGATTTACCAAATCGAGCCGCTTGGCGTCGCCTTCCCAACCAGCGCGCAGGACGCGAGCGCGGTCATTAAAGCCGCGGCCGATGAAAACGTTCCGGTCACGCCGCGCGGCGCCGGTACCAGCCTGGTTGGAAACGCGGTCGGCGAAGGATTGATCGTCGATTTCTCGCGCCACAATCGCAAGATCGATAATCTTAATATCGACAAACGCAGCGTGCGCGCCGGCGCCGGCGCCGTCCTCGATCAGTTGAACGCGTTTCTCAAGCCGCACGGATTTTGTTTTGGCCCCGACGTCGCTACCAGCTCGCGCGCCACCATCGGCGGCATGATCGCGAACAATTCTTCCGGCGCGCACGTTCCAGTTTACGGCACGACTGCCGATCACGTTCTTTCGACGGAAATCGTTTTGGCCGACGGTCGGATCGTCATTGTCGGTCCGGCAAGTGAATCTTTGCGCGACGAACAACGCAAGATCGACAATCTCGTTCGCGCGCACGCGGCAGAAATGGCCGAGCGCTGGCCGCCCGGTTTACTCAAACGTTGGCCGGGCTACGGCATCGAACGTTTCTCGCGCACGCCGAACAACCTCAATGAGATTCTCGCCGGCAGCGAAGGAACGCTCGCCGCGATTTTTTCAGCCGAGCTAAAGATCTCGCCGCTCCCGCGCGACAAAGGACTCGGCCTGATCTTCTTTGCATCCGTCGCCGACGCGATGCAAGCAACCGTCGCGCTTCTCGATCTCAAACCCGCCGCTATTGAACACATCGACCGCCCGTTGCTCGATCAAACAAAAGGGCAGCTCCATTTCCAAGCCGCGCGCGATCTGCTCGAGCTCGAGGCACAACCGTGCGAAGCAATCTTGATCGTCGAATTCTACGACGATGCGGCCGAGCGCTTGTCGATCTTGCAGTCGCGCTACCTCGGTTTGCGGACGAGAATTTGCCGCGACCCGAACGAGATGAATCTCGTTTGGTCGGTGCGCAAAGCCGGCCTTTCACTTTTGACCGGCTGCGTCGGTCCATCGAAACCGGTCGCGTTCATTGAAGACGCAGCGGTTCGTCCGGCGCAACTGCCCGATTACGTCCGCGGGTTGCAGTCGATCATGAAATCCCTCGGACTGGAAGCGAGCTACTACGGACATGCCGCGAGCGGCTTGCTCCATGTCCGGCCCGTTCTCGATCTCCATAGTGCGGACGATTTGCGAAAGTTCAGGCTGGTAGCCGATCAAACTTCCGCGCTCGTCCGGCAATTCAAAGGATCGCTCTCAGCCGAGCACGGAGTCGGCATCGCGCGCACCGAGTACATGCGCGAGCAACTTGGCGATGAGCTCCTCAATGTGATGCGGGAAATCAAACGCACCTTCGATCCGAAAAATATTTTCAATCCCGGAAAAATTTTCGGCTTCGCCCACAAGATCGACAATCATTTGCGTAACAATTTCACAAAGTCGATCGAGCTGCCGTTCGAGCCGCGCCTCGCGTTCGCGTTCAAGGACCGCTCGTTCATCGGCAATCTCGAGCAATGCAACGGTTGCGGCGGTTGCCGCAAAGACACGCCGATCATGTGCCCGACGTTCATCGCGACCGGGGACGAAGTCATGTCCACCCGCGGTCGCGCCAACATCATCCGGCGATCGCTCGAACTGCGCGGCAGTGGTCACGATCCGTTGAAATCGGCCGAACTCGATGCCGCGCTCAGCAATTGCCTCTCCTGTAAAGGTTGCACGCCGGAGTGCCCGTCGAACGTCAATCTCGCGCTGCTCAAAGCCGACATGCTTTATGCCCGCTACCAACGCGACGGTTTGCCATTACGCGAACGGTTCTTCAGCAACGTCGATCTGCTCGGCCGAATCGGATGCACGATGCCACGGCTCGCCAATTCAATTCTCGATCATGCGCCGATGCGCGGGTTCATGGAGAAAACGCTCGGAATCTCAGCGAAGCGTTCGCTGCCGCACTACACAGGCAAGCGATTTGATCGCTGGTTTGGCAGAAATGCGCAACCAAACGGGGCGGATCGTCCGCGCGGCAAAGTAATTCTCTGGGACGACACGTTTGTTCGTTATCACGAGCCGAATATCGGAATCGCGGCGGTAAAAGTCCTCAACGCGCTCGGTTTCGAAGTCGAGCTGCTGCAAAATCGAAAATGTTGCGGCCGGCCCGCGTTCAGCCAGGGAAATCTCGATGCCGCAGTTGAAGTCGGGCAACACAACGTCGATCTCGTGATCTCTTCTCAACCTCTCAACAGTTCAACGTCTCAACAATCGGGTACGCCAATCATTTTTCTCGAGCCGTCGTGCTGGTCGATGTTCGTCGAAGATTATCGCGAGCTGAAGATTAAGAGCGCGGAGAAAATCGCAGCGCGCTGTTTCCTCTTCGAAAAATTTGTGGACGATTTGTTAGAGCGCGAGCCAGACGCGGTGCAGTTCAAAGATCGCCAGGCGAACGTCGCGATCCATCCCCATTGTCACGCCAAGTCGCTGATGAATCCTGCGTTCATGGCGCGGCTCGTCGAACGATTGCCCGGGTATCGCGCGACCTTGCTCGAGACTGGCTGTTGCGGAATGGCTGGCGCATTCGGCGCGCTCGCCGAAAAATATGAACTGTCGATCCAGGTTGCTGCGGATTTACTGCGCAAGATCGACAATCAACAAGCGGATGTTGTTGTCGCTTCCGGCACAAGTTGCCGGCATCAGATTGTCGATCTTAGCAGCGTCCGGCCGAAGCATATGGCCGAGCTGCTCGCAGACGCGCTCGATCTGTCATCCTGATCCCGCAGTCGCGGGAGAAGGATCTCTCACAAACTCGTTGATCACGCCAATTACATTGTGTGATCCACGCTCCGACTGTGCGATCCCTCGCTCCGCTCGGGATGACCCGCGTTACGATTTCGGCGGCGGTGGAGCTGGGTTGCCGCCCGGCTTTGCGGCTTCGCCGGGTTTCGGCGGAGCACCGGCTTCGCCACCAAGAAGTTCAGCGTCGGCCGGAATCGCGAGCACATCAGATTCGATGTACGAGTCCGGATGATTCGCCAATTCTTTGCGCAACGCCGCGATTTGTTCTGCGGTCACCGGACTGGCACTATTCCCCCACTCGCTTCGCTCGTAGGTCAGAACGTCGGCGATTTTTTGGTCGGTCAGCGTCTTGTCCCACGGTTGCATGACGGCGCTGCCGAATTTTTGGCCTTTCACCGTGACCGGTCCCTGCAAACCTTTGAGAACGATCATTGCCGGCCGCTTCGAACCGCCAGTCGTAAATTCCGAGCCTGCCAGCGGAGGATATTGACCGGGAACGCCGAGGCCGTTCGCTTGGTGACACGTCTGACAGTTGGCCGCGAAAATCTTCTTGCCGCGGTCGCGCGGCGAAAGCTCGGCTTGCTGTTGTTGAGCTTGAGGTCCGCCCCCTTTTTTTGCCGGCGGCGGTCCGCCGAGCGGATCAAGCCCATCACCGGAAAAATTTCCAGAGTAGCGACCGAGGTAAGCGCCGCCCGTGAAAATCGCGATCCCGTAAACGGCGATCAGCCAAATCGAGAGCGGCTCGAGTCCGACGCGCGGCTCGCGCTTCTCTCGTTGAATCGCGGCGTGCACTTCCTGAACGTCGGACGTTTCGCCGTAATCCATGCCCTGGCGGGTGAGCGATGATGGGTCTGGAGTTCGCTCGTTCATTTCTTCGATGGCGCCGGTGCTGGCGATCCTGCGGGCTGTGCTGGAGGGGAAGCGGCAGGCGGCGCCGCGCCCTCTGCGGTCTTCACCTCTTTCAGCGGATGCGATTGATCCAGCGACATCAAATAAGCAACGAGACAGCTGGCGTCGTAGGTTGGAACAATTTCCCAACCCGGCGGCGGCGCGTCGCGGCCGCTCAGTTCCAGAGCATCGGCGGAGCGCTCACCATTGATCTGATGTTTCTCGTAAAGAAATTTGTAAGCCGGCATGGTCGAATCCACGCTGTCCAGACTCATGCTTCGTGGCGAATAAAGATGTCGATGATGCCAGGCCGCAGAATAAGCTGGCGGCACTCCGTTAGGACTTGGTGAAGCCGAAGGGGCCGGAGACGGATTCGCAGCTGCAGATTGCGCTGGCGCCGCGGCGGAAGTTGCGGGTGCTGGCGGCGAACCACCAGCGGCCGGTTTGCCCGAACCAGCATTCGCGGGCGGTGATTGCGCAGTCGCAGGCGAATTTGCAGGAGCGTTTGCAGCCGGCGCCGCTGCTGGCTTTTCCTCTTCAGTTGGCCCAGCTTTGCCAATGTCCGCCAAATCGGGACCCATTCGTTCCTGGCCAAGCACTACCGGTCGATCAAAAATATAATCGCGCGGCGCGCTGCGGCGCTCAGCCCATTTCGGGCGAGGTGATGGCCCTGCGTCGCGGACACGATCGACATCCGCGTAGGCGTAACCGGGCCGGATTTGCTGACTGTGGCAATAGATGCACCCATTCGCCGCGTAAATCCGCCGGCCGCGGTCGGCCATGCCCGATTTCGGAGCGGGATAAATGTCGGTGCCTTCTTCATCCATCTGCGGGTTGAGCGCGCCAATTTGCAGGTTCGGGATTACAGTCAAGCCGACCCACGAGAACGCGAACGTTCCGAAAACTCCGAGGAAAAGCGGGACCAATCCTTTCACGAGTGCGCCTCCGATCCCTCGGCTTCGACTGGATTCAAAAATGTCGGGACCGTTGAAGTGCGGCCAAGGCCGAACAACATCAGGCCAAAATGGAACGCGAAAATGAAATGCGAAATCGTCAATAACAGCGCTGCAACCGTGCGACCTCGTAAATATGGCAACGCGCTTGCCACGCTTTGGATGAACGACATTGAGGGATCATTTTGGGTCGCGCCCTGAGCAAACCCACCGACCAACAACATTAACGACATCAATCCAACGCCGTAGGCCGATGCCCAGAAATGGAGTTTGATGAGCGTAGCGTAACGCCATTCACGACCGACCAGGCGCGGCACGATGTAGTACATCGAACCGAACATGACCATCGTGAAAAACGCGTACAGCCCGAGATGTGAGTAGGCGATGCTGGCCTCCGTAAAATGCAAGTAGCGCGCGGTTGAGCGGAGCGAGATCAGGATACCGATGATGCTAAAGACCGTATACGACATCGCGCCGAAGACGGTGAACCGCAGCGTCGGGCTGTAACGCATCACCGGAAAATATCCCTGCATCGTCATGTGATGATTGAGTCCGACGGTCGCGACCGGAATGATGGTCAGGATCGTTGCGGCGATGCTCGCTGTAATCATCCATGCCGGGAATGGTCCATCGACAAGGCGCTGCATCCCAGTCCAACTCGAGAACAGCGCGTAGGTCCAAAATCCAATCGTCGCGAGATGATAACTGTAAACCGGGCGCCCGATCACTTTCGGGATCATGTAATAAGCGGTGCCGAGCGCGATCGCGCCGAGCCAGAGAAAGAGCAGATTATTCGCGTACCACCAGCCGACCGCCGCCTGCATCACGCCTTGGACCGGGACGACGAAGAGCATTGCTTGGGCGGCGGCGTAGAGCCATGGAAACCAGAGAAACGCGCCCAGCAAATACCATTGGGTGATGTAAATCTGGTCGCCCCGGCGAAAGCGGAACATCAACACCGCCCACGACATAATCAGCGCGTAAGCGACAAAAAGAACAACCGCGGCATAAGGCGGAAACTCGAGCCAGTCGTAACCGGTGCTGTAGCCCATGAGAATTCCGATTACGCCAATCAGCACACCGATGTTCCAAAACCAAATCCCCGCCACAATCAGCAGCGGATGTCGTAAAGTCGTCCGGCACAATCGCGCCATCAGCCAGATCGCCGTTCCCATTGCGGCCATCGACGCCCAGCCGTAAACCATCACGTTCATGTGCACCGGACGCAGTCGGCCCCAGGTCAAAAAGCTGACATCCGAGAACCAGTCGGGTGAATGCAATTTGAACGATACGAATCCGGCCAGCAGGGTTCCGATTAGTAACCAAACCATCGCTGACGCGTAAAACATCAGCACCGGCACGCGCGTCGAAGCATCGATGCGCGCACGCTCGAGCTGTTCTGCGTCGCTAGCGGCAGCCGAAATGACCGGTTCTTTTAATGGAATGTCAGCGGTTGGAGTCATTCGTTAGGCAAGATCGACATGTTCACAATTGTCCCGGAGTTACCGAAGGTGACGCGGCCGGCGCTGCGGCCGACGATTGTGGCGAAGGAGCCGGAGACGCCGAAGCGCCGGGTGGCGTCGATGGCTGCACCGGCGGCGGATTTACGGCCGCGGCTGGTTGACCGCGCGCTTCCGAATTTTGACCGGCAACTGAAGTGGGTTTCGGTGTCCCGCTTGCCTGCGGCGAGGCGGATGGCGCGGGCGTGGCGGCCGCTGCCCCGCCGGGTGCCGCAGAAGATTCCGGCGCGGTGATCGCGTATGCGGGCGCGGGGTTTTTGTTCGCCAGATCGGCAACAGTTAATTCCATCGCGCGATTGATCGGCAATCGCACCGTACCTTTGTTTTTATCGACCCAGGCGTAAGTTGTGAGCGCCTTCGCGTCTTCATCGCGCGCGTCCTTGAGTTTTTTGGCACGAGCCTCGGCGCGCATTTGTTCGTAGGTGTCGCCGCGCGGCGAAGGACCAACCACGGCCACAACAATGGCGCCGAAAAGCGCAAACAGGAGAACGACGCCGAGCCACGTCGAAAACGGCGCGGGCGATTGCGCTCCAACTTGTTCGGTATCGGCCATTTCAGTTCACTATTTTCAAAGATTCGATCAGGCGCGGATCGCGCATGGGGAAGAGCGACGTTTTTCCAACGATGCGCAAATAAACGAAGGCCAACGTCGCGCCGATGGCGATGAGCGCGGCAAAATCCCACAAGCTTACATGGACACCGGTTCCATGGAGCGCCGGAAGAACGACGAGATAAATGTCGAGCATCTGCATCAACAAAATCCACGCAGCCATGTAACAAAGCTGGTGCGGATGCTTTTTGATTGAGCGTAAAAGCAAAATGGCGAACGGCCCGAAGAAGCGGCCCACCACGAGCAACATGCTCAAGTCCCACCACGACTCAGTGTTTCGCGTTATAAAATAATGCGTCTCTTCCGGCATGTTTGCGTACCAGATCAGCATGTATTGGCCGAAGCCGATGTAGGCCCAGAACACGCAGAAGGCGAAAATCCACTTCCCCATGATGTGATAATGCTCGAGCGTGACCACGTTCTTGAGATAACCGGCGCGCTGGAGCGCGGTGATCACGAGCACGAGCAGCGACATCGAGCTGCCGGCCGCGCCGGCAAAAATGTAAACGCCGAACATGGTGGAGAACCAGTGGTAGTCCAGACTCATCAGCCAATCGAACGCCCCGAAGGTCAGACAAAGCGCAAACAGCGGCAGACTGGCGAACGCGACTTTGCGCAGGCGAATCGTGAATAGCGGATTGCCGTCCTTGTCCTGGCGCACCGACAACCGGCGTAATAATTGCGACGCGATGATGAAGAAGCCGAGAAAAAACGCCGCGCGGAGGATGAAGAAACTCAGATTCAGGTAGGCGCGCTTGGAATCGAGCGCCACCTCTTTTCCAGGCGCGACGTTCATCCACTCATAGAGATGCTGTCGCAAAAGCAGAATCGGGATGAAAAAGATCGCCAGGACAGCGACCAGCACGGCGATGTTTTCGAGCTGGCGCCGCACCACCACCGTCCAGTCCGCATCGGTCGCGTAATGCACGATCGTCCAGAAAAAGCAGCCGGCGCACAAGGTGAAGAAGAATCCAAACGCAAACAGCCACGAGAAACTGAGCTGCTTCGGATCAATTGCGGCGCCAGCGCCGCAGAGCGCGAGTGCAACAAACGCCACAACGCCGAGCAAAACAGACAGGCCGGCAAAGCGGCCGCTCTCGAAATATTCGCCTTCCGGCGTCGACCCGTTATGCAGGCGATCGCTCATTTCTTTGGCGCCTCCGGTTTTGCTGGCGATTTGGTCTCGGCCGGTTTCGCTTCTCCAGGTTTCGCCTCCGCCGGCTTGTTCTCGGCCGGCTTTTCCAAATCAGCGCGATGTTCTGGCGGAACATCGACAATCGCCGCGTTCTGGCTCCGTTCCAGCGCCCGTAAATACGCGATGATCGCCCAGCGATCCGCCACCATGATGTTCGGACCGTAGGCCATCATCGTGTTCTTGCCGTTGGTGATCGTGTTGAAAATTTCGCCATCGGCCATTTTGCGAATGCGATCGTCTTGCAAAGTGACGACCGTGGCCAAGCCGTACTGCTTAGTGATTCCATTCCCGGCCGCGGTCGCGCCGTGACACATCGCGCAGGTAATGTTGAAACGCTCGCGGCCGCGCTGAAGCAACTGCGGTGTCACCGGAACCGGAATTCCAGTTCCCCAATTGTTGCCCATTTTACCGGTGTCGATATAATCGGTGCCGACGCTAAACCCGGCAACGGGGTGAGACTCGGGCGCGCCGATCGGTTGCGCCTTTGGCATCTCATAGCCGATCGGCACCGTTCCGTTGACCGGCATGCGAGGACCGCGACCGTCCGCAAAAAAATTCAGCGGCGATTGCGCGCGCACTTTTATCTGGCGCACCATGTCGGGAAAAATTTCCCACGGCTCATTGGTGGTTTTTTCTCCACGGAACCCGAGTACGGCGATGGCCGCGATCGTGAGCAGGAGAGAAATTAAAAGAAAGCCGCGCAACATAATTAGTCCTCGTGCACGATCGTGATGTGTTGGCCGCCGCTGTGCTCCAGTAATTCGCGCGCTTCCAGTTCGGTAAATCGCGGATCGCGCGCTTCGATCACGAGAAAAAATCCGTCGTTGGTGGCGCGTTTGAAGCGCTCCCAGTTGAAAATCGGATGATGCGGCCGCGGCAGTCCGTTCATGATCAGCACCGCAAAAAAGGCGGCAAAGGCGGCGAAAAGCACAGTCATCTCGAACATGATCGGGAAAAATGCCGGCACGGTCATAAAGTTCGTCGGCTTGCCGTGCACGACCAGCGGATAGAGAATCGAGGACGGGCCAAATTCCACCAGGGTTGCAGTGAGCAAACCGGAGATGCCGCCCGCCAGCACTACGGCGCTCAACCACGATTTTCCCAGCCCCATCGCTTCGTCCATTCCGTGAATCGGAAACGGTGAATGGACGTCCCAGCGTTTGAAACCGGCGTCGCGCACCATTTTCGCCGCTTCGTAAAGGGAGGCCGCGCTCGGGTATTCCGCGCCGATTCCGTAAACTTCGTGGCCGGACGGCGTTTTCATATCATCTCCTGTCCGCCCGACATCGCGGGATGTTGGCCGTTTCCCGATCCGTAATGCGCGTCCGCTTCCGGCAGTGTGATCTTCACTTCCGACATCGCGATCATTGGCAAGAACCGGATGAAGAGAAGGAATAACGAAGTGAAAACTCCGAGCGTGCCGATGTAGGTCCAGATGTCCACCCATGTCGGAATAAAAATTCCCCATGAGGAGGGAATGAAATCGCGATGCAGTCCGCCAACGATAATGATGAACCGCTCGAACCACATGCCGGCGTTCACGCACATGCAGACGAAGTAGACGACGAGGATATTCCGGCGGGACCAGCGGAACCAGAAGAGTTGCGGCGCAAGAATATTGCAAAACAACATGCCCACCCACCAGTACCACCAGTAGGGACCGAAGACGCGGTTCCAAAACGCGAACCGCTCGTAAGCGTTGCCGCTGTACCAGGCCGTGAAAAATTCCATGGTGTAGGCGTAACTAACGAATGAGCCGGTCAACAAAATGATCTTCGCCATTTTGTCGATGTGCTGCGGCGTAATGATGTCATGCAGTTTGAACATGGCGCGCGCCGGAATTAGCAGGGTCAGCACCATGGCGAATCCGCCAAAGATCGCGCCCGCCACGAAATAGGGCGGGAAAATTGTCGTGTGCCACGTCGGTAAGATCGACGTCGCAAAATCGAATGAAACGACGCTATGCACGGAGAGAACAAGCGGCGTCGCAAGACCGGCCAAAAGCAAATAGGCCATTTCGTAATGCCGCCAGTTGCGGTTCGAGCCGCGCCAGCCGCAGGCAAAAACTCCGAAGAGAAATTTTCTAATCTTCGAGGTGGCGCGATCGCGCAGCGTCGCTAGATCGGGAATCAATCCGGTGTACCAAAACAAAACCGAGACCGTGAAATAGGTCGAGACCGCGAACACATCCCACATCAGCGGACTGCGGAAGTTCTGCCAAATTCCGTAATAGGTCGGCACCGGCGCCATGAACCACGCCATCCAGACGCGACCGACATGGACACCGGGAAAAATCGCTGCGCACATCACCGCGAAAAGCGTCATCGCTTCGGCTGAACGATTGATCGACGTGCGCCATTTTTGGTGAAGTAGAAACAAAATGGCGGAGATGAGCGTGCCGGCGTGTCCGATACCGATCCAGAACACGAAGTTGGTGATGTCCCACGCCCAGCCGACCGGATGATTCAATCCCCAGGTGCCGACGCCGGTCGAGATTTGGTAGCCGAGACAAAACATACCGAACATGGCGATCGATCCCGTGATGGTGAAACAAACCCACCACCAGCGCGGCGCCGGCTGTTCGACCACGCCCGAAATTCGCTCCGTCAGCCAACTAAAATTGCGCCGCTGCAAAACCAGCGGCACGCGCGCCAGCGGTCTGGCAGTTGCCTCGCCTTCGATTGCTTCTGGTGCTGTTGGTGTTTCGTCCATCGTTAATTAAGGTCGATCCGCGGTCGGACGGATTCGCCGTGGCGAACAAATTGCTAAGATCGACATCTTCATCACGCTTTCCCCTCCGGGCTGGCGACAGCGATGTCGCTGGCGTCCGGCATTTTCGGATTTGGATTGCGAATGCGCGCGAGATAACTAGTCCGCGTGTTCACGTTCAAATATTCGAGCAGCCGGTAATTGCGGTCCTGCTGCTTCATCTTCGAAACTTTGCTTTCCGGATCCTTGATGTCGCCAAAAGTGATCGCCTCGTGCGGGCAGGCTTGCGCGCACGCGCTTGTGAACGAATCGCGCGGAATGCGCAGATTGTTACCGGACGCGCCCGCGTGTACGTGGGCCGCGATTTTCGCTTCTTCAATCCGCTGCACGCAGAAGGTGCATTTCTCCATCACCCCGCGCATCCGCACGGTCACGTTCGGATTCTTTTGCATCTTGGTGATGTCGGGCGCGCCTTTTTCGGTGAAGGGAGCGACGTATTCGCGATAAATCCCGAATTCGCCGGCGATTTTCTTTTTTCCGATCGGCCGCTGGTTGTAATCGAAGAAATTGAACCGGCGCACTTTAAACGGGCAATTGTTCGCGCAATAACGCGTCCCGATGCAACGGTTGTAAGCCATGACGTTGAGGCCGTCCTCGCTGTGAATGGTGGCGTTGACCGGGCAAACGGTTTCGCACGGCGCGTTCTCGCAGTGCTGACACATCATCGGTTGATGCACCATCTCGGGATCCTGCGGAAACTCGCCATTGTCTTCGTCGAACGGTTTCGAGCTCGCGTAATAGCGATCAATCCGGAGCCAGTGCATCGCGCGTCCGTGCGCGACCTGTAATTTGCCGACAATCGGAACATTGTTCTCGGCCTGACACGCGATCACGCACGCGCTGCAACCGGTGCAAACGTTGAGATCGACCGTCATTCCCCATTGCTGTGGCGCGTCCATCGGCGGATGGCTGTAAAGCGATGGCAGTACCGATTGCGGTTCGTCCATCCCGCCGCATTTCTTCACGAACTCGTTGTCTT
>Ga0209648_10002049_pt1 | contig 16527 bp, 10 predicted proteins | sample GraSoi2013_115cm_FD_185830 | JGI IMG/M metagenome (GOLD analysis project Ga0209648, IMG submission 185830) | Grasslands soil microbial communities from the Angelo Coastal Reserve, California, USA - Sample 9_17_2013_115cm (SPAdes) (version 2) | ecosystem: Environmental > Terrestrial > Soil >...
GCTGATCTCTTCCGTGCTGAACCTGGGAACCATTTCCTTCAATCCCGGCGAGGATATGCCCTACATTTTCTACCTGCCCAGCTACGCCGCCACTGCCTGGTATCACAAAGTCCTGAAGGACCGGCCTGCCGATTTGAATCCCTTTCTGGAGGAAGCGCGCAAGTATGCGCAGACGGATTACGCGGACGCTCTGATGAAGGGTTCCAAGCTGAGCGAAGCGGATAAGGCAGCCGTGGCGAAAAAGCTTTCCCGTTTCACCGGCCTTAGCGAAGACTACCTGGTCAAAGCCAATCTGCGCGTGAACCTGCCGCAGTTCATGAAGGAGCTCCAGCGCAGCCGTGGCTTGACAACGGGGCGCCTCGACGCGCGTTTTTCCGGCTGGAGCTACGATTTGCTCGGCGAATATGCGGAATACGATCCGCAGGACACTTCCATCACCGGGCCGTTCACCGCGGCATTTAACAACTATGTCCGGGAGGAATTGAAGTTTGGACAGGACAAGAACTACCGCACCCTCTCAGTGGAAGCCAATCAATCCTGGGATTGGAAACATCGCGGTGGCGAAAACTTCGGTTTCCCCGGTTCACCGAACGTGGAAGGTGACCTGATCCAGGCCATGCTCACCAACCCGCACCTGCAAGTCGAAGTGGAAAACGGCACTTACGATTTGGCGACGCCCTTCTACGCCACCGAATACACCATGGAGCATCTCGGTCTGCCCGACAAGCTCCAGAAAAACATTCATCTGCAGTATTACGACGCGGGGCACATGATGTATCTGCGCGACGAAGATCTCTCCCGGCTCAAAACTAATATTGCCAGCTTTATTGATGGTGCTTCCAAACGATAAGCATGAGAAGGAACCAGCCGGCCCCAAGATCATTAAACCATTGCTGCGGCCGCCGTCCCAGGTCCTGGTGGCGGCCGCTTCTCTTTTCTAGACCAACCTGCCCATTCGTACAGTAATCCTAAAGAAACTTGACGCGAACCTCTCCTCGGCTTCCGGTGCTGGCTCACCTACAATAAAAGTGGCACAAAAGCGTTTTAGCCGCGCTTCACGCGACGGGCCCTCCGTTTCTCGGGCTGCGCAAGGACACCATTCAATTCATGGGGACTCTCACGCCATCCATGCCGCCGCTGACCGTTCCCGCGCTAGCGCCTTCTTCGGCGCCCCCCGCGCAGAGGACGATTCACACCGTCCAGTTGGTCACCGCGATGCTGAAGGCCAGCCCCCACGTCAGCGACCTCATTTTCTCGCCCGGCCGCGCTCCTCAAATCGAAGTGAGCGGCCAACTGGTCGAGCTGAAGTACAAAGGTCTCGAGTGCCTGACTCCCCAGGACACCACCTTCATCGCCGGGGAAATCATGGGAAAAAACGAGACGCCCGCCCGCAAGCTCGAGCAGGATGGCTCCGCGGATCTTTCCTATGGCATTCCGGGCGTCGCGCGTTTCCGCGTGAATATTTTCCGGCAGCGCGGGAGCTGCGCCGTGGTGATGCGCGTGATCCCGGACAAAATTCCTGGATTCCAGGAATTACATCTGCCGGAAGCGCTGAAGGAAGTCGTCGATCTGCGGAATGGCATCGTGCTCGTGACCGGCCCCACGGGTTCCGGCAAGTCCTCCACCCTCGCGGCCGTCCTGGACAAGATGAATGAGGATAAGGCTTATCACATCCTCACCATTGAAGACCCTATCGAATTTCTGCACCGCCACAAGAAATCCACTGTTCATCAACGCGAGCTGCATTCGGACACTCCCAGTTTCGCGCTGGCCCTGCGTGCCGCGTTGCGCCAGGCCCCCAAGGTTATCCTCGTCGGCGAGATGCGCGATCGCGAGACCATTGAGATCGCCCTGGAGGCTTCGGAAACGGGCCACCTCGTGCTCTCCACGCTCCACACCGTTGATGCCGCCAAGACCGTCGAGCGCATCGTCGGAGTTTTTCCTCTGGCCGACCAGCAAGCCATCCGCACACGTCTCTCCAAAGCTTTCCGCCTCATCGCTTCCCAGCGTCTCCTTCCGCGGAAGGACGGCAAGGGGCGCGTTGCTGCCGTGGAAATCCTCAAGTCCACCATGCGCACCAGGGAGTACGTTGAAAAAGGCGAAAGCGAAGGCAAGTCGCTTCTCGATGCTATGCGCGATGGCAACACCGAGAGCATGCAGCACTTCGATGGCGAGATTGAAAAGCTTATCCGGGCGGGCATTGTCGATTTTGAAACCGGACTGACGTATTCCACGAATGCGGGAAATCTGCGTCTGGAAATGGCCGATTTCCTCGACGAGCGTCAGCCTCCCAACCGGCCTGCCGCAGCCAAGCCAGTCGAGCACGATCCCAACCGCACCACCGAGATCGAAATCGAGAGATAACTGCTCGCTGAACGGAGGCACTCATTTTGCCAAACTTTTTTCTGAATTCGCTGTGGCCCGGTTTGACTGTTTGGAGTCTTCTCTACCTCTCTGACTATGCCCTGACAGTAAAGTGCGCTCGCCTTTATCGAAATGGCGCAAACGAGAAGTTCGTTTTTGAAGGAAGCTACGAAATTACGCCATTCTTCCAGAAAGACATTGACTCCTTGAGATTAATTAGTCCTCGCTTTTTGGGAATGCTCCTCTGGGGCGTGGTTCTGTTGACAGTCGTTTGGCTGCTCGCAGCGCAATCATTTCCGCAACTCTACTATTTCGCGCTGGGGTCAATGATCCTGATTCAACTGGCGGTTCACACAAGGCACCTGCGCAATCTCTTCCTGTTTCGCGCAATCATCAAAACCGATCAAATTCGTGGCCGGATCGAATACTCACGTCTCTTACTGCTTCGAACGTCAGCAGCTGAGCTTCTCTCGTTTTCCGGACTATTCTTCCTGCTATTCGTCTTTACGCAAGACTGGTTCATGCTGGGTGGTGCGACCTCGTGTCTCTCGACAGCCGCAAAGCACCGGAGACTCGTGCGTAAGCTCAGTCCAGGTACGGTCGGCTCAGTTCAGCCCCAACAAGGGACATAGTCCGCACGAAGATTACAGTCTGACCGCTTAAATCGGTTATCCTGTTGCCGACCTGACGCCCTATATAGGTCTGGAATCCAAGAATATTCCTTGAAATGATTTCTTCGAGCGGCAGCACGATGCTGCAATTCCCCACGGCAATTGTTGCTCCACTTCTTGTCGCCCTGGGATTCATTTCACTCAGCCTCTTTGCCCATCGCTTCACTGAGAAACTTTTCCGCCCTTTCGAACGGGCCTTCACAAAGCTAGCGGAACGCAAGACGCTGGCGCTCCTCGCCCTTTTCTTCCTCGTCATAAGCATCCGGCTTGCCCTTCTGCCGCAGCTCCCGGTTCCCGTTCCTGGCATCCATGATGAATATGGCTATCTGCTCATGGCCGATACGTTTGTTCACGGTCGTCTTGCAAATCCCGCTCATCCCCTGTGGATGAGCTTCGAATCTTTCCACATTAATTGGTCCCCCGTTTATTCGTCGAAGTATCCGCCAGGGCAAGGAGCGGTCCTGGCACTCGGCCAATTGCTGGGACATCCGTGGATCGGTGTGCTCTTGTGCGCCGCAATTCTCTGGATGTTGCAGGCCTGGCTCCCGGCAAGGTGGGCATTTCTCGGAGCAGTGCTGGTCGCTCTGAAATTCGGAATCGCCAACTATTGGATCAACAGCTACTGGGGCGGAGCCGTCGCGGCCACTGGTGGCGCGCTGGCGCTGGGCGCCCTGCCGCGAATCGCGCGCCGAGGGCGCACAAGCGATGCTTTGCTACTCGGCTTGGGGATCGCCATACTGGCGAACACCCGGCCGTATGAGGGATTGCTCTTCTGTATCCCCGTGGCGGGCTGGTTTTTCTGGTGGCTGGCGGGAAGAACAAAATCGCCCTTGACGCCGCGCACGCGCATCGTCAAGGTTTTCGCGCCATTGGCCGTTGTCCTCACGCTGACCGCCGGATTCATGGGCTACTACAACTGGCGGCTGACTGGAAACGCCATCCTCTTCCCGCATACCTTGAACACGCGGACCTATCGAACGACAGGGCTTTTCTTGTGGGACCATCCCAAGCAGCCGATTCAATATAACAATGAGCAGTTCGAGGATTTCTACAATGGCTGGGAACGCGAAGACTATCGGAACACTTGGCAGGACGTTTGGAATGTTTCCGTTGAAAAAATGACGCGCATCGGCAGCACGTACTTCTGGTGGGGCGTCCTGCTACTCTTGCCCGGATTGCCTTTCGTCTTTTTCGATCGCAAAATGCGCCTGCCGATTCTCATCTTCCTGCTGGGGACCACCGGATTCCTGGTTTTGATCTGGTCATTTCCGCACTATGCCGCGCCGCTGACGTGTGTAATTTTTCTCCTGCTCGTCCAGTCCATCCGCCACCTGCGCACCATCCGCCTGGCGGGACGCCCGCTCGGTCTCGCGCTTTCCTGGGCTATTCTTTATCTCCTCGCCAGTGATGTGCAGCACGCTGTGTCGCGCCATGTCTGTGACGCCTTGGAATGGGCCTGCCAGGGAGACCCCAGCCGCGCTGCCATCGCCGAAAAGCTTTCCCATGCCCCCGGCAAACACTTGATCATGGTGCGCTATGGCGAAGATCACAACGTCCACGACGAGTGGGTTTACAACGGAGCGGAAATCGATGCCGCCAAAGTTCTTTGGGCCCGTGAACTCGATCCGGCCCAAAACGCAAAGCTCTTCGTTTATTTCCAGGATCGCCAGATCTGGCTCGTCGAACCCGACGCTGACAATAAGGAATTGATTCCCTACCCGCGCGCGGCGGTTGCCCCCAAACGCTAAACGATCTTGCTACTTTGTTTTCCGGAGCAACGAAACAAAGTGCAAGCCGCGTCCAGCCACCAGGCTGACCGGAATCGGGTACAGCGGCACCTGCGTCGTCCAGGTCTCTTCCGCCAGCCTACACCTCGAGAAATGCTCCGCCCATTCCCTTCGGCTCTGGTAGTTGTACGTCAGCACCACTCCATGCGGCCGGTTGCCTGCCCAATCCATGAAACGCAGCGTCACGTCATCCAAAAAGTTCTCGTCCAAATGATCCTTTAGAAGCACGAAAGATCGGCTGACCCGCGCTGCCTCATGAAGCAGGATGGCAGGATCTTTCGTATGGTGGAGCACGTCCACAAAGAGGCAAACGTCGAAAGAAGCATCCGCAAACGGCAGCGAAGACCCGTCGAAGGCACGGCATTCGATTTTGCATTCCGGCCGCACCAGAAACTCGACGCCTTGAATGGAAATATCCGGGCGAAGCTGGACGACCAGGCTACCGATGGCGCCGAGTTTCTGGTGCGTATCCAGCACCGATGCGCCAAGAGGAATCTGCGCCGCAAGCAGTTCGGCCAGGACGCGGGTGCGGCGTTCGAAGACGAAAGCACGATGCCAGCTCCCCATCCAGGAGAGTGGCCAGGAGGCGGGCCGGGATGTCTGCGGTGGGGCAGCCATTTATTTCAGATCGTAGTCACCGATGAAGGTCTCGCGGCTGATGCCCAGCATGCTGAGGAAGAAAGCGGCGAAAATCATCTGCAATCCAAGGAAGAGCCACATCGACCAGAACAGCACCTGACGGATTTGATGCAGCTCTCCGAAGCCGCTCGCGGCCCATTGCCACGTGACCCACGCGCACCCGGCGAATCCCATCAGGAACAGCCCGCCTCCCAAAACCAAACCCGTCTCCAGCGTGACGCGCTTCAGCATGCGCCGCAACGATACGGAGCCGCGGTCAAACCGTTCGGCATAACTGAATACTTTCGCGAATGCCCCGATCGAGAGAATCTGCGCCCCCAGCAGCGTGAAGATAACGCCGAAAATCATGGTGTGGATGTCGAGCGTCACATGGGGAGAAATTTGCCGCGGTCCCGGCAGCAGCAAAAACACCAGGAAAAGTCCGGCCAGCACGAGCGTGGCGCCCGGCAGCAAGAAAAGCCAGTTCGGCGCGTACATCAGCATGAACCGCAGGCTGCGCCAGCCGTCGCGAAAGCTGCGCAGATGCGGCGCGCGCCCGCGCTTGTCGGGCCACAAAATGATGGGGATCTCCGCAATGCTCGCCCCGATTTGCGCGGATTTGATGACCATCTCGAGCGCGAATTCCATCCCCGAACTTCGTAGATCCAGGCGGTCGTAGAGACTGCGGGTGAATCCTCGCATCCCGCAGTAGCCGTCTCCGATGCGCGCATGAAATAAAGTATTGAGCAAAGCCGTGAGCCCGGGGTTGCCGAAGTATCTGTGAAGTGGCGGCATGGCCCCCCGCTTGATTTCACCGCTGAACCGGTTGCCCATCACCATGTCATGGCCTTCGCGCAGTTTTTCCACGAATCGCGGCACATCGCTGAAGTCGTAGCTGTCGTCCGCATCTCCCATGATGATGTACGGGCCGCGCGCGCCCGCGATACCCGCGCGCAGCGCCGCGCCGTAGCCGCGCTCCGCCACGCGAATCACGCGTGCACCGTGCTCTTCAGCAATTCGAATCGAGCCGTCTGTCGATCCGTTGTCCGCCACAACTACTTCGCCGGATAGCCCCGCCGCCTGGAACGCCTTCCTGGCTTTGTCCACGCAATGCGCCAGCGAATTTGCTTCATTCAGGCACGGAATCACCACGGACACTTCGACGCCGTGCGACATCTCCGTCCGCGCCGGCTGCGCCCCCTCCGAAGTCAGAACCGTCCCCATACGCGGCACTATCATATCGCGCTCTTTCCGGCATTTCACCCGCCCATCTTCCGGGTGTTCCAGCTTCCTGCGATTCGCTCGCAAGCCGATTCTGGCTAAGTTTCAGCCACGCGCGTTGTCCGGATGGTCGAACAGATCGCTGTCGGATGCCCCTTGTACAGGCGGCTTTATGGCGCCATCTTCTTTGTCATCCCGAGCGAAGCGAGGGATCTGCTTCTCTTAAATATGCCGCACCAATGCCACTTGTTCGTTGCAAGCCTTGCACTGAAACGGCACAGATGCCGCTTTTTCAGCACCCTATCAAGAAGAATTGCTGAACTTTTGGGACTCCTGCCAGATCATCCCGGATTTGCCTTCTGAAAGTGTGGTTGACGTGATGGGTCACTCGTCCTGGTGGCCGAAACGTATCTCTCACGCTGCACCGGCCAAGCCGGCGTCGCGGTAGCCAAGTGGTAAGGCAATGGTCTGCAAAACCTTTATCGGCAGTTTGATTCCGCCTCGCGCCTCTAAAATTCTCCTCTCTGACTCACCGGTAAGACGAATGCAGCTCCGCTGATCTGGGTGCGCCTTCAGTTTTTCATGTAGGTGTAAACCGTCACCGGTGGCGAGTATTGCTCCGTCGTATTAAGAATGACGTTGCTGTTAAATCCCCCGACTGCGTAAATGAAGCCACTGGCATCTGCGGCGGCCAATTCAAGCCGCGCCGTGGGCATGCTGGCGACCGCGCTCCAAGAATTGGTGCTGGGATCATAGACTTCCACTGTGTTCAGGGACTGGTTATTGGTGGTGATCCCACCAATGGCGTAAATCTTCCCGTTGACCACGGCCGCGGCCAACACATCCCGCGCCGTGGGCATGCTGCTGAATGCCGTACTCCAAGAATTGGTGCTGGGATCATAGACTTCCACCGTATTTAAGGCGCCGACCCCACCGATGGCGTAAATCTTTCCGTTGACGGCAGCGGCGGCCAAGCCCCCCCGTGGCGTGGGCATGGGTGGCACCGCACCCGGTGAGGTGGTCCAAGAGTTAGAGCTCGGATCATAGACTTCCACGGCACTGAGGACATTGCCTGCGAAATCGAACCCACCGATGGCGTAGACCTTCCCGTTGACGACTGCGGCGGCCAAGGCCCACCGCGCCGTGGGCATGGGCGCCACCGGGCCCGGCAAACCCCCCGCCGTAGAGTTTGAGGTGGTCCAAGAGTTAGAGCTCGGATCATAGACTTCCACCGTATTTAAGAGGGTGCTGTTGTCGGCGGCGACCCCACCGATGGCGTAAATCTTCCCGTTGACGGCAGCGGCGGCCAACCCATCACGCGCCGTGGGCATACTGGCCATGGTACTCCAGGAGTTGGAGCTCGAATCATAGACTTCCACTGTGCTCAGGCGGTTGAGGCTGACGCCGAGCCCACCGATGGCGTAAATCTTTCCGTTGACGGCAGCGGCGGCCAACCCATCACGCGCCGTGGGCATGGCTGTCACCGTCGCCCAAACGTTCCCTATCGTGGTTGGGCCGACCAAAGTGTACCCCGCGGGCGGGACTGGAGAGTTGCCTAGGATAATGGACCCCGAAGGCACGCCCCCACCGGAGCTAGCGGCCGCAGTCGTTTGAGTGCTTCCGTCTGGAAACTGAATCCCGCCCGTTCCGCCCAGGATCAGGTTCCCATTGATGGTTTGGCTGGTCGCGAACGTGTTCGGGATGCCTGTCAGGGCGGCTCCCGTGGGCATCGGCCCCGGAGGTCCCTGCGGACCAATCAATCCAATGGGACCTTGGATCCCTTGCGCACCTTGTAGTCCCGTAGGCCCTTGTGCTCCTGTCGGCCCTGTCGTTCCTTGTGGACCCTGTGCTCCCACTGGTCCCTGGGCGCCGGGAGCGCCCGCTGCCGCAAGTTGCTGCCAATTCGTACTCGTGGACGAAGGCTCCGAATTATTATTCGCGGCAAGCGCGAGCCAGAATGAACCTTGGTCAGTTACGGTGTCATTGACGTTGTAATTGTTGGATGCGCTCCACGCGCCGCGGTTGACGATACCCCCTGCCAACAGTTGCCAGTTTGTGTTGGTCGGAGATGGTTCAGAGCTGGTGTTTGCAGCCGTGGCGAGCCAGAAGGAGCCCGAGTCGAAGACGGCGTCACTCAGGTTGTACGCAGACGCAGCATTCCACGGACCTTTATTGTTGAGTCCGGCTGCACCTTGCGGCCCCTGGGGTCCTGTCAGTCCGGTACCGCCCATGGGTCCCGCAATGCCGGGAACGCCAGGAACGCCTTGCTGTCCCATAGCACCTGTAGCCCCGGTCGCCCCTTGCAGACCTTGTGGTCCCTGAGGACCTACGGGCCCCACAAGTCCGACAGGCCCCTGAGGTACCAAGAAGTTGAGAATGGCTGCGTTTGCAGTGCCGGCATTGGTGACCAAGGCGTTCGTTCCTGGAAGACCCGTGTTCGTTTTCCCCACTGCAACTGTTGCGGCCGTTCCCGCAGGCCCGGTTTGTCCCGTTGCACCCTGTGCGCCTGTCGGTCCCGCGGGCCCTTGCGGGCCGACGCTGACGACCTCAATTTCCATCTCGGGATCGTGGCTCGTGGAAATGTTCTCTTTGCTGTCGAAATTGACCGAAATCGAGCTGCCCGGACTGGCGGTAAGCACGATGCCATGGTTGGCCGTTCCGCTCAGCCACGCCTGCACGGCCGCGGTGACGTCCACCAGGACGAAATCCCGCCCCCCGGACATGCTCACGGGAATGCTCCCGGCGATCAGCAAGCCTGCTGGCGGCGCGTTGTTGTATGTGAGGGTGTCCTCGCTCCAGATCCCCGTCACCAGACGAACGTCGAATGTGCCGCCCACGGACACGTTGTCCAGGAAAAGCCGCAGAGTCGCTTTGTTGATGTTCGAAGCTTGCAAACCCGAGGGCAGGACGGAAAGGTCGAACCGAATGAAGGCCTCCTGCAGGTTTGGTCCCTGCACGCCCAGCTTAAAGCTGGTGCCAAAGTTCGTGGTGGGGGAACTCAACTGGGTGCTGGCATCATCCGTCGCAGGTGCCGATTGGCCGCGCACCGTAGACGGCATTGCAGCTAATGTAACAAAGAACAGAAACGACAACAGCTTACGCATACAAACTCCTTCTGCCCAACCAAATCGGCTGGAATTCATGGCGCGCTCCTAAGCTGGCTAATCGTTGTATTCACTGAAAATTCATCGGGCCGGGCTGAAACAGCGGTGGTATAATCGCCGCGATTCTCCGTTCCTGCCTCCCGCTGGCAGGAAAGCTACTTCGCAGGCTCCTCAAATGTCCTCAAAGCAGCACTCAAAACTTCTCAAAGTTGCTCAAGGTGGAGCTATACCCAGCCTGGCTGGAAAGTTGTACAACTTCGGCGAGTTTCGCTTGGACGTGCAAAACAGAGCGCTGCGGCGGGGCCAGGAGCCGGTTCCCCTGACTCCGAAAGCCTTTGAAGTCTTGCTGATGCTGGTGCAGAACAGCGGACAGGTCATCACCAAAGACGAATTGATGCAGGCGGTCTGGCCCGACAGCTTTGTGGAAGAGGCCAATCTGAGCCAGACGGTTTTCGTGCTGCGTAAGGCGCTGGGAGAGACCTCCGAGCAGCGCTACATCATGACTGTTCCGGCGAAGGGTTATCGTTTCATCGCGCCGGTGGTCGAAGCCGGAGCAGATAATTTCGTCCCGTCTCCGCCGACCGCACTGCTAACCGAGAATCTGATCGGCAAGAAGGTCTCCCACTACCGGGTTTTGCAACTGCTAGGCGGCGGAGGCATGGGTGTCGTGTATCAGGCGGAAGACCTCAAGCTCGGCCGCCAAGTAGCGATGAAGTTCCTCCCTGGCGAGCTGGCCAGCGACCCTGTGGCCTTCGAGCGCTTGCAACGCGAAGCCCGCGCGGCTTCCTCTTTGGACCATCCCAATATCTGTTCCATTTACGAACTGGGCGAGCACGAAGGCCAACCCTTCATCGTGATGCAGTTGCTGGAAGGGCAAACGCTGCGGGAGTGGATCGAAAGCGCTGCACAAAAAAATACGGGTTCGCGATTGGACAAGTTGCTTGATCTCGCCATTCAAATCGCGGATGGGCTCGAAGCCGCGCACCAGAAGGGAATCATCCATCGCGACATCAAGCCAGCGAACATTTTTATTACAGGGCGCGGCGAGGCCAAGATTCTCGACTTTGGCGTGGCCAAGTTTGTGGACATCGTTAGTGAATTCCCTCAGGGCGCGGCCGCAGACGACGGCGCCGAAGGTTCGGCGCAGGAAATACGAATCAGTGTTTTTCCTGACTCGAATCTTACGAGAACCGGATTGTCGATGGGAACTCCATCGTATTTGTCGCCGGAACAAGTGCGCCGCGAGAAGCTGGACGCGCGCAGCGACCTGTTCTCCTTCGGCTTGGTTCTTTACGAAATGGCCACCGGCGAGCGGGCTTTTTCCGGAAACACCGCAACGATGATCCGCGACGCGGTTGTGAATCTTCCAGCCTTGCCCGTACGGCAACTCAACCCGGAACTTCCGCCTGAACTGGAACGCATCATCAACAAAGCCTTGGAGAAAGACCCTGCGGCGCGTTACCCGCAGGCTTCCGACATGCGCACCGACCTGCAGCGCCTAAAACGCGACAAAGAATCGGCCTGTTCCGTCACCTCGGCAGCAGCCCCGCCCCTCCGAGTTGCCCCTCGCAAGCGAATTTTGGCTACCTCAGCAGTGGTGCTGTTCGTCGTCGTCGGGCTCGTCGCTGGCTTGTACCGGCCGCTAAGCTCGGCTTGGCGGCTCGCTCATCCTCCGGAGCAACTTCAACAATTCAAGCAGCGCAGACTGACCGCCAACCCGCCCGACCTCGGCCTAACGTCCGCCGCCATTTCCCCGAACGGCAAATATGTTGGTTACGGCGACCGACATGGCATCCATCTTCAGTTCATCGAAACGACTGAGACCCAAGACGTTCCATTCCCCAACGGTGTCCAAGCAGGACGCGCTTTCTGGGACTTCGTCGCTTGGTATCCGGACTCCGCTCGCTTCCTGGCTCGCCTCGCCCTTCCTGGCAGGCCGGTGAGCCTGTGGTCCGTCCCCGCTCTCGGCGGCGCGCCCCAGGAGCTAGTCGAGGGTGTTTACGACGGGTATGGCATCTCTCCCGACGGTTCTACCATTGTGTTTTCCAGAGCGCCGGGTGCTTTCGGGGGGCGTGAAATTTGGTTGATGGGATCTCATGGAGAGTCGCCACGCAAGTTGCTCACCGCAGGCGATCAGTCCGGATTCACGGGAATTGCTTGGTCACCGGTGGGGAACCGGATCGCGTATGGCAACATGCATCAGCAGGGTGACGCAACGACCGTGTCCGTCGAGAGTTGCGATTTGAACGGGGTCAACAAAACGATCATCTTGTCCGACGACAAACTCGAAGAGTTCGCGTGGGTCCCGCCGGGGCGCCTCATCTATTCGCGAAACGTCGAGGGCTACAGCACCGACTATACGGCGGACAACCTGTGGGACCTCAAAGTGGATGTGCGAACGGGAACACCACAGGGGAAGGCGCGCAGACTAACGGACTGGTCGGGATTCTCCGTTTCTCATCTTTTCGCAACGGCCGACGGAAAGCACCTTTCATTCCTACGGAGTACTAACCACGGCTCTGTTTTCGTTGGAGATTTAGCCAAGAGCAAAAACCGGCTGGCTAACTCTCGTCGGCTGACAATGGATGACCACAGCAACGTTCCGCTGGCCTGGACCGCAGATTCCCGCCAAGTGATTTTTGCTTCGCGGCGTACGCAGGTCCTGGAACTTTACAAACAAGCCCTGGACGGAAGCGTTCCTCAAATGGTCACCCACGCGCCCACAATGAACTTTTTTAACGCGCGCCTGGCTCCCGACGGCGCTTCGTTGGTCGTGTTGGGTCAGCAACGCGGTTCGGATAAGTTCGGACTCTATCGTGTAGCGGTTGAGGGCGGTATCCCTGAATTCCTCTTTGAGATGAAAGACCCCAGTGATTTCCGGTGTGCAAATCAGCATGCTAACCTTTGCGCCTATGGCGTGCCCACTGCCGATCAAAAAAACCTCATCGTCATGTCTTTCGGCCTGACCTCTGGCAAGGGTAAGGAATTGCTGCGTATTCCCCTCGAGCCGTGGGCCCGCTATCATTGGGGACTATCCCCGGATGGCTCTCAAGTCGGCATCCTCAAGAGCGCATGGGGCGAAAATCAGATTCGTTTTTTTCAGGTACGCGGCGGTGAAGCTCGCGCGATCACGGTCAAAGGCTATGCGCAACTCATCTCGTTTGACTGGGCACCTGATTCAAAATTCGTGTTTGTGGGAACGTCTGGCCCCGGCGGTGCCACGCTTCTGCGCATTGGCTTGGATGGTAACGTCCAACCAATTTGGCAGCAGCCTCAACCCCTTAATATCTGGGGCATCCCTTCTCCTGACGGTTTCCACATCGCCATGTTTGGCACCAGCTCTGAGGCAAACGTCTGGATGATCGACGATTTTTAATTCAGCTCGGAAGGCAGCCGTGCCTTTATCCCAGCGGGGCGATACGGTCAAAGCCCGCAGTGCGTATCAGGACTTCCTCACACTCCGGAAAGACGCCCAGACATTCCCACCCTGAAACAAGCTAAAGCTGAGTTTGCGAAGCTGAAGTGAAGTTTTTTTGTGATGGTTCTTGTTGCCTGTCGAGAGTGAAGGTTTTGTAAGGCGGTCTAAACGACATTTTGTTTACTTTGAGACGTTTTCATGTGCAAGGTTTGAGCGCAAAACTACAGTTTTCTGCTCAGGTGCAAAAGCGGGCGTTGACGCCAGACACTTCCAAGAGGCGCTCAAGGCAAAATCCTAAAGTGAGAGCCAGACAACAAGGCCCTCGGTCGCAAAGCGGCTGAGGGCCTTAGTCTCTGCCTCGCCATGTCTTCGAGGTTTTCGCTCCGCTACAACCTCTCAGTTGAGGTTGACTCCTGACAATCTCGGCAGGTCCGTTGACCAACCCCTCGGAGCAATCTATTTAGCAGCGAGTATTCCTTCGCGTATTCGGAGCAAGTACCTCTCTCGATCCCAGTCAAAAACTATGGGGACAGGAATGGAGTAGTATTGCAACTACATTCGTAGGTCGTAAAGTCCATGGAACAATTTGCTTGGAATCCTGGCTGCCCTTCGACGAGATGGAAGCTCCCGATCCATCTCCTGGCAGTCCTTGCCTTCGTCTGGCTTCAAAAGGCATACTCAGAGCATTCCAATGCTCTCACGTCCCTCAAGGTAGACCCGATCTATGACCCGCTGCGCACCGACCCCCGTTTTCAAGACTTGATGCGCCGCGTGGGCTTGGCCCAATAATCCACTGGCGCGATCCTGCCACGATAAACGCCCCACTGTTTCCCAATTCGCCGCCACTTCCTTGCGTAGACGGCTTACCGGAAACTGACTCGCTACGCTACCCGCGGGCCCCGTTCCTTAATCCGCGCCTTGACCTCGTCTTGACCCTTTCCTTGACCCTCGTCTTGAATTGACCGGCGATCTATGGGAACCTTCGATGGTTCCATTTTCCACGCATCGAAGATGCCGACATCGCCGACAGAAACACCGGGAAACGAAACAAATCCGCAGACACAAAACCAGCTATCACTGGATCCCTGGGAAGCCGCCTATCTGCGTTTCGAAACGCCGCAACAGGAAATTCAAAAGTTTATTGCGCGCCTCAATCGATTGGGGGCGCGCGAATGGCCGCAAGACGCCGAAATTGTCGAACTCTTTTGCGGCCGCGGGAACGGTTTGATCGCGCTCGAACGTCTCGGTTTCACCCGCATCGAAGGCGTGGATATGTCGCCCCGTCTGGTCGCCCGGTATCGCGGGCCGGCAAGATGTATTGTCGGCGACTGCCGTCAACTTCCATTCGCGGATCGCAGCAAGGACGTCCTCATTGTCCAGGGCGGTTTGCACCATCTCCCCACTTTGCCCGGCGATCTCAATCAAACTTTTTCAGAAATGCAGCGTGTCCTGCGAAAGGACGGCCGCGTTGTGTTCGTCGAACCGTGGCTGACTCCCTTCCTGCGATTCGTGCACGCCATTTCAGAAAATCCTCTGGCGCGCCGCCTTTCGAACAGGGTGGATGCGCTGGCCACCATGATTCACTTCGAACGCCGCACCTACGAGCAGTGGCTGGGCCAGCCCGAACTCATAAAGAAATTTGCTCGCGCTCACTTCGTCCCGGTGCATGAAAATTTCGCTTGGGGCAAGTGGAACTTCGTTGGCACTCCCCGCTAGAATCATAGTGGCCAGCGCACATTCGAATTCCCCACTTCCAGCTTGCTTTTTCTCCTCCCCCCGATATGATGGCTGCGTTTCGCGCGTCCCTCGAGACCTCACATTGCCTGAATTATCAGCAGCATCTTCAGCAGCTAGCCCTGTTCCCGCGGTTGGCCGTGGCCGCCTGCTCCAGATTCTTGGCATTTGGTTTGGCATGGCTGTGGCCATCGGAAATGCCATTGCTGCGGGAATCGTTCGAACGCCCGGCGAAATTGCGAAGCTTCTTCCGAACGCATGGCTGTTTCTCGGTGTATGGGTCGCCGGCGGACTCTACGCGCTCTTCGGCGCCTCTTCGATGGCTGAACTCGGTGCGGCGATTCCGCGTAGCGGTGGCCAATACAATTTTTCGCGCCGCGCGCTCGGCGATTATGCCGGATTCATCGTCGGCTGGAGCGACTGGCTTTCCACTTGCGGCACCGCCGCCGTCGCCATTGTCATCGCCGAATACAGCGGCCATCTCTTTCCCGTACTTGCCGGCCACGTAAAAATAGTTTCTGCCGCCATCATCCTCGGATTTGGCATTTTGCAATGGCGCGGCATCCGCTGGGGCAGTAGCGCGCAACTCACAACCGGAGCGCTCAAGACCGCCGCACTAATAATTCTTATCGTCGCCTGCTTTATTCTTGGCGCGCACGCGCGCGCCGCCGCTCCGGCGGCAACCGCGGCCCTACCATCCGTCCCCGCGGGATGGCCGCTCGCAGTCGCCATCGTTCTCGGGTTGCAGGCCGTTGTCTTCACTGTTGACGGTTGGGACGGTGTCATCTATTTCGGTGAAGAGGTGTGTGAGCCGGGCCGCGACATTCCGCGAGCCATCTTTGGCAGCGTCTTTATTGTGATGGCGATTTATCTCCTGCTGAATCTGGTGGCCCTGTACCTGCTCCCCTTGAATGAAATTGCGGGTAACGATTTTGTTCTGGGCACCGTTGCCGATCGCGTCTTCGGGAGACTCGGCGATCCCATCATCCGGTCGATCATGATCATTTCGATGTTGAGCTGCGTCAACTCCAATCTGCTCTTTTCCTCGCGCACTCTCCATGCCATGAGCTGTGACGGCCTTTTTTTTCGCCGCGTAGCGCGCGTCAACCCTGGCGGCACGCCTGCTCTTTCGCTATTCTTGAGCACCCTCGTCAGCTTGTTTTTCGTCCTCGGATCGTTCGAACGCGTGATTGCGATGTTATCGTTTTTCTTCGTGACAAATTATATGCTCACGTATACGTCGCTCTTTGTGCTGCGCATGCGGGAACCGCAGATGAATCGCGCGTATCGCGCGTGGGGTTATCCGTGGACGACAGGGATCGCGCTGGGCGCATCCATTTTGTTTTTGATCGCCTCGATCGCCACGGACCGGGAAAACGCGCCGCTCGCGCTCGCCATGATCGTACTGAGCTATCCAGTGTTTCGCGTTTTGAAGTGGGCGTCCCGCGAAACCGGCAACAAATCCGCCTGAGCGCGCAGTTGCCGTTCAGCTACACTTTTTCGGCGATCGACTTGGCCTGCATGAACAGCAGCAAGTAATCTTTCCCGCCCGCCTTCGAGTCCGTTCCCGACATGTTGAACCCGCCAAACGGATGCGCGCCAACCATCGC
>Ga0209648_10002050_pt1 | contig 16525 bp, 15 predicted proteins | sample GraSoi2013_115cm_FD_185830 | JGI IMG/M metagenome (GOLD analysis project Ga0209648, IMG submission 185830) | Grasslands soil microbial communities from the Angelo Coastal Reserve, California, USA - Sample 9_17_2013_115cm (SPAdes) (version 2) | ecosystem: Environmental > Terrestrial > Soil >...
AAAGAAGGGACTGCTCCGGTGACAGGTGCCATTGTTCGCCAAAGCGCTCGTCGCAGTAGCGTGCGCAGAATTCCCAGAACGACGCATGCCACGGGGTGCTCTCGCCAGCCTCTGAGTCGGGGCTTGCAGAGATCAGCCAACCCTTCATGACTTCTTGCAGGAAGCCGTTCTCCAGCAGGCGTTCGCGGTGAACCCGGGTCAGGTCGTCGGAACGGAACACACGTTGGTTGCCTTGCTGGAGTGCCTTGAGCTCGTCGAGGGATTCAGCCAGTTTTTCGTTTGGCGAGGGCATGAAGCCTCCCATCCTCCATAAGTCATAGCAAGTTTATTGTGACGTGTCAACACAAGTATATAATGCCGTGTGGTCACAAGTCAATTGCGCTGTCTGAACGCAAGTATATTGTGCCGCATAATTACAAGTTACTTGTGCCGTGTAGTTACAAGTTTATTATGCTTAATTAGCTAAACCATTTATACTCAAGTAGTTGCTGGTGGCACTCTGTTTCGGTCTCAAGACCAAAAGAGTGTTTGGTTGCGCAACCGAACACGTAAGGGGAGACGCTGACGCCCGGCAAAAGCGATTGCCGTCGGAGGAGACACAAAGTCAGCTTGAAAAGGCTGCGGGTGATGAGCCCCTACAGGATTACTTAACGTAGGAAGACAATTGTAGGGTCCGGAGACCAGGTATGGTCGGGAGGTCGCGATCATTCGTAAGAAAAGCCGTGCAGCCGAATGCCAATGCCGCCACAATCTGGAGAGAATCAGGCGTCTTGACTCCCGTTGCGGCTCTTAGCTGTGCGGCGGCGCGCAGATGATCACGCGAAATATCTGCTACGTGGACGCCGCGACTCTGCGTGAGAAGAGCTTCATATCGCCCGGCCAGCAGATGGTCTCCAGAACGGTAAGGAACGACCAAGACTTCGAGTAAGGTAAGCGCCGATGTAACCAACTCCTTGCGGCCCTCACTCACTTCTCTAAAAAGGGGCTCAACCAGTGGAAGAAACCGCGCATGTTCTTCGATGAAGTAGATGAAGATGGCCGTGTCCACCCCTATAGGGCCGCCACCGAGATCGGCCATCAATCCCATGAGGCCCGTTCTCGCTTAACATGTCTCGATGGGTCAACTCCTCTCCAGTGCTCTTTGCCCAACCCCTTGAGATCAAGAATAGACAGAGGTTTCGACGTTTCAAGAGCATCGCTGAGAAGATGAGTAACCTCCTGGGCGACCGATCGGTGCTGGCGCTTCGCTCTAGCCTGGAGCTTCCTGTAAAGAGAGTCGGGAAGGTTCTTGATGTTCAGTACTGCCATGGGTTTACTCCTAAACTCCTCCATAGTGGAGGAACTATCGGCGACGTGTCAAGGCCGTTGTTGGCGCCAAAAAACTTCCCCCAGGTCTGCGGTCATGCAGTGCAAGCCACGTCTGAACTGTTGGGGTTTGTCAGCGCGCGAACCCCAGACCTGGCCGACCCAGTCGGCCCGCTCTAACCAACTGAACTTCCGATCAATGCTCGTATTATTTTGGCCGACTTCCAGTTCTTGATTTCCAGTTCGCGGCGGCGAGCTTGGATCAGAGTTTCGAATGGTTCGGTGTAGACAAGTTTCCAAGGTCCGCGACCGCGAGTCGACGGTGTGTGCCCACGGTGATGTTCGGACAGTCGCCGATCGAGATCGTCAGTCGAACCAACATAAAACCTACCAGAAGATTCACTTTGCAGAATGTAGAGAAAACACACCGCGGCAGCAATGGTAGGCCCGTGGGGACTCGAACCCCAGACCTCTACCGTGTCAAGGTAGCGCTCTAACCAACTGAGCTACGGGCCTAAAGTCCATAAAGTTTAGCACGAGTTGCGCATCAAGCGCAGTGCTCGGGGAACCTCAATGCCTGCGGTCAAATTCCAAAATCCCCAGTACCTGGCGCTCATGTCTTACCCGGAATGTACACTAAGTCGAAGGGACCGCCGTATCCCGCGTTACGAAGCAGCGTGACAGCCGTCACAGCCAGGAAACAGCCGATGTAAGTAGAACATGCGAATCGGTGGTCATCCACCGGACAGCCTAATATGACAAGCGGGTTTCGTTTCGTCTCGCGCAGGGAGGGAGGTATACTCCGGGGCAGCGATTTCATGCGAGCCCCCTACGGTTTAGAAGTTATTGAGAGCTGCCTGTCCTGCCCTCACCGCGAAGACCGTCTTTTCTGCAATCTGCCTCCCCCTGCGGTGCAGAAGTTGGCAGCCATCACCTCCGCGGCCACCTATCCGAAGGGAGCGACTCTCTTTGTGGAAGGGCAGTCACCGCGAGGAGTCTTCGTTTTATGCAGTGGCCGGGTCAAGCTCTCCACCTCCTCGGCTGATGGGAGGAGCCTCATTCTTAGGATCTCAGAAGCGGGAGAAGTTCTTGGCTTGCCAGCGACGGTCACAGGGAAACCCTATGAGCTTACGGCCGACGTAATCGAACCTACTCAGGCCAATTTCATCTCCAGGGATGATTTTCTCAACTTCCTGCGGGAGCACGGCGAGGCAGCTTTGCGAGTGGCGCAACAGCTCGGTGAAACCTATCATTCGGCGATCGCAGAAATGCGCACCCTTGGTCTCTCTCATTCCGCCGCCGAGAAGTTCGCTCGCTTCCTGCTGGATCTCTCCGCAAATCATGCCGAAACAAGAGACGAGGTAAGGCTCACGCTCACCCTAACACACGAAGAAATCGCCCAGATGATAGGAGCCTCCCGAGAAACCGTAACGCGGTTGTTCGCCGACTTTAAGAAGAAGCAGCTCCTGCAAGTAAAAGGTTCGACCGTCATCATCAAGAATAAGGCCGGGCTCGAAAGCGTCCTGAGCTCTTAGCTCCCGGTCTCTCCTTCCCGGGGATTTTCCCTCTTCAAAGCAGGCTTGTGATGTCCGTCACAGCAAATCGTGACGTGTGTCACCGCAGTCCGCCTCTGCAATCAGCGACACTCTGCCTGGGTCGCGTATCGCTGAAAACCGAAAGGAACCGTAATGAAACTAACACGCCCGCTTCTCTGCTTGATGGCCGTTGGGACGGTGATTCTGATTCTCGGGACATCCCGCGACACGCGGGCTGTCCCCAGTTACAGCCGCCAAACCGGAATGCCTTGCGCAACGTGTCATTTCGCTCCTCCTGAGCTGACCCCTTTCGGAAGAAAATTCAAGCTGGATGGGTATGTCCTTACAACGAAGCCGGAAGTAACCGACGACAAGAAGGACCATAATTCCGGGCTACGCCTCCTGGAGGCATTCCCTCTTTCCGTGGTCTTCGACACTTCTTACACCGCTACAAAGTCACCCCAGCCCGCAACGCAGAACGGCAACTTTCAGTTTCCGCAGGACGTTTCGCTCTTTCTTGCTGGTGCCTGGGGGAGTCACGTGGGCAGCTTTGCACAAGTAACGTACACTGCCCAGGGGAATCATTTCAGCTGGGATAATACGGATGTCCGCTACGCAAACACTCATGATCTGTTCGGGAAGTCCTTGGCCTACGGAATAACATTCAACAACAACCCCACCGTAGAAGACCTTTGGAACAGCACGCCGGCTTGGGGATTCCCGTTCACAGCGTCCAACGTTTCTCCAACTCCTGCGGCGAAAGCCATTATCAACGGCGCCCTCGCGCAGGATGTGGCCGGATTCGGCGGATACACCATGTGGAACGAACATTTGTATATCGGAAGCACGATCTACCGTTCCCAGCATCTTGGCGGAGCTCAGCCCAACCCGGGGACAGGATTCGGATTCAATATTCGTGGATTGGCTCCGTATTGGCGGGTTGCTTGGCAGACGGTCACAAAGAACAACAGCCTGCAATTTGGCACCTATGGAATGCACGTAAAGAGCTCCCCGAACGCTATCACCGGTCCCACGAACGGCTACACGGATTGGGCGTTTGACTTTCAATATGATCGAACAATTCCGCAATTTAAAAATGACGTTTTGTCTTTCCGCGGGACGTACATTAGGGAGAATTCTTCTTTAGGCGCGACCTTCGCCGCTGGTGGCGCCTCACAGCTTGGCCACCACCTGAATACTGCGCAGGCGAATCTCGAATACCATTACGGAACAAAGCTATCCGGGACGGCCGGCTTGTTTAACGTCGCGGGGACGCCGGACCCGCTGCTCTATGCGCAAGCCTCGGTTTTTGGCAGCGCCAACGGAGATCCTCGGAGTAATGGGTATACCCTGAATGTCTCATGGTGGCCCCAGCAAAACATTGATCTGGCCGTGCAGTATTCGGGCTACTTGCGATTTAATGGTGCACAGACAAATTATGACGGCGCAGGAAGGAAAGCCGGGGGGAACAACGCGGTCTTCTTACTTGCGCGATTTGTATTCTAAGGAAGACATGCGCCACCTAAGAATCTTAGCGAAGCAGAATACCCAGAGAATCATGGAGACAATATGCCACGAATCTTCGTTCATCTTGTTGCACGCGCAGGCGTTTTCGTTTGCCTGATAGGGCTCGCCCTGCCCGTAGACGTTCACGCTCAGAGCGATGTCGCCAAGGTATACAAAACAAATTGCGTCCTCTGTCATGCTGCGGACGGCAGTGGGAACTCCTCTTCAGGAAAAGCTCTGGGGGCGAAGGATCTTGCGTCCAATGAAGTGCAGAAAAAAACGGATGCGGAGCTCGCGGAAGTCATTGCCAAAGGTAAAGGTAAAATGCCCGCTTTCGGCGCGAAGCTCAAGCCTGAAGACATCAAACAATTAGTCGCTTACATCCGGGCAATGCCGAAGAAGTAGGAGTACCGCCGCAAGCCTGGCGTGCTTTGGGAGCTGAGGTCATTTCTAGTCTTGCAACGATTCGTTAAAGGAGAATCCGATGTGTGCTTCCCTGGGAGAGTCAGAAAACACAATTCGGATCCTTTCCGCATCGGGATCGCCTCTCAGCTCTAGGCGTTCTTTTCTCGGCGCGTTGCTTGGGGTGGGCTCGGTCTGTGTTGGCGCTCTGCTTTCCGTGCCGCTCATTCGCTTCGCGCTGTTCCCTTTGCTGCGCCGCACTACAGAGCGCAAGAGTTCACCTCTGGGAACACTGAACGAGTTTTCTACTTTGACCGAGCCGGTGATGCGCACCATCCAGATCGAGCAAGTGGATGGCTGGCGCAAGGCAATATCCGAAAGAGCCGTCTACGTGACGAAAGACACGAAAGGCAACCTTCGGGTTCTTACCTCCGTCTGCCCGCACCTGGGCTGCACCGTTCCTTGGAACAAGGAAATGAATCAGTTCATCTGTCCATGCCACCGTGCCGTGTTCGCGCCGGACGGAACGCGGATCAGTGGTCCCTCGCAGCGCCCGATGGATACGCTGGAAACATCGGTCCAGGACGGCCAACTGCAGGTGCGATTTCAATATTTCCGCCAACTCGTTGGGGATAAAGAAGTCATCGGCTGAGGAAGGGCTGTTCAGAGGATGTCTTCGACACAAAAAAACGAAACCAACGGTCTTCCTCTGCCTTCAACCGGATTATGGGGATGGCTGAACCGCCGAACCGGCTTGGACACGCTGCTGAGGACCGCCCTCTATGAACCCATTCCAGGAGGCGCGCGCCTCGCGTACGTATTCGGGTCAGGTTTGTTGTTCATTTTTATTTCGCAAGTAGTTACCGGAATTTTCCTGGCGCTTTACTACGTTCCCTCGGCTGATCACGCGCATACAACCGTCGCTTACATTACGATAGCTGTTACCGCGGGCTCCTTTCTGCGGAGTCTCCATGCCTACGGCGCAAGCGCCATGGTCATCGTCTTATTGCTGCACCTCTCACAAACGTATATTTACGGGGCGCATAAGGGCCGGCGTGAGCTGCTCTGGCTCTCCGGTTGCGTGCTTTTTGGACTCGTTCTGGCGATGGCGTTTACGGGGTACCTGCTTCCGTGGGATCAGAAAGCGTATTTTGCTACCGCTGTGGGGACCAACGCCGCTGGCGAAATTCCGTGGATCGGTGAGAGCCTGAAACGCATGATGCGCGGCGGCACCGAGATGGGGACTTTGACGATCTCACGGTTTTTTGTGGCCCACGTTTTTCTGATTCCCGCCTGCATCTTTGCGCTCGTGGCATCTCATATTTTTCTTTTTCGCAAAGCTGGCGCCGCCGGGCCGGTCACCGAAAATCCCTACAAGCCTGAACAAAAGCCGGAGCTGTTCTACCCCCGCCAGGTCTTGATGGATCTTTCGCTGACCGCGCTGCTGATTATCGGCCTCGGCTTGCTGTGCTTCTTCGTGCCGGTGCAACTGGGACCTCCCGCCAATCCCGCGGACGCACAATACATTCCTCGGCCGGAGTGGTATTACCTGCCCATCTTTCAGTGGCTGAAGTACTGGCACGGGGCAGCCTCGTTGATCGGCATCCTGATCATTCCAACGGTTCTTGCCGTGGCTATCATCGCGCTTCCATTTTTGGATCGCAGCATCGAGCGGCGCCCCTGGAGGCGGCCCGTGGCCATGGGAGCTTATGCCTTCGTGCTATTCGCCTTGGTTGGGCTGGGGCTGCGCAGCCAGTATGTGGACAAGCACGATCCTGGAGTTGCACAACAACTTGCCAAGCAAAAAGCCGAAGAAGAGGAATACACGCGCAAGCCATTCGAGCCGGAGCTTTCCTCTGCTTCACTTGCGGCGGCAAATGTGTCGCTTGCCGATCCACTTGCCGCGAAAGGGAAGATAATTTTCGAGGCGCAATCTTGTAACGCTTGCCATGGTGACGCCGGCATTGGGACGGCCGTGGCCCCAAAGTTGATTGGCGTGGGAGCTAAGTTCAACGCCCAAAAGATAAAGGCTCTCTTGAAGCAGCCATCCGCAGCCATGACGCAGGGCGGCATGACACCTTCGGACGTGAAGGACGAAGACTTAGAGGCGTTGATTGCGTACATTGAGAGTCTTAAATGACTGCGGACCTCCACAGGACCAGCGCATCCGGTCGTCAGTAGATCCGGCACCCCCCGAAGATAATACCTGGCAACTTCCAGAAATCTCGATTCGCAAGAAAAAAGAACAATAAAGTCTTTGGCGCCTTCGCCAGATTTCGCCTCTTGGTTGTAGAATGCGGCATGCATCAGCACATCCAGGCAAGCGGAGCTGCAACAAAAGTGACGGTAACAATCGATGCGGGCTTGAAGAAAAAGTGTCCGCGGACGGCGCTGGCGTGCGTGACGGCGCGCGTGGAAGCGGGCGCTTCGCCCGCGGCGCTGCTCGAAGAAATGAAAATGCGGGAAAACGAAATTCAGAAACTGCCGTTCCCACGGGGCGTGCTGGCGTCTCCGCAAGTGGAAGCCACGCGCGCGGCCTACAAAGCGCTGGGAAAAGATCCGTCGCGGTACCGCGGCTCGGCGGAAGCGCTGTTGCGGCGCATGGTGGCGGGAAAAGGCTTGCCGGAAATCAACGCCGTCGTGGACATGATCAATCTCCTGTCGGTGGAAAGCCGGCTGCCGGTGGGACTCTACGATCTGGGGCACGTCGTGGGTGAAATTGTTTTTCGCGCGGGACGGGCGGGCGAAACTTACAAAGGCATCGGCAAGTACGATCTGAATCTGGAAGGATTGCCCTTGTTCGCCGATACCGTGGGGCCACACGGCAGCGCAACCAGCGATTCGGAGCGGACGATGGTGACGAGCGCGACGAAACAAGTGCTGGCGATCATCGTTTCGTTTAGCGGCACGGAAGGGCTGGAGCGCTGGGCGCAAAGAATGTCCGCGCTGCTGACGCAGCATGCCGCGGGACAAAACGTGGAGATTCAAATCATTCAGTGACGAATGGGTATTGCTTTGCGGCGATTCGGCGCGCCGACCCTCTCCCACTTTTGCCGAATCCTTCTTGAAGCCGCCCCAATCATCAGGTTTACTAGGGGCGCGGATGTTGCTGGTTGCGCTCGATTCAAGCGTTTGGAAAACCAAGAACTGATCCAGTCCCTGCAAACGAGGTGGCCGATGTCTTGCAATCCCGAAGTTTTGAAACATGTTCCGCTGTTTGCGCTGCTCGACGAAGAGGAGACGGCGGTGCTGGCGGGGCAAGTGGAGCTCAAAAATTTCGCTCCGCGGCAGCGCATTTACAAAATGGGTGACCCGAGCGGGCAAGCTTACGTGATGGTCTCCGGAAAAGTACGGGTGACGACGGTGGACGAAGATCAACAGGAAGTGGTGGTGGATGAGCCGGCGCACGGAGAGTTTTTCGGGTTCGCGTCGATGCTGGAGCAAACCCCTCATCAAACCAACGCGACGGCCGTGGAAGAAACCGTGTGCCTGGAGGTCAGCCGGGGCGACATCGCGACGCTGCTGCAACGCAAGCCTCACGCAGGAATGGATATGTTGACGGTGCTGGGGCGGCAGTTTCACGCGTCGCAGCACCTGGTGCGGTTGCGCGCGATGCGCAATGCCAACGAAGTGATCGAAGAGAAATCGACGCTGCCGGATCGCATCGCGGACTCCGTGGTGCAGTTCGGCGGGTCGTGGACCTTTATTATAGGTTTCCTTATCTTGAGCAGCGTCTATACGGCGATCAACGTGGGCATGCGAAGGGGGGCGTGGGATCCGTATCCATTTATCCTGCTGAATCTGATTCTGTCGTTGCTGGCGGCGATTCAGGCGCCGGTGATCATGATGAGCCAGAACCGGCAGGACCGGAAAGATCGCGTGCGGAGCGAACTGGATTACGCCGTGAATCGCCGCGCCGAGGCAGAAATTCAGGGGCTGGGGCGGAAGCTGAATCTGCTCGGGGATCAGGTGGGCGACCTTGAGGACCTGCTCCGAGGGAAGGGGAAAGGATAGAGGATGCAGAATGGCCTTCTGGCAGAGTAGGCTGTTTACGGTTTGGGGACTCCCTCCCCCCTCCCCCTGTTTTTCATAAGTGTTGATTCTAAAGGGATTTAGATTGCGCCAAAATTGTGCAAAACAGGCTCGTTTTCGGCCCTTTCCGCCTCTTTTCTCATAAGTGTTGATTCTAAATAGTTTTAAGTTGTTTAGAATGAACACTTGCAGCATTCCTATGAGTGCTGATTCTAGAGGAGTTGCCCTTCGCTGCTCAGGATAAACGGTGAGGAGGCGAGGCTCTGCTGTCGGGGCAGTTAGAAGGACCGCGCGGCGGGCGAGCATGGTTCGCGGGCACGAAGGCTTCGCGCCTAATTCACGAAGCCATTATAGCACATTGGTACAGTATGTCAAGAATTACTTTAAATGCTTTGAATGCCGACGGATAGCGAGGGGCCGTCAACCCCGCACCCTTTGGTGAACCAAGATCCAGAGGGCTGCGGCACCCGAGTGCGTCTCAGCGCGTTAAGGGTTCTCCACCCGCCAGAACTGGAGTAGTTCTCGAAACTGATTGTCGTAGGCGTAGCGTATGTAGAACACTGCGATGTCCCCGCTATGCCAACCGTCGTCAAGCAGGCATTTGACCGTACATCGGAGTGCCTAGGACATCATCCACCAGTTGTTCGAGCCATCCAGGCGAGCCGGGCTCAATTGATTCATCTTTCATGCCACGCCCTCCTCTTCGGTCTACTTGTTCCCACGGATTGACGGCTCTTGTGCCAGCTTCAACCGCAATGTTTCAATCGGGCCTCCAGGTGCAAAGAGCGGTGCGGGTAGACACAAAACCTCACGTCCAAATCGTTCGTCCAATTCATGCCGGATAGTATCTTTATCGACCTCATAAAATGGGAGCAGTGGTTTGCCGCTCATCGCATCAAACAATTTGGCTGCATTACTAAGCTGCTCTGGCTTGAGGGTGCTCACGTCTAAAATCGGCATGTCTTGAAGCGCCGTCTTTCCTATGTTGCCTCTTCCGGCTTGCTGCTTGTTGGAATGCCACCAGCGCAAGAGCATTCCTAATGATGTGTTTGCCCAAAGAACGAGAGCCTTCTCCAGTGCAAGCGAGGACATCTTAATCGACAACCACGCGCGCCCACCGATAGCTTTGCGGGGAGTCAACTGCATACCTGTCGATTGGCTATTGAATCGGAAATCGCAGTTGAAGTGACAATGCGAAGCAGTGTTCCAAACGCTCTCCACTTTCGCAACAATTCCGGCTTCCTCGTCAGCATCTTTGCCACGATGAGGAAGCCCCTCGGAATCCGCATCGAACAACATCGTGCGTTCACGTTCGGCTTCGTGCGACCAGAGCGCGGGATATGTTGGAACTTGGCCGGGTTTTAGCGGACTAATCTTGAATGGCCCTCTGATGCTACCATTCGGATTTGTTCCGTTGATGTCCCTGTGGATTGGCCCGACTTCTGCAATTTCCGCCACTTCGGTAATCGAAATAGCGAAAGCATCCGATTGCTTCATCGTCGGCAGCCAGATGTGTTTCTGCTCGGTCAGTTGGTATGCTGCTTGCGCCAGTGAAAGATCGGCAATGCGACCGACATTCCATCCACCAGATTCAGGCAAGGGTGCGTCCATCGCTTGACCGATCACATCTTCCCCAAAGTACAGAGGAGTGCCGCCAAATGGCCCATCTTCGAGTCGGCGAAGATTTCTTTCTGCGACCAACCTGTTGATTTGCTGTGCGGCACCTGCTCCCATCAGTGGGTAAGCTGGGCGCTCGTTGAGGATCACAAACGTAGCTCGTTTATTGCTCGCCATCGATTTGCGACCGACCACAAGCCACTCAGCCATGTCGGTATCCGCGGAGAAAGACGAATCCTCGTCGGTATCGCCAGCAATCGAAATGACCGTAAGATCGCTGTAGTCTCTTCGTAGGAGCAGACGTGAATCCTCCCACGACTCACCTAACATCAAGCTGAGAGGCATCACCAAAGCAACTAGACCGTTCTCCTTCACTTTCCGATCAGCTAAGACCAAAAAGATTGAGGCTTCACCAGCATTCCCATGCGCGCTTGTCCCCGCCGTCAGACGCTTTGTTGCGTCCGACATCAGTTTTTGTTCATCGGCGCTCGAACCAAAAGCAGCGAACATTGGGTTGGGAACGTCAGACCTATTACCTTCATGGTTGGTGGGCCGAGTGAACGGAGGATTCATTACCACTAAGTCAAACGAAGAGTGAGGAAGAGCAGACCATGTTTGCCGCTCCTTCTCGCCCATGCTTTCGGCCGCCTTTGCGGTAATGGCCAAAGGCTCAAAGACTCCCTGTGGATCAAGTAGATCAAGAGAGCCCAGAGCGATCCTGCCATTAGACTGAAAACCGTAGGCAACTGTCAGAATCGAATTCTTTTCGTATTTAACGGTTGGATGAGCACCGGAAATCATCGAAGCCGTTAGATGCGCAGCAGCCGGAAGCACATCGCAACCAATCATCGATCCTGCCATCATCGCTGCGTGAATCGCTTCAGAATCTCCCCCTGCAAGCTCATGCAACTGACCGATCCTTTGGTACGCGGTGGTGAGCAGAGTGCCTGTGCCGCAGGCAAAGTCCGCGACCCGAAGACCCTTAATGGCATCTGGATCACTCCATGATTTGTTGGATGGCGTTTTTTCCGGAACGACTGCCAAGCCGACAAGCAAAGCGGCGGAAGCGGGAGTGGTGTAGTAGGCAGCCAAGAATTTGCGGTCTACGATCATTCGTTGAAATACGGCTCCCGTCAGATCGTGAGAGCGCATTAGTTGGTTTTCAAGCAACCTGTCCGCCGTTTCGCCCAAGCGGTCAATTAGCTGCTTGCTCTCGCCAACGGGAACATGTTCGAGGACGCGTTTAGCGATGTGGAAGATCGGCCAGTAGTTGATCGCTAGAATCTTCTCCCATTCCCTAATAACAGACGCTTTGTTGAATTTCTTTTTGCCCCGAAGCTCGTCGATGGAACTTATGTTCGGTATCTTCCCGGCCAAGTTCTCGTGAAAGACGAAAGCGTTCGCCAAGATGGTCGCCGCCATACGCCGAGTTTGCACGCCGTCCTCTTGGAAGAGTTCCTTGGCGATCTGCTGCGTGGCTTCGTCGTTCCCTTTGGCGATCTCTGTCAATATCCCCGCCGCCTCGCTGACGCCACCAACCAAATTCGACACGGCTTGTTCGATGACATCAGGTGGAACAGATGCCGCCTGTGTGAGGCTCGAAAGGTCAGCCACCGTGCCAACCATCCAACCCGAAGACGGCCATCTAGTAGCGTCTGACGGAGTGCTTCCCGTATACAGGGCCATCTCCAAATCGAGCGCCGAAGCCAAGTCCTTTTCGAGAGCGTTGCCATATTTCTTCCGCAGCCGATCTGGCAACCGAACGGCGACGGAGGACAAAATCCTCCTACCCGTTGTACGCATCTGGACACCGAGCCGCGACAACGCTTCAGCCTCTACAGTTGTTGCCGGAAAGACTTCCGTTTCAATCACCACGGGACAGACGTTTGGCTCGATGACGAGAATGTCGGGGCGTCCGCTGGTGTCCTTTAGCTGACCTGTGTCTTCGGACGTGACGACTTTTTCATCACGCCACGCATGGCGGGTGCCCCGTAGAAGTTCAGCGAGAGCGTCGTTGATCGTGTGTTTTGTTCTAGCCATCACTCTTTGGCGCCGTAATAGGAAGTCTCATCGACAGCTTCGCCGCTGGAAGGAATCTCGCGAAGGGCGGTGGGATAGGTTTCGAGAGGAGTCATGTCCGCGTTTAGGAGACGATTGATATCCGCGCAATGTTGTTACCACAGGGGCAACGGCGTTGCAATGAAAGACAAGAATACAGATGCCTAGAAGAAGCAGTGGGAGTGCGGCTGGTAATGGAGCGGGAGCAAGAGTCGGAGTAGACGCCATGCGGCCGCTACATAGGCGGCGGTAGATTCACTTATCTTTATCGCGATACTCGCCGGGAACATCATCCTGGGGCACTTCGTGGGTGTGGACTTCCTTCCCGTTGGCGTCCCCGGCGTCTTGCACGCCCTTCACCGCGTCGGCCTCGAACGCGTTTCCTTCTTCGAGCAACTCGTCCACACTCTCGGAATCCGCCGCTTCGAGGTTGGACAATCCCTGCAAATCTCCCGATTGGCCGCTCGAGCGAGGTCCCAGCCCTTCCGGCGCGAATGCCACGGTATCCACGGTTTGGCTTTTCCCGCGAACCGGTTTTTTGGCTGCGCGCGCGGTTTTCCCGACGGCTTTCTTCCTGGCGCCGGCCTTCGTTTTCGCTCTGGCCTTTTTCGGAGCGGCCTTCTTCGCCAGTTTTGCCTTGAGCGCCTTCTTGACCGGCTTCAGCTTCTTGCCCGTAGTTCTCTTGGTGTGCTTCTTTTTGGTCTTCTTCTTGGTCTTCTTCTTGGCAGCCATAGGCGCAGTGTACCACCGGTCGGCCATTATGAGCGCTGGTGCCAGGATGCCCCGACTGGGTCGAGGTGCCGAGATGGAAGGAAGAGAGGAGAGATTTCATCCCGCCAAATGCGCGGGATGGTGCAGAGGTCTCCCTTCGCAGGCCGACCGGTTCGCAGGAGCGAACCGAGAAGAAAAAACGTCGGCCTGTTTCGCTCGAAATGACGGGTGGGGCGAGAGCGCAAGCAGGAGGACGGCTAATTCCGAGTGTTCCAATTTGAACAGCTTTTCGGCAGGCCTTATTGCAGCCTGTTGTGATGAGAATGGGCCTACCCACGCCGGACCTGAGGAAGTGGGACAACTATGGCATGTCGGGATACCGTCCATTTGATTTGCTGGTATTTGGAAGGGAAGCTCTCGCCGAGCGTGGAAAGTGAGATCGAGCGGCATCTGAATGGATGCCTTGAATGCCGCCTCGTTTTGGAAGCCGCAAGCAAGACCCTGGACCAACATTTGAGGACGGGCAAGGCGGTACACGCCGCTTGAGGGCAGCCTAAAACCTGGGGCGCGAAGTGGAGAAGGAAAAGGCAAAACCCCCAGGTTCAAAGGGCGAACCTGGGGCACTCCGGCGAATGGCGGTGTGAAGACGCGCCGCTACACAATTAAAAGATCCGAGCGGCGAAATATGCACAGCCCCTTCGAAGCTCAGGGCAAGCAAGAGTGGCTGTGCCACCAAGTCGAAGAAGGAAAAGTCAAAACCCCCAGGTTCAAACGGCGAACCTGGGGCACCCAGCCGCACGCCTCGGTTCGTACTCACGGGTCGTCTATTTGCCCGCGGCCGGGCTGATTAGTTCGTAGATGATGCTGCGATGGCCGATGGCGACGACGAGGTCGATGAGCTTGGCGCGCTGAAGCTGGCAGATAATGCGATAGTCGCGCAGGCGAGCGCGGGTCCTCGGCCTGGCCGACGCGCTTTTCCATGAAGTTAAGAATTTCGCGCTGGACCTGATGATCGAGTTTCTTCAGGTCCCTGACGGCGCCCTCGTCGTACTCAATCGTCCAAGCCAAGCTGCCTCCGGACCTGGGCGGTGGAGTAGCGCTTGCCGCGATTTTCGAGGCGGGCTTCCGCAAGGTAGCGGTCCTCGAGGTCTTCGATATTTTCCTCGATGAGCTTGGTGGCGTAGAAGGTCTTGGTGCGGCCGGTTTGCCGCGCGAGGCGCGAGAGGCGCCGTTCGAGCGCGGGTTTCAAGCGGATGGAAAGCATCTGTGTTCTCCCGTGGAAAGCGGGCGGTATGACACGTAGTATATGTCATACTGGTCTTACATACAACTACAAATCGAGTTTCACTTGTACGACGCGCACTGGCTTCGTGCACCTACAAGGACAGGGTCATCAGACCTGGAGGGCTTGGAGGTAGGGGACGCTGGCTTTCATCATTTCGAGGTTCATTTCGACGAAGTAGTTCTTTACCCCGCCAGTTTTCGCCGCGGCAAAGATTTTCTTCCAATCGAGAGTGTCCTGGCCGACAGGCATGATTTTTTTGGTTTGCGCGGACCAGCCCTGGACGTGCATGGAAAAGAAGCGGCCAGGATTCTTGGTGAAATAGTCCGCGGCGTCGTAGCCCTGGCTGATGGTGGAAACCTGGAATTGGAACTTGACGAGCTGGGGATCGAGGAGCCCGAGTAATAAATCATAGGTGCGCTTGCCGTCAACCATGGAGAGCTCGAAGTCCTCGTTATGAAGGCCCTGCTGGATACCGGCCTTGGCGGAAAGTTCGCCCATTTTGTTGTATTCGTCTGCGGCGCGCTTCACGTCATCCATGGTGGGTTTCTTGGGGCCGCCGAGGCTGGGCACGATCATTTGCGTGAGGCCGACATCTTTGGCCCAGGCAATGCGCGCCGCCTGATCTTTCCGCAGCTCGTCGATGCCGAAATGGGAGCTGATACAGGTGACGCCGGCATCGGCCAGAATTTTGCGGAGTTCGGCTCCGCTGTATTTGGCGAGGCCAGCGAAGCCGTACTCGGCGTAACCTACCGGCGAGCACAGCTCAATGGCCTGAAATCCGGTCTCAGCAAGCAGCTTGAGGGTGCCGGGAAAGTCCTTGGCAATCATCTCCTTGACAGCCCAGGTCTGACACCCAATGGGCAGGCCAAGCGGATTGGCGCGAAGTTCCAGGGCACCTACGGAAAAGAGGCCGGCAGCGGCGGCGCTGGTGGCGGAATACTTGAGAAATTCTCTTCTTGAAATGGCGGGCATGGTCGGCTCCTTGGTTGCGGGTTACGGGCGGACGGTCGGCGCGCATTATAAACAAATCGAGGGATTACCGGAAGTGAAGAGGGCGGACGGCCTCGGAAGGCCGTCCCTACAAAACCAAGAAAGTCGCCGATACAAAATCGCCGCAAGGATGCCCGCGGTACGGGTTAGCGGGAGACGGGCTCGGCGAGGTGTTGGTCGCGTACGGCAGCGCGGGGCTTGAGGAAACCGCGGGCGGCGAGGAGTTCGGCGTTGAGCAGAGCGGCACCGGCGGCGCCGCGGACCAGGTTGTGCGAGAGCAGAGTTAGTTTGACGTCGAGGAGCGGGCATTCGCGGACGCGGCCGACGACGGCGGCCATGCCGTTGCCGGCATTGGTGTCGCGGCGTGGCTGGGGGCGATTTTCGTCGTCGAGGACGACGATAGGATTTTTCAGGGCGGTGGGGAGGGAGGCTAGTTCGGCACCGACTTCGAAATTGCGCAGGGCTTCCCGGACTTCGTGGAGCGAGGCGATTTTCTTGAGGCCGACGGAGACGCATTCGAGGTGGCCGTCGACGACGGGGACGCGATTGCAATGGGCGCTGAGGCCGATGCCAGCGTCAACGAAACGCGAGCCATCCCATTTGCCGAGAAGTTTCTGCGGCTCAAGCTCCATTTTTTCTTCTTCGCCGCTGATGAAAGGGATGACGTTGCCCTGGATATCCATCGCGGGAACGCCGGGGTAGCCGGCGCCGGAGATGGCTTGGAGCGTAACCACGAAGATTTTTTCCAGGCCGAAAGCATCGGCGAGCGGCTTCAAGACGAGGACGAGTCCGGCGGTGGAGCAATTGGGATTGGTGACGATGAAGCCAGTGTCGTAGCCGCGATTTCTCTGCTGCGCGGGAATGGCATCGAGATGGGCTGCATTGACCTCGGGAATGAGCAACGGAACATCGGGATCCATGCGGTGATTGCGCGAATTGCTGACGACGGGATATCCGGCACGGGCAAAATCTTCCTCGGCAGAGCCAGCGACGGAAGAATCGAGCGCGGAGAATACGAAGTCGCAGTCGAGCGAAGGGTCGAGACCCTTGACGACGAGATTGCGGGCGGACTCGGGGATCGGTG
>Ga0209648_10002051_pt1 | contig 16521 bp, 21 predicted proteins | sample GraSoi2013_115cm_FD_185830 | JGI IMG/M metagenome (GOLD analysis project Ga0209648, IMG submission 185830) | Grasslands soil microbial communities from the Angelo Coastal Reserve, California, USA - Sample 9_17_2013_115cm (SPAdes) (version 2) | ecosystem: Environmental > Terrestrial > Soil >...
CAGTCTCTCGCGACGAGGCTGTTGTGAGGGCCATCCAGCGACCAGGCGTCAGGCCATAGGTTCGCTTGAACTGACGTGTCATATGGCTTTGGTCAGCGAAGCCGGCCTCGGAAGCAGCTCGGGCAAGTGATTGCCCGCTCTCGATCGCAGCCCGCGCCAGCGCCAGGCGGCGCAACGTACGGTAGCGGTCGGGGCTCGTCCCAAACGCCCATCGGAAGTGGCGAGCGATGGTGAAGCGGTCAGTACCCGCGATCTTTTCGAGGATCGAGGCCGAGGTCTGCTCACGTGCGTGGGCCGCGAGATAGTCGCGCGCGAGCTCGACCGCCCTGGTATCCACAGCCGCTTTCCGGCGGGCGGGGTGGCCGCTTAATGAAACGAGGCCATCGGCGACCGCGACGGCGATCTCAGCCGAACTGAGCTCACTGATCGGCTCGTCGATATCGGAAAGCAAGGAGGCGATAAGTCCGGCCGCCGGTACCAGCTGCTGGCTGCTGAATGGGATCGGCGACAAACGGCAGCGCGCTACCGGCCAAAGCGTCACGAACGAGCTCGGGCGGTATGTAGAGAATTCGGTAGCCGAACCCGCCATCAGTTCCCGCTGCGCCGTCGTGCGCTTCATCAGGATGCAGGACGTGGAGCTGACCCGGCAGGCAGATGCGGCGCAAGCCGCGGTAGTGAAACGTCTGCACGCCGGCTGTCGTAATGCCGATGGCGTAGGTGTCGTGCCGATGCGGCTCGAACTCGCATGTGGAGAGGTAGATCTCTGCGCGTTCGATCCCGTGCGCACTCGGTCCGAATCTGATCGAGTCCGACCGCCGGGTGCGGGATTGTTCAAGACCGCCGGCATCGATACCTCCTAGCGTCTGCGGCATGGGACAAAGGTATAGCGCCCGCAGAGCCTGAGGTGCTTCTGGTCGATGGCATTCGTTGGGGATCGGTCGGGCCGCTACTGTTCATTTCGCTGGCAATCATGGGCAGCCCCGGTCCCGCGACCATCAGCCTTATGGCCGCCGGCTCGGCCTACGGCGTGCGGCGATCGCTCTCGTACCTGATCGGGATCATCGTTGGCACAACGTTCGTGCTTCTCGCGGTCGCGACCGGAATTACGGCCGCGCTCCTGGCCGTTCCCGCGATCGGCTCCATCCTGGTCTGGATCTCGGTGGCGTACATCCTCTGGCTGGCTTACCACATCGCGACCGCACCGCCACTCTCGGAACCGACCGCAGCCTCGAGCACGTTCTCGGTCGCGGGGGGAACTTTCCTCGGCATCGCCAACCCGAAGGCCTGGGTCGCCATCGCCGCAGTCTTCGCCAGCGGCCATCTCGCCGACGACACGGCAACCGACGCTGCCGCCAAAATCGCGGTGCTGACCGCGATGATAATTGCGATCTGCGCGATGTGGCTCGTCGCCGGCACATCAATCGCGCCGTTGCTCCGCGACCCAGGTCGAGCCCGCGTGGCAAACGCCGCGCTTGCACTTGCCCTCGTAGGCGCAACCGCGCTCGCGGTGCTCCATTGAAGCAGTCGTTTCGGAGGGAGCAAGGATGGCTGCCGTAGCACTGCCCGACTGGCTGGACTTCCGACCCCGGCTCTTTCCCAGTTGCAACTTCGCATGGCTGCGAGGGCCCCGGCCCATCCTGGTTGACAAGTGGCTTCGGCGCTGATCTTGAGGCGACCCTCGCCCTGCTGCCAGACGAGCCCGCGCTGGTATTCAACACCCATTGGCACTCGGATCATGTGGGCGGCAACGCCGGCCTGGCGAACCGATTCGGGATGCCGATCGCCGCTTCCGTCATCGAGGGCTCGCGCGTCAACGCCGGCGATCCCGAGTCATTCGGCTCGGCCTGGCTTGACCAGCCGGTCGACCCGTTCCATGTGGACCGGCTGGTGGAGCCGGGCGAGATGCTCGACACAGGCGTAGTCAGGTTGCGCGTCGTGCCGGCGGCTGGCCACTCGCTGGGGCAGATCGCCCTTTTCGAGGATCGTTCAAGAGTCCTGATTGCGGGTGACGCCATCCTGGCCAGCGATGTGGCCTGGATCAATCCCGTCCTCGATGGTGCCGCTGCTTTAGAGGCGGCGATGGCCACAATCGAGCGGATCGGACTCCTGGACGCCCACGTCGCAGTGGCCGGGCACGGCGAGGTCATCGAGGACGTAGCCGATTGCATCAAGAGGTCGCTGGAGCGACTCCGGCTCTGGCGCCAAGAGCCCGCACGGATGGCTTATCACGGGTCCCGGCGCATCTTCGGCTTTGCACTCATGATCCATGGCGGATTTGGCCGCTCCCAACTGATGCCGTACCTCCAGGCCCGGCGTTGGGTCCACGACTTTGCCCCTTTGGCCAGCCTTCCGTCCAAAGAGTTTGCAGAGCGGGTCGTCTCTGATCTCTTACGTTCCGGCGCCGCCTGCTGGCAGGATGACCGACTCATCTCAACCGTTCCGCACAGCCGAGTCGGGTCGTAGCGGCAGCGCACGAGGGTAGTCGGGACGGTAGTTGCAGGTCCAGTCGCACGATCGTTCAAGACAGTCGGTATCGAGAGCTACTACGGTCCGATGTGTGACTCGACGGTCCTACCTTGGACAAGGGAGTCGCGCGGTTTGTCCCGAGGGCCGAGACGAAATAGGGGAGGAGCGATTCATGGCAAAGACGGTCGGACCTTACAGCCCATCGCGTCGGATTGGACAGATGATCGCCACGTCAGGCCAGGTCGGCCTGGGCGACGACGGAAAGATGGTCGAAGGCGGCTTCGGACCCGAGCTCGAGCAGACGCTCCGCAATCTCAGCAACGTGCTCGCCGACGCCGGTGTGACAAGAGAACAAGTCATCAAAGTCAACGTGTACCTGGCTGACCTTGCGGACTGGCCGGCTCTGAATGGTCCCTACGCTGACTTCTTTGGCTCATCGCGGCCAGCACGGACCGCCTTCGCGGCCTCCGCGCTCCCGCTCGGTGCCAGGGTCGAGATCGAGGCCTGGGCCGTCGTCGAGGAGACGCGCTGATCGCGCCCCGTGGCACAGGGGCGAAGGCTCATTCACCGGCTATGGGTTTGATGCGTGACGGGTGGGAGTGAGAGAACACGCATGGATCACGAAGAGATTCGGCAGCGGTTTGCAGCACTGACTACCGCGCATCTGGCAGATGCGTGCATTCGCGCTCAGACCCCAGTGCGCTGCGCCCCCGCGCTCTTGCAAGCTGTTGTTCCAGGAAGCCGCCTGGCCGGGCGTGCAATCCCTGCTCGACACGCCGGCAGCGTCGACATTTTCCTAGAGGCGATGCAAGGGGCTGCTGCGGGCGACGTGCTGGTGGTCGACAACAGCGGACGGCTCGACGAAAGCTGCGTAGGCGATCTTGTTGTCCTTGAAGCCCACGCGGCGGGACTCGACGGCATCGTGATCTGGGGCTTGCATCGTGATACGGCTGACATACGAGCGATTGGGTTGCCTGTGATCAGCCTTGGAGCGATCCCGACCGGCCCTCAACGTCTCGATTCACGTCCTGACGGCGCGTTGGAGCGTGCGACCGTGGGAGATTGGACGGTGGACAGGGAGGATCTGGTCCTGGCCGATGACGATGGGGTGCTTTTCGTTCCACTGGCCGTCGCAGCGGATGTCTTCACGCTCGCAGAGACGATCCGCGACACTGAAGCGCGTCAAGCCGAGCGCATGCGTGGAGGCATTTCCCTGCGCAATCAGGTTCAGTTTGATACCTACCTTGCTGAGCGCCAAAAGACGCCTTCGCTGACCTTCCGGGATCATCTACGAGAAGTCGGCGGCGCAATTGAAGTCTGACCACTCCATCACATGGTCGGAGTCGAGGCCTTCAGGCGGATGAACCGCCGCGTCTCACACCTCATCGCGGGTTGGCGCACCGGGCTCCCTCGCCCCGTGCTCATCCTTCAAGCGGGAAACGCCCTCAACTACTTCGGTTACGGGCTCGTTCTTCCCTTTGAGATCATCTATCTGCACGAGATACGTGGCTTTTCAACGTCGATAGCCGGACTGGTTCTGGCGGCGACCATGGGGACGGCCGCAATGGTCGCCCCGCCGACGGGAGGGCTGCTCGACCGGTACTCCGCCAAAGCGATCTTGGTCGCAGGACTCCTGGCGAGCGCCCTAGGCTACGCCGGCTTCGCCTTCGTAGACAGTCCCTGGCAGGCCGTTGCCTGCTCGATTGTCAGCGGAGCGGGAATCGGCGCGGCAGGGACGGCCAACCGGACATTGACCATCAGGTTGGTCAAGCGCGAGCAGCGAACGGCTGCTTTCGCGCTTAACCGCGTCTCGGGCAATTTCGGTATCGGCTCCGGCGCGACCGTAGCCGGCTTCATCGTCGCATCCGCACAGCGGCTCAGCTCTTTCCAAACGCTCTATTTCTTCGACGCCGTCACCTACGCCGCATTCGCGCTGATCGTGCTCGCCGCCGTACCTAGCCCGCGAGCCGAGACGGTCACAGCGACACACGCCAATGGAACCGGCTTTCGCGCCGTCGCTCGAGATCGGGTCTTCCTCACCGTGATCGCAGCGAATATCGTGCTCGTCGTCGTCGGCCACACGTTCTTCTCCAACATCCTGCCACCATTTGCAAAGACCCACACACCGCTCAGCCCCGCCGCGATCGGGATCCTCTTTCTCGTCAACACCTCCTTCGTCGTCATCGCGCAAATCCCAGCGGTGCGCGTAGTGACACGGATGCGACGCACACACGCTTTCGCCGCGGCAAGCGGGATTTTTGCGGTCAGCCTGCTCGCGGTGCTGCCAGCGACGCTCCTCCACTCGGAGCTCGCTGCGACCAGTCTCCTCGCCGGCGTTGCGATCGTCTTCGCAATCGGCGAATGCGTGCACACTAACGTTCTCGGGCCATTGGTCGCGGATATGGCTCCAGCCCATCTTCTCGGCCGCTACCTGTCTCTCTACAGTCTTACCTTCAGCATCTCCCTGGCGCTCGGCCCGGCGGTTGGTGGCCTTCTGCTGCAGACCGCGCCAGACGCCATCTGGTGGGGTGGCGCGCTTGCCGCGGTGCTCGCCGGAGCCGTTCTGCTTCGACTCGGCGGCCGCATTCCCGACCCGCTCCGCGAAGCACAGTCAGGTCTTGGGCCGGCGCCAGAGGCGGCGTGAGGTCCTGCCAAGAGAAAGTCGTGGGGGTTTGGGCCGGATGAGAAGCCCGGTCGGCCGCAGGATCGTTCAAGACGGTGAGCATCGGCGGCTCGTAGCGTCGGCGGCAATGTCCGAGAGGCTTCCCGGTTGCGGCGATTCGGTGGGGATCCATCCCGCCGCTCCTGCTCATGTCGCTCGCGGTCATGGGCAGCCCCGGCCGCGCAACGATCAGCCTGGTCTGATCGGGATCCAATTTCACGAAGAGCGGATCCACTGAGCCAGGTCACCCGGCTGCCCGGTACGACTCGCCTATTCCTCGCCGGCAACACCGTGTCCATGGTCGGAAACGGGCTGGTGCTGCCGTTCCTGCTCATCTACCTGCATCAGGTCCGGGGGATCGCCCTCCCCGTGGTGGGAGCGCTCCTGGCCGGTGCGGCCGTCGCGGGCCTGATCGTGGTGCCAATCTCCGGTGCGCTTATCGATCGCCTGGGTGCTCGCCCTGTGCTCGTCGCGATGTTGCTTGGACAGGCCATCGCCGAGGTTCTGTTCGCCCTGGCCCACAGCGTCGAGACGGCGTTGCCCGCGGCGCTGCTCTACGGCGCGGTGTGGGTACCGATGTTATCGACTCGGCAAACGATGATCGCCGGGCTAACCCCGGATCCGGTCACGCAGCAGCGCGCGTTCGCGATCAACTTCACCGCTCAGAATGCAGCCATTGGCATCGGGGCCGCGGTTGCCGCCGCAGTCGTCGGCGCCGGCGCGCAGAATCCCGCGTCCTTCGAGGCGCTCTTCCTCGCCAACGCAGCGTCGTGCCTGCTATTCGTCGCCGTGCTTCCCTTCATCCAAAATCCGCACCCGCCGCGGCAACGCAGTGAACCGAAGGCGGGATACCGCGACGTGCTGGCGCATCCGGGACTGCGACTGGTGATAGTTGCCTCGCTGCTCCTGGCGTTCGTCGGCTATCCGGCGTTCGACTCCGGTCTGCCGGCATTCTCCACGGTGGTAGCGCACGTGTCGATACGCGTCGTCGCGCTCTCGATCACCGTCAATACGGTCTTCATCGTTGCGACGCAACTGCTGGTGCTTCGACTCGTCCGGCGGCTCCGCCGAAGCGTTGCTGTGACGCTGATAGGAGTGATCTGGGCCGCGTCCTGGGCCGTGTTGGGGCTGTCCGCGCTGCCGACCCTGCCCGCCGCAAGGGTTGCATGCGTCCTCGCCTTCAGCGCTCTGTTCGGCCTGGGCGAAACCTTCTTTTCACCGACCATGGGTTCCCTGCTCAATAGCCTCGCGGACGACCGGATCCGTGGCCGTGCGAATTCGATCACGGGCTTCTCCTTCTCGCTGGGGTTCATCGCGTCACCAGCCATCGTTACCGGCTTCATCGCATCGGGTACAGCCGCGATGTGGATCGTGCTGCTGTGCCTCCTCTGCGTTGGCACCATAGGCATCGGTGTCACGCTCGGTCGCAAACTCACAGGCGAGCAGGACCGCGTCGGCACGCACGCAGCAACGCTTCCTGATCCAGCCGTGACCGAACGCCCGGAACGCACAGTACCGGGCGGGACGGAGTGATGAGGGGCGTAATCAGGTCAGGTCGACGAGGGGGGTCGAGCCGTAGCCGACCGTGCCGCGACAGTTGCGCGCTCAGTCGCACGATCGTTCAAGACAGTCGATGGCGAGAACTACTACGGTCCGATGTATGACTCAACGGTCCTATGCGAATGGCCAAAACGGGAGGGGTGAATGAGTACCTATGTCTCGGTCGCCGGACTCCAGCCACATCAGATTTGGGGCGGCGTGGTCGCACGCCCTCTTCACTGCGACAGTCTCGCTGTCGGGATCCTCGACTTCGAACCGCTTACATGAGTGCATCTGATCTGGCTGATGAGTACGACGCGGTGATGGCCGACGTCATCGCGGTTGCCGGCGGCTGTTCACAGGCAGACTGGACGACGAGCTGCATTAACGAACAGCGGTCTGTTGGAGTCGTGTTCGACCATATCGCAGAGGGAAATCCAGACGTGGTGCGTTGGGTCCAGGAATTCCTCCACGGCCGCCCGGTCGAGATGACCCTCGAGACCGTGACGCAGCGCAACGCAGAACATGCCCGCAGGGCTGCCGCGCGACCGCGAGGCGAGACTGTTGCCGACCTGAAGGCCGGCTCAGCCAGCACCTCCGAGTTCATACGTTCGCTGACCGACGAGCAGCTGGAGCTGACTCAGGAATTCGCCTGGGCAGGTACGAAGAACGTCGCCTGGGTGGCCAGCGCAGCTATCCGCCATCCAAAGGGCCACCTCAAAAGCATCAAAGACGCTGTGGGCCGTTAGGCTGCCCGATATTCACGGGCAGAGCTAAGATCGGTCCGAATTCACCAGGGCCCGCAGACCACTTGTAAGGAAAAGGTCCCCGATTCGAATCCGGGCGTGCGCTCTCACGACCCTTCTGAGGCTCGATTTCGTATACGTTTCGAAGCCGTTGGACCTAGAGGTCCGCGCGCCTCGACCTGCTCGCCCGCACCAGGTCGTAGTCATCGTCGGCCAAGTCTCGGATCGATGGCGTTGCGCCATCGCGAATCAGGAGTGCCGCCGCCGCCATCTCGCTATCGGAGTCGAGCTCGGGGTCGCCGCCGCGGTTCAAGCCGACGGCGGCGCGCATCACGCCATCAACGAGGTAGAACCCGACAAGCTTCCGTTCCTCGAGCGAGCCCCGCATGACGAACTGGTCCCAACGGCGCACATGTCCGGCGTACTCGATCTTGTGCTCGTACTGGTCCGACCAAAACGTGTACAGGTAGTCGTACTGCTGGTTCGATCCGAGGATCGTCCGCGCGACCGACCTTCCTTGCTTCTCGGCGTTGTTGTAGTGCTCGACGCGGGTTCGGCCAAACAGCGGATGCATGTGATTCGCCACGTCCCCGGCGGCGAATATGTCAGGCAGATTGGTTCGGCACATTTCATCGGTCAGGACGCCGTTGTCGACCGCGATACCGCTGCGCTGCAGGAATTCGATGTTCGGCTGTATGCCCACGGCGACTACGGCAAAGTCGCACGCGATTGTGTGACCAGCCGTCGTTACTGCGCGCTCGACCTTCTCCTTTCCCTCGAATCGCAAGACCGAGTCGTGCGGCAACAACTCCACGCCGTTGGCGCGATGGATGCCGGCCATGACCGATCCCATCTCAGGACCCAGCACCGAATCGAGCGGATTTTCGCCGGGGAAGACCGCTGTGACCGAGACGCCCAGCTGCTGCAGCGACGCCGTTACCTCAGAGCCGATGAAACCCATACCGGCGACGACGGCGCGCGCTCCGCGGCGCGCCGCGCGCTTGATGGCGTCGGCCTCGACGAGAGTCCGCAACTGATAGATCGCCTCCAGTTTGTCCCCCGGTATGCCGGGGGCCCGATTGCGACCTCCGGTTGCGATCAGGAGCCGCGTGTACTCGATTTCGTTGCCGCCTTGCAGAACGACTCGATGGGATGTCGGATCGATTCCCACCACCGTTCCAGGAACGAGCTCGACGGCGTGCCCTGCGTACCAATCGGATGGCTCGACCAGCCATCCGTCCAGCGTCTCCTCCCCACGAAGGTAGGTCTTCGAGAGCGGCGGCCTCCCAAACGGCACCCCTGGCTCATCCGTGATCAGCAGGACGTCGCCGTCGTAACTCTCCTCGCGCAGCGTCCGGGCAGCGTTGCCGCCGGCCAGTCCGCCGCCGACGATGACTATCCGGTTCAAGAGCCGGCTAGATCCCGTTGTGGCTCCGGGGATTTAGGCACATGCATGACTGATTGTGATCCCGCCGTCGAGATCTGGCCAGCGCCTCACAGGCGGCGCCACAGGAGTTCGTGAGGCGGATCGAGTGGCCCGAAGATCGCTTCGAGCTCGGGGTCGTGGGGCCTGATGACGACCTCAGACGGATCGAAGGTGAGCCGCTCCCATCCACGCGCCTGGAACCAATCTGGATCCTCCGGACTTATCAACGCGATCATGCCGCCAGGCGCAGTCGCCCGCTCAAGCTCAAGAACAGCGCCGGCATCGGCCGGAATGCTTGCGCTGGATATGGTCAGGGCAGCCCAGGCATCCGCTACGGGTAGCTTCTGGAAGAATCCAGGCCGTATGTCGGCACCCCGGCATCTGCCGGCGAGAATTCGCCGTAGCCCCGAGGAGGGCTCCACGCAGATTAGCTCGGCCGCTCGCGGGCAGAGGTAAACGGTAAGCCGGCCGCTGCCCGCGGCCACCTCGAGCACCCGCCGCCCGTCGACATCGAGCTTCGCGAGGACGGCCGGATGAATCGGTTCAGCCTGGCTGACGGCATCCCACAGCTCTGGCTCGAGCTCGTACACCATCGGCCAGAACAGTGCTTGGCGTAGCCGCCTGGCCGCCTCGGCCTCGCCGCGGGCGGCCGCCTCCCGTTCACCGCTGGGGACGGCCGCCAGGTATTGGACTGGCAGCCGAGCGACATCATCGAGGCTGTACCGGAGCCAGCCGGGCGGAGCTGCGGAAGCAGCCTGGAAGTAATCCACGTTCACGTAGATTTACCCATATGGGGATGAATCAGCCACCGCGCGTCAGCTTGACGAGAAGGTTGACCTTCGCGGCTGGACACATTCTTGTCAAGCCGGAGTGGGACGATGCCCGCAATCGTGAGGTATTCGGGGCATGCTCGGGAGACCATGGCCACAACTACGAGCTCGAGGTAACTGTCAGCGGATCCATTGATGAAGAAACCGGGATGGTGATCAACCTGAGGGAGGTCGACCGGATTGTGAGAGTCCTGGTCATCCAGGACGTCGACCATCGCCATCTAAACCGCGATGTGCCCTGGCTGGAGGGTTGCCTGCCCACTACCGAAAATGTGGCGACGGCGATCTGGCGCCGCCTGGAAGGCAGGCTCGACTCCGCGCGCCTGGATAGAGTTCGGTTGAAGGAGACCGAGAACAATGTCGTCGAGGTTGAACGCGGATGAGCACCGCGGCTGCATCTCTCAAACCCGGTGACGAGCTCGCCGAAACTGTTGCTGCCCTCCTCGAGCTGCTGGGCGAGAATCCAGATCGCGAGGGCCTGATTGATACTCCAGCCCGAGTCGCTGAATCCCTTCGGTATCTCACTGAGGGCTACGCGTCCGATCCCGCGGCCATCGTGGGCGATGCACTCTTCGCCCTTGACGGCTACGAGGACATGGTCGTGGTCAAGGACATCGCGTTCTACAGTTTGTGTGAGCACCATCTGCTTCCGTTCTTTGGGCGCGTGCACATTGGCTATGTGCCCGATGGCAGGGTTGTGGGCTTGAGCAAGCTGCCGCGCCTGGTCGACGCCTACTCCCGCCGGCTTCAAGTGCAGGAGAGGATGACGAGCGAGATTGCGGAGGCAATCAACACCACTGTCAACCCGCGCGGAGTCGGTGTCGTCGTTGAAGGCCGTCACCTTTGCCTCGAGATGCGCGGGGTCCAGAAGCAGACTTCCCAAACCCTGACCTCTTGCATGCTGGGGGTTTTTCGCAGCGACCAGCGCACACGCTCTGAGTTTCTGTCGCAAATCCGGCAAAGCCACTGAAGATCGCGGTCGTCGCGTCGCCGGTGACGCCCCTTCAATCCGCCCAGCTTGGCGGTGCACAGGCCTTCCTGTGCGATCTGGCAAGCGGTCTATCTCGACGCGGACACGAGGTTCTCCTCTATTGCGCCAAAGGGTCTGACGTGCCAGGCGTGGACCTGGTCGAGATTGCAGTCGGGCCCGGGGCGGAGAAGGGGTTGATGATGCCGGGGTCGAGTCAAGAACCTGCGCCATCGCCGGTCATTCGAAATGCGTTCGAGCTTCTTTTCGAGGAGCTCCGACGGAGGGGTGCGGACGTCGTGTCACAGCACGCGTTTGATGCAGAAGCAGTCGAGATGTCAGCTGACCTGCCAGTCCTGCATACCCTCCACCTGCCACCGATCTCTGATCGGGTTCTCGCCGAGGTTTTGAAGAGTCGAGCAACTTTTGCCACGGTATCCGAGTCGTGCCGGCGTGCATGGGCGGCGTCTGGGGCTGGTCAAATCCAGACCCTGCGCAATGGCGTGCCTGTCTTCACGGTCGACAACGTCCCGATCCGCAAGGAGGCCCTGATGGTTGGGCGGCTTTCGCCTGAGAAGGGGTTCGAAGATGGGATCGCCGCTGCTCGGGCAACTGGATTGCGAGCCCTTGTCGTGGGGGTACCTTACGATCGGAGCTACCAGATTGACTTCAGCGCCGCAACGGTACTGCCGCCCCAATCACGATCGCACTTGTGGCAGCTGATGGCTGGAGCGGCCGTCACTCTACTGCCCGTCCGATGGGATGAGCCTTTCGGGATGGTGTGCGCAGAAGCCCAGATGGCGGGTTGTCCGGTCGCCGGGTACGCTCGCGGAGGGTTGTTGGAGATTGTCGACCCGGGAGTGTCCGGTTACTTGAGCGAACCCGACGATGTCAAGGGCCTGGCAGAGGCGGCTCTTGCCGCCAGCAAGCTCGATCGGGCGGCCGTTCGCGCCTCAGCCATCGAACGCCTTGGCCTCGACACATCGATCGACGCTTACGAGGCTGTCCTGGCGGCGGTGGCCGGTTGATCGCGGTCGTCACTGGTGGATCGCGTGGAATCGGGGCCGCGGTCATCCGGGAGATGACGGCACGCGGTTACGAATGCCACGACCTCAGTCGAACTTCGGGTTTCGATGTAGGCGACGAGGCATCGGTCAGCAGATTCTTCAGCGAGCTGACTCAGCTCGACGCCCTTGTGAACAATGCCGCGATCCTCGAGCTCGCCCAGATCATCGATATGAAAGTTGGGACGTGGGATGAAGTGATACGAGTCGGCCTGCGGGGTGCGTTCCTTTGCTCGCAAGCCGCCTTCCGCCTGATGAAGCCCGGCGGCACGATTGTGAATGTGAGCAGCCTCTCTGGCGTTTCCGGCGCGGATAAGTTTCCACGGATGTCCGCATATGTGGCCGCGAAATCGGGATTGGCGGGACTGACCGAAGTGCTGGCGGTCGAAGGCCGGCCCATTGGCATTCGCGTCAACGCGGTCAGCCCTGCCAGCGTCGCCACGGAAATGGGCCGCACAGCGGGGGTCGGCCAGGACCCCCTGTCACCCGACGATGTCGCACGCGTCATCGGCTGGCTCGCAACCCCCGATTCCGCGCCATTGACGGGCGCCAACATTCGCATCGATCCGCCCGCTGGTGGATAGCGCAAGAAGGATGCCCCTACCCGCGATCGGTCTTGAACTCGGGCTTCCGCTTCTCGCCGAAGGCCATCACGCCCTCCCGGAAGTCGTCGGTGGCGAAGGACTCAAGGATGAAGCCGAGCTCCATCCCGACCTGCTGCTCTGCATCGTGGGACAGGCTAGCCTGGAGCAACACTTTGGCCCGCCGCAACGCGCCGCTTGGCATGTGGGCGATCCGCTCCGCCAACTCCTCGGTGGCTGCGGGGAGCTCGGCGGCCGGGTGTACCGAGGCGATGAAGCCGCGCATCTGGGCTTCCTCCGCGTCCATGGGCAGGTTGGTCAGCATCATCCGGGTCGCCACCGCTAGCCCGAACAGGCGGGGTAGGAAGTAGGAGGTGGTCGAGTCAGGCGAGAGCCCGATACCGGTGAACCCGGCCTGGAACTTCGTGCCCTCGGCGGCAAGGCGAATGTCGCACGCGCAGGCGAGCCCGAGACCGTACCCGATCGCCGCGCCCTGGATGGCGGCCAAGACTGGAACGGGGCTCAGGTGGAGGCCCAGCAGGCCTTTGTGGACGGTGTCCCCGTTTGGGAATCCACCGCTGGCGAAGCCCTTCAGGTCCCCGCCGGCGCAGAAGACAGGGCCCGCGCCGGCGAGGATCACCGCCCTCACCCGGTTGTCCTTCTCGATCTCCTCGACCGCCAGCACCAGCCCGTCGGCGATCGCATCGCTCAGCGCGTTGCGGGCTTCCGGCCGGGTCAGGGTCACCCGCGCGACTCGATCTATAAGCTCGTAAGAGACGTGCTCGGTCAACTGCATGTCGGACACATTACGGTGGTGTGCGCAGTGCTGTCCAAGCCGGTTGGCCGCTGGGCGGACGTGGTTGCCTGGGATCGATTCTTTCGCGCATCAAGCAGACTCAGGCTCATGGCAGTGGAGACGCCCCCGAGCCTATCGAGCAACGCGACATCGGCAGCCTGGACAGCAGCCGGAGGTTCGATTTTGGACTAGGGGTGGCGCGCTAATCTCATCGCCGTGCCTAAGGCTCGCCCGACCCGTCGCGAACGGGGCTTTGCGCTGGATTTTGCCAACCAGTTAGCACAGATGGCTGTTGGCGTTGAAGCGATGTTTGTCGGGTCAGCCTTGCAGCGCGAACCCCATGTCGGGGTTATCGAGATTGACGCTGTCGCACGGACCGCGTCAGTCAACGGCCATTCGGTGGAGCTGGCGCTTGCGGGCTACCTCAATAGATGGGTGATTGCTGAGCTTGAGCGGAAAGCCCTGGAGCGGAGCTGGCTGAGTGGCGCGGTGGTGACGATTCAATACGTGTGGACACCCGGAAACGGACACCAAACCGATTGGGCTGAGTTCACGGCTGTCGCCCAAGTGACATCGACGGTGGGCAAGACATCAGGCACGTTCGTTAACACCCAGCCACTTGTCATGGGAAAGCGCTCTGTCTGAGCGTGTCGCGGCGCAGCTAGCCGGAGGACTGACGGCAAGATGGCTGACGAGACTGACGATCACCGAGACGCCGGAACCAAAACTAACAGGCCCCCGAAACGTTGTTGACAGCGTGCTGCGAGCGATTGCTGTCGCCTCTACCGTTGTCACGCTGTTTGCATGCTCCGATCAGCCGAAACTCGCGAGTCCTTTAGCGTCTTCTCCGGGGACATCGCTCGCGGCTCCGATGCCGCTGCCATACAGAGCCTGCCGTAGCCTCGACCTCGCTCTCGTGGTTGGGCCGAGCGGTGCATATCAGGGTTACGCGAGCCAGGAACTGTCGCTCGTGAATCGTTCGAGCGACTCGTGTTCCCTGGCTGGCGTCCCGGCGATGGTGCTCTATTTGGACGCCGGTGGTCAGATGCCCGTGGCGTCTGGGGCCTTTGGAAACGCAGGAATTGACCTGGCCCCCGGGCACACGGTGATCACGCTTATTGGCACCCCGGGGAGCTGTCCTGGTGCAGGTACCCACCCTCAGGTCGGGTCGGAGCTCAACGTAAACCTGCCCGCTGGGGACGCCATGTCAGCGGATGGCGCGTGGGTGAACGTCGAGTGCGGCGCGCCAACGGTCATTCTGTTCGGGGCCGTTTGATTCGATCAGACCCGTTCTGGCTTCTGATATGAGCTCCGTCCAGACCTCGTATTCCCGCGATTTCTGGTCACAACTCGAAGGGCCAAGGGTAGTGGTCATTGCGCTGATGGCTTTCGCTGGAACAAGCCGCTGGCGTGTCGCCAGACCGTCCAACCGCGATGCAGCCAAAGGATTGCGACGATGACAAATACAGTTTCCAGCTGAGTCTGATTTGTAAACAGCGCGACCAGGAAGGCGGCCAAGAGAACAAGAAGTCCACCGGCCCGAACCATGGTGCGCGTATCGGGGCGGCGCCAAGCGCGCCGGGCCTCGACCTCGTAGATCCTCTTCGCGATCGGATCCAGCGAGCGCCTACGCACCAAATACCTGACCAGAATCACCGGCACGATAAGTGCGAGGACTCCGATCAGCAACAGCACGGCGTTTCGTCCGTTCGAACCGCCGCGTAGACCGGCATAGGCAACGTGGATCGCGATCGAGAACAGGATCACGAACGCATCGCCCCATAGGTAGAGATTCGTTGAGGCAGACAGGTTTTTCCGCGCGGTGGCGAAGGTGGGATCCGCCGTCGCAGCCTTTTCAAACCACCCGATTGCTTCTTTTCGCTTGCCTCTGCGGTGGAGTGCGAGGCCGATGTTGTTCATGTACACCGGTTCGTCCGGTGCGAGGCGCAACGCGGCGCGAAAATCACTTTCGGCTTGAGCTAGCTTCCCTCTTTTTAGGAGCACTCCGCCTCGGGCGTTGTAACTCTCGGCCCAGTGGGGGGCAATCCTGATCAGCTCATTCGCCGTGCGTTCCGCGTCGGACAGCCGACCGCGAGCAAGCTGCTGGGAGGCCAGCTCCTCCAGGGCATCCCGTTTTTGCGTCTCGAGCCTGGCGGCCGCCTGGGTCGCGACCTGCATCCTGGACAGCTGGGATGCAAGCTCCTCAACCATCTCTCGCTTTTGCCTTTCGGGCCTGTCCGCCCCCTGTGCTTCGGCCAGCAACGTCCGCAACCTAACGTTTTGAGGGTCGTTCGCCAGGGCGGCCTTGGCGATTGAGGCGGCGTCTTCCCCGCGCTTGTCGGCAAGCAGCGCCTCGATCGTCTGGATCAGCTCTCGAGACGGCACAGCACTTTGTGAGTCGGCGTCCATCTTCTAAAGCGGAGTAACGGGCGATCCGGCCAGGTCATGCACCGGCCAGCTCCTTCCATCTTCGGAACAGAGTGTCAGCTCTAGGCCGCTCCGGGAATCAGCTGAATGGCCAGGTAGAAACTGACATCGCCCGCTGCCCATCTTCCCGTCACGACGTACACATAAACACCAGTAGCTGCCGGCGGGCTCATTCCCAGACTGAAGGTGTGTGGGCCGGACGCGGCGACTGTCATCGCCTTGCCATCCGGGCCTTGAACCAGCTGCACGTTGAAGCCGGTCGGCTCGGAGGCTGAGTGGAAGGTGATCTGTGCGTCGAAGCCTCCAGCCGTCCGATAGGGCTTCAGATAACCCGTCTTGAGCAGGTCATTGGCGCCTGCACTGTCTGCGCACTCACCCCGGCCGCCACTATTCCAGCAGTAACTGCCTCGGGGCAGGTCGATCGTTGCCCAATGCAAGGTGGCCGATGCGGTTGGCAGTTGGGCTGAGAGGCACGAACTTAACGTGAGCACCGCAGCGAGAAGTGCCCCGGAGACAAGCAGCCTAAGACCCATGGCAGTGGAAACGCCCCCGAGCCTGTCGGGTAACACGACATCGGCCGCCTAGAACAGCAGCCGGGCTAACCGCGGGATGTCTTAGGGCCACATTTGGCTCGCTGTAAGGTGCAGCTGTGGGCATCCTTGTTGGCTGGATCGTTCGAAAGCGTTGGATGACGATTGCTGCATTCACCGTAACGCTCGTCGGAGCGTTCACGCTTCCTCGACTTCCATCGCCGGCCAGCTACACAGTGCTGCTGCCACCGGTAATCCTCATCGTGGCGATCATCTACGAAGGCGGCTCATTACCGGGGCTCACCGTCAGCTCGCGACTTCGATTGGCTCTGGCGCTGTGGATGGGCCTTAGCGTGCTTGTATTGATGGCCGGGATTGTGTTCGCCAGTTCTAGCGCTTCAGGCTTGATCGCGACCATCGCAATCTTCTTTGTGCTTGCCATGGCAGGCGTACTCACGATTGGCCTCGTCCACCGTCGCCAGCTTCG
>Ga0209648_10002053_pt1 | contig 16518 bp, 13 predicted proteins | sample GraSoi2013_115cm_FD_185830 | JGI IMG/M metagenome (GOLD analysis project Ga0209648, IMG submission 185830) | Grasslands soil microbial communities from the Angelo Coastal Reserve, California, USA - Sample 9_17_2013_115cm (SPAdes) (version 2) | ecosystem: Environmental > Terrestrial > Soil >...
CGTCATATGTTACCTACGACTGTGTCAAATGCAGCGTCGGGACAGTCGGCTCACCGTACCGGTCATCCTGGGGGTTTCCGCCGGTTTCCGCCAGTTTCCGCCATCGGTTTGCACGTCTGCACACCATTGATTTCCTCGGCGTTTCGGGGTTAGCGCCCTTTCCGCCCTTTCCGCCGGTCCTTTTTCGCAGTGCCGACGCCGAACGGCGTATTCGGCGCGTGACGAAGGCCGCGGCAAAGCGCTGGCGGTCGGCCTGCTCCAGCGGCAAATCGGCCGGATCGGCATGTGCCGGCCGGCCAAGGGCTTGGCGCTCGAAGCGGAAAGACATGATGTCGGCCTTCGCAGTGACACTCAACTAGTTAAGTAGAAATTGAGATTAAGTCAAGTAAATATTAAGCGTTGGCCAGCGTCGAGCTGAAGAATAAGTGCGCACCATCGAAGGCAGTAAAAGCCATCTTGATCCCGATCGAAGGCAAGGCGGCTGGGGAAATAAGCAGGCACTATGGAGGGGGTAAGGCCTTCTTCCGCACCATCCGCAATGATCCGAATTGGCCGTGGGTCGTTCGATGTCGGCTGTCCGGATGTCTCAACGCCGGGACGTCATGACGAAGTTGGCGACGCCAAAAGTGCCTATCGCATCTCGCGTTTTTCGCGGTGTCCCGGCGAGGGTGAGCCGATTCGCTGGCGTTTCTGTCTGTGGCCCTTGAAATCCGTGGCAAAGCGCGTTTTGTTCTCCTGCCGTGCTGCAAGTGCGAAGGTTTGCATACGGTCAAAAACGCAAATTTTAGAATCGTATATTCCCAAGTTAATACAAATGGTTACACCGACATTCTTGAGATTCACATGCCGGGAATAAAAATGGCGATGACATGGCTTTTGAGTGACGTATCATCAATGGATAGTGGGGATGGCGGCGCCACTCCCTAGATGTAGGTGTCTTCCACAGGGTGTTTTATCCACCGCTGTGGACAAAAAGATAATGGGGGCCGCAAGTGTTTGATGTTGTTCAAGTTCGAAGCGGTGCGCGGGTTGTTACTGACCCCTCTCGGGACGCCCGCCTGACGGTCTTTGGCAAGGCCACCCTGTCCGATCGCTATCTGCTGCCGGGCGAGAGTTACCAGGAGATGTTTGCCCGGGTCGCCTCGGCCTATGCCGACGACGACGGCCATGCCCAGCGGCTCTACGACTACATCAGCAATCTGTGGTTCATGCCGGCCACGCCGGTGCTCAGCAATGGGGGGACCAGCCGCGGGTTGCCGATCTCCTGCTTCCTGAACGAGGCGAGCGACTCGCTCGAAGGCATCGTCGGCCTGTGGAACGAGAATGTCTGGCTGGCGGCCCGCGGCGGCGGCATCGGCTCGTACTGGGGCAATCTCCGGTCGATCGGCGAAAAAGTCGGCATGAACGGCAAGACCTCGGGCGTGGTGCCGTTCATCCGGGTGATGGATTCGCTCACGCTCGCGATCAGCCAGGGCTCGCTGCGCCGCGGCTCGGCCGCGGTCTACCTGCCGGTCAATCATCCCGAGATCGAGGAATTCATCGAGATCCGCCGCCCGACCGGCGGCGATCCCAACCGCAAGGCGCTCAACCTGCACCACGGCCTCCTGATCTCCGACGCCTTCATGCGCGCCGTCGAGAATGACGAGGAATGGGCGCTGGTCAGCCCCAAGGACGGCGCCGTGCAGCGCAAGGTCTCGGCGCGGCATCTGTGGATCCGCATCCTGACGGCGCGCATCGAGACCGGCGAGCCCTACCTGATCTTCGTCGATCACGTGAACAACGCCCGGCCCGAGCACCACAAGATGGCCGGTCTCGAGGTCAAGACCTCGAACCTGTGCAGCGAGATCACGCTGCCGACCGGCATCGACCATCACGGCAAGCAGCGCACCGCGGTGTGCTGCCTCTCCTCGCTCAATCTCGAGTCCTATCTCGAATGGCACGAGCATCCGACCTTCATCGAGGACGTGATGCGCTTCCTCGACAACGTGCTGCAGAGCTTCATCGACAAGGCCGGCACCGACTTCGCCCGCGCCACCTACGCCGCCATGCGCGAGCGCTCGGTGGGCCTGGGCGTCATGGGCTTCCACTCCTTCCTGCAGCAGAACAACATCCCGCTCGAATCGGTGATGGCCAAGGTGTGGAACAAGAAGATGTTCAAGCACATCCGCGGCCAGTGCGACGAGGCGTCGAAGTCGCTCGCCAGGGAGCGCGGCGCCTGCCCCGATGCGGCCGATTTCGGCGTCGAGGAGCGCTTCTCCAACAAGCTGGCGATCGCGCCCACCGCCTCGATCTCGATCATCTGCGGCGGCGCCTCGCCCGGCATCGAGCCGTCGGCGGCCAACGTCTACAACCACAAGACCCTGTCGGGCTCGTTCGTGGTGCACAATCCCTATCTCGAGAAGCTGCTGGCCCAGAAGGGCAAGAACGACGAGGACACCTGGACCTCGATCACCATCAGCCAGGGCTCGGTGCAGCATCTCGACTGCCTCGACGACCACGAGAAGGCGGTGTTCAAGACCGCCTTCGAGATCGACCAGCGCTGGCTGGTCGAGCATGGCGCCGACCGCGCGCCCTTTATCTGCCAGAGCCAGTCGCTCAACATCTTCCTGCCGGCCGACGTGCACAAACGCGACCTGCACCAGATCCACATGATGGCCTGGAAGCGCGGCGTGAAGACCCTCTACTACTGCCGCTCGCTCTCCATCCAGCGCGCCGAGACCGTGGCCGGCGAGGCGCTCACCGCCGCGCCGCTCGGCGATCATGCTCTTTCAGTACCCGGACTCGACGCCCCCTCGTCTCCGGTTGGGCCGGTGCCGTTCGGTACGCCGACGGCACCGGTTCAGTCGACCGATTATGAAGAGTGCCTTAGCTGCCAGTAACTGTGTCCATGAAGTGATGCCTTCGGGGGAAGAACTTCTTCCACTTCGAGGAGGGATCTATGTCAAAGAATGATCGCTACGTCGTCCGTCACGGGAATGATTGGGCCGTAAAAGGCGCAAATGCACAGCGCGCGAGCGGCGTCTACGGAACCCAAGGCAAAGCCGAGCAAGCCGCCAGGGAAATTGTCCGCAATCAGGGTGGCGGTGAAGTGCGCATTCAGGGTCGCCATGGTCAGTGGAGGGACTCCGACACGGTTGGTGGCGGACACGATCCCTTCTCGCCGCGTGATCGCAAGCACTAGCTGAATCGCGCGTCTCTAATATCGGCAAGACAGCCCATTTGAAGAATTGCACGGCAGCGCCGCCTCTTCTGGAGGCGTGTTGCTCTGTACCCTAGTCTCTCAAGTTTGATCGCAAACCATTGGATCCAGTCATGTCTTTGCTCGACGCGAAGCCGATCTACAAGCCGTTCCATTATCCCTGGGCCTACGACGCCTGGCTGATGCAGCAGCGCATCCATTGGCTGCCCGAGGAGGTACCGCTGGCGGACGACGTCAAGGACTGGCGCAACAAGCTCACCGACAGCGAGCGCCATCTGCTGACGCAGATCTTCCGCTTCTTCACCCAGGCCGACGTCGAGGTGAACAACTGCTACATGCGGCACTATTCGCGGGTCTTCAAACCCACCGAAGTGCAGATGATGCTGGCGGCCTTCTCGTCGACCGAGACGATCCACGTCGCCGCCTACAGCCACCTGCTCGATACGATCGGCATGCCCGAGACCGAGTACTCGGCCTTCCTCCACGTCAAGGAGATGAAGGACAAGTACGACTACATGCAGGAATTCAACGTCGAGTCGAAGCCGGCGATCGCCAAGACGCTGGCGGTGTTCGGCGCCTTCACCGAAGGCCTGCAGCTCTTCGCCTCCTTCGCCATGCTGATGAACTTCCCGCGCTTCAACAAGATGAAGGGCATGGGCCAGATCGTGTCGTGGTCGGTGCGCGACGAGACCCTGCACTGCAACTCGATCATCAAGCTGTTCCGCGCCTTCGTGCAGGAGAACCAGGAGATCTGGACCGAGGAGCTGCAGCGCGAGATCTACGTCGCCTGCTCGACCATCGTCGACCACGAGGATGCCTTCATCGATCTCGCCTTCGAGCTGGGCGGCATCGAGGGCATGACGGCCGTCGACGTCAAGCGCTACATCCGCTACATCGCCGACCGTCGCCTCACCCAGCTCAGCCTGCAGCCGATCTACCGCAGCGATGCCAAAAACCCGCTGCCGTGGATGGACCAGATGCTGAACGCCATCGAGCACACCAACTTCTTCGAGAACCGCGCCACCGAGTATTCGAAGGCGTCGACGCGCGGCACCTGGGAAGAGGCGTTCAGCTAGAGCGATCGATCACTTCGACTCCGACAATTTCAACCCTCAATGGGAACTTCGTGCGCAAGTGGGCCGGGATCAGGTTGGCCTCAATAGGACCCTGAATCTCCAGCGCGTCGGCGACTTCCTTGGTCACATGGTGCAGACCGATCTTCGAGGCTGAATGCCTCCAGTATTGTACTGCGTAGGCGACAAGGTAGTTTGTTTCCGCTCTAGAAAGTCGTCTAGTCGCTCTCACCGTCTGAGCTGCCAAGGCAAGCTCATCGACAGCGCGCTCGTGTACGCCCAAGCAAGAGTACAACGCTCCCTTTTAGCAGCCTGACTTCGTATCCATCTCTTGTGTCCTCTCCCAAACCTTCCAGCATTCTCAATGACTGATCCAGCTTTCCATAAGTAGCGGCGTCGAAAGCCTTGGTAACTCGAATGGAATCGCGCACTGTTTCAAACACTCGACGGAGTATATTTGCTTTCATCTCGGCACGAGATCCTTCTGGGACATCAATCACGCCTAAATTGTGCAGCGTGACAGCAGCAGGGGCTGACCGTCCACCACGCACCTTCTGGGAAGACTAGAAGGACCACCTGCGGTCACGTGGAGCTAAGCATCCAGTTTTGACCTCCGTAGTAGATGCGCAGGATCGTTACTTCGTCGTCTGAAACGGCAAACACGATTGCGACCCGTCGCTCGAATCCGACAACACGCAGGCCGGACGCAAATCGTCGCGCCGTCGACCGCGTTCACCTGCGAATTCGAAGCCGTTGCAATAGGCCTCCAGGTGCGCTGTGTAGCTCAGCGCAACTTCAACGCCGGCGCGTTCGGCGACCCAATCGCCAATGCTGAGAAGGTCGTTGCGAGCTTGTGGCGTGAAAGTGACGGCTCGACGGTTCAACGACGCGCCTTGCGCCGTCCATTGTAACGCGCACGGGCTTCCGCAAAGACCGCCTTTGCTGGAATGCGACTTGAGGGATCGGCCTTGGTCGCGTCATAGGTAGGTACGACCTCCTCGCGCAGCCATCGTTCGAACGCCGCGTCGCGTTCCTGCAAGGCGCGAAGACCCGCTCTGATCACCTCTGAACCGGACGCGTAGGCGCCGGAATCAACCTTGGCGTCTATATAAGCTGCCTGCTCGGCGGGAAGGCTGAAGGTGCGCTTGGAAACTTTCGCCATGGGCAATGCCTCGTGGGTATGAATTCATCATACCCGCCACAAGATGGTGAGCGAAGGCGGATTTCGCACTTCTGGCACGGGAGTCGCATGCCTGCGACCGACACTCCCGCTGTCAGGAGACACCATGCGCCTCTCACGCCGCTCGCTTTTTGCCGCAACGACGGCGCTTGCCGCGCCGCACGCCGCCTGGGCGCAGGAAAAGGTCGTGCGCTACGGCGTTCCGATGACCGACATTCCGCTCACGACCGGCCAGCCGGACCGCGGCGCCAACGCCTACCAATATACCGGCCTCACCATCTACGATCCGCTGATCGCCTGGGAACTCGACGTGTCGGACCGGCCGGGAAAGATGATCCCTGGGCTGGCGACGGAGTGGAAGGTGGACGAGGCCGACAAGACCTTGTGGACGTTCAAGCTGCGTCCGGGCGTAAAATTCCATGACGGGTCGGCGTTCGACGCCGACGCCGTGATCTGGAACCTCGAGAAGGTCTTCAACAAGGAGGCGCCGCAGTTCGACACGCGCCAGTCGGCGCAGGTGCGGCCGCGCCTGCCGGGCCTTTTAAGCTACCGGAAGACCGCCGACATGGAGATCGAGATCAAGACCAAGTCGGTCGACTCGCTCTTTCCGTATCAGCTCCTGTGGTTCCTGGTCTCGAGCCCGGCGCAGTGGGAGAAGCTCGGCAAGGATTGGAACAAGTTTGCCATGGAGCCGTCGGGCACCGGCCCGTTCAAGCTCACCCGCTTCGTGCCGCGCGAGCACGCCGAGCTGGTGAAGAACGAGGCCTATTGGAACCCCAAGCGCATCCCCAAGGTCGACCGCTTCGTTCTCGTCTGCGCGCCGGAGGATTCGAGCCGCAGCGCCGCGTTGATCTCCGGCGCCATCGACATGATCGACGGGCCGGCGCCCGACGTACTGGACCGGCTGAAGAAGAGTGGGGCCCGGATCTCGAGCAACATCACGCCGCACGTGTTCCAGTATCATCCCTCGCTGGTCGAGGGATCGCCGTGGACCGACATTCGGGTACGCAAGGCGGCGAATCTCGCGATCGACCGCGATGCGATCGTGAAGCTGCTCAACGGGCTGGTGACGCCTGCCTATGGCGAGGTCGACAGGAGCAGCGCCTGGTTCGGCAAGCCCACCTTCGAGATCAAATACGCGCCCGACGAGGCGCGCAAGCTGATGACCGAGGCGGGCTATGGCAAGACAAACCCCCTGAAGGCCCGGATCTCGATCCAGGCCAGCGGCACCAACCAGACCGTCAACGAGGCCATCCAGGAGATGCTCAAGGAGGCTTTCTTCAATATCGAGTTCAAGCCCGTCGAACTCGAGGCCCTGATGACGGGCTGGCGGGGCGGCGCCAAGGCCGACATGAACAAGAACGTCTCGGCCACCAACGTCACCCACGTGACGTCCGATCCGTTCTATGCGGTCAACCGCTTCTTCGCCTCCGACCAGACCGCGCCAACCGGCGTGAACTGGAGCTTCTACAAGAACCCCGAGGTCGACCGGCTCGTGGTCGAGCTGAAGAACGCCTTCGATCCGGCCAGGCAGGATGAGATCGCGGCCAAGATCCACGCCAAGGCCGTCGACGATGCGGTGATGATCTGGGTTTATCACGACACCACGCCGCGGGCGCTGTCGGCGAAGATCAAGACCTACGTCCAGGCCCAGAGCTGGTTTCAGGACCTGGCGCTCGTCGCGGTTTGAGCCCTACTCGTCGTCCCGACCGAAGCGAAGCTGAGTGGAGGGACCTTGCTTCAACGACCAGCTGCAAATCGTTGCGAGAAGGTCCCTCCACTACGCCTCGCTGCGCTCGGCTTCGGTCGGGACGACGGATCGAGCTAAGTAGCCAATATCGCGCCAAGCTCCTCGCGCGACGGCAGGGCCTGAAAGGCGCCAGGCCGCATCGCGGTGAGGGCCGCGGCCTTCTGGGCCCAGCCGATAGCCTGATCGGTCGCGAAGCCGCGGGCGAGGGCCGCCGCCATCACGCCGCAGAAGGTGTCGCCGCAGCCTGTGGTGTCGATGGCGGTGACGGTTTCCGCCGGGAAGGATCGCCGCTGCCCGTGTTCGACCAGCAGGCATCCGTCGGTGCCCCGCGTGATGATAGAGGCGCCGGCGGCATGGATGGAGCCCGCCAACGACTCCGCCTCGATCCTGTTGGCGATGACCAGGCTGCACTGGCCTAAAAGTTTCTCGGCGCCCGGCCAAAAGGGTGCGGGGTTCAGGATCGTCGTCGCCTTTTGTCGCCGCGCCGCGGCCAGGATGAACGCGGTCGTGTCGAGCGACAGGTTGCCCTGCAGCAGGACGGTATCCCTTTCGCCCAAGTCCTTCAGGGCCGGTTCAGCCTCGGCTCGCGCCAGCGCCAGAGAGCAGGCGCTGGTGCTGACGATACTGTTCTCGCCCTCGGGCAGCACCATGAGAAGGGAAAAGTCGGTGGCATGCGGCAGGCGCGGCAGGAGGAGCTCGGCAAAGCCTTCGCTCTGGAGATGCCTCTCGACTTCGTTCGCCTCGGCAAGGTCATTGCCGAGCGGCGCGCAGAATCGCACCGCGGCGCCACAGCGCGCCGCCACGACGGCCTGGTTCAGTCCCTTGCCGCCCGGGACGCGCGCATCGGCACTTCCGATCAGCGTCTCGCCGGCGAGCGGCAGGCGCGGCACGGCCAGGCGCAGATCCAGTCCTGCATTGCCGATGACGACGACGCGCCCTGGCGCTGTCATGCCGGCGCGCGCAAGGCAAGCACGCTCCACCACACCGCGCTGCCGCCCAGCAGGGCGGGGCGCTCGCTGTCATGAATTGTCTTTAGCCCGTGGTGATCGGCCATGGCGCGGGTTTCAGCGGCCGAGACGTCGAACATGCGACGACCCGCCGGCACTGGCCCGTGCCGTAGCAGGAGCGTCACCAGCGCGCCGGGCAGCAGCAGGTCCACGATCCCGGCCATGGCATGCTCGCGCTGGTCCGAATCGAGATGCATCCACACCGCCGTCAGCATGATGAGATCGAAGCGCTCGCCGCGCGCGTGCACCTTGCCGAGATCGGGCAGCGAATCGTCGATCCAGGTGATCGCCGCCTCGGGATGCAGGCGCTGGCCGTGCGCGCGCAATTCCGGTGTCGGCTCGACCGCCACGACCGTGTGGCCGAGGGCGGCCAGGGCAGCGGCGTCGCGCCCGGTGCCGGCGCCGACATCGAGGACGCGGCTCGGCGTCGCGGGCATGAGATGCAAGATCTCGCGATGAACGTCGGCGAAGCTCACGCTCTCGTACTGCTTCACCAGCGCATCGGCGGTCTCGCCGTAGCCTTCGGTTCCGGAGCGCGGACCTCCAGGTCCGCTCATGAGTCTGAGGCGGACTCGGTCGGGGTAACTCCCCGACCTGAGGAGGTCCGCGCTCCGTCGAGGCGCGCCTGCTTGGCCGCCTCGAACGCGGCGAGGCGCTCGACAAACTTGCCCGCCGCCGCGCCGGCCGCCGCGGCGATCGAGGGGGCGGGCAGCGTCTCGTAGAAATGGCAGGCCACACGGTGGCCGCTGCTCGCCTCGCGCAGCACCGGCTCCTCGGCGCGGCAGCGGGCCTGGGCGAAGGGGCAGCGGGTGTGGAAGCGGCAGCCCGATGGCGGCGCGAAGGGGCTCGGCACGTCGCCTGCCAGCAGCAGGCGTTGTTTGCGCACCCAGGGATCGGGCCGTGGGATCGCCGACAGCAGCGCTTGCGTATAGGGATGGAGCGGCCGCGCGTAGAGGTCGCGCTTGGACGCGATCTCGACCAGCTTGCCGAGATACATCACCGCGACGCGGTCGCTGATGTGCTTCACCACGGCCAAGTCATGGGCGATGAACAGGTAGGAGAGGCCGAAGCGGCGCTGCAGGTTCTGCAGCAGGTTGACGATCTGCGCCTGGATCGAGACGTCGAGCGCGGAGACCGGCTCGTCGCACACGATCAGGTCGGGATTGACGGCGAGTGCGCGGGCGATGCCGATCCTCTGGCGCTGGCCGCCGGAGAATTGGTGCGGATAGCGCCGCGCCTGCTCGGGCAGCAGGCCGACGACGTCCAATAGCTCGCGCACGCGGCTCTCGCGCTCGGCCTCGGTGTGCAGCCCGTGCACCGCCATCGGCTCGGCTAAAATCTCGCCGACGGTCATCCGGGGATTCAGGGAGGCATAAGGGTCCTGGAAGATGATCTGCATGTGCCGGCGCAAACGGCGCAGCGCATTCTTGTCGAGGCCGGCGATCTCCTCGCCCTTGAAGCGCACCGAGCCCGCGGTCGGGTCCATCAGGCGCAGCACGAGGCGGCCGGTCGTCGACTTGCCGCAGCCCGATTCGCCCACCAGCGCCAGGGTCTCGCCGCGGGCGATCTCGAAGCTCACGCCCTCGACCGCGCGCACCAGGCCGATCACCTTGCGGCGGATCAGCCCGCGGCTCACCGGGAAATGCTTCACCAGTCCCCGTACCTCGAGGACCGGGACCTGCGGCGCGGGCCGGGCGGCGTCGTTCATGCGGCCGCTCCCGCGCGTTCAACCGGTGCCTTCCAGCAGGCCACGAGATGGTCGGTGCCGAGCTGGCGCAGCGGCGGCGGCTCGGCGTGGCAGCGCCGGTCGGCGAACGGGCAGCGCGGAGAGAAGCGGCAGCCCCTGGGCTGATGGTTGGGGCTGGGCACCGTGCCCTCGATGGTGGCCAACCGCTCGCGCTCGACGTCGAGGCGCGGGATCGAGCCCAGAAGGCCGATCGTATAGGGATGCTGCGGATCGGCGAACAGGGCGTCGACCGGCGCCGATTCGACGATCTTGCCGGCGTACATCACCAGCACGTCGTCGGCCACCTCGGCGATCACCCCGAGATCGTGGGTGATGATCAGGATCGCCATGCCGAGCCGCCGCTGCAGGTCCTGCAAGAGGTCGAGGATCTGCGCCTGGATGGTGACGTCGAGCGCGGTGGTCGGCTCGTCGGCGATCAGCAGCGCGGGCTCGCAGCTAAGCGCCATGGCGATCATCACGCGCTGGCGCATGCCGCCCGACAGGCGGTTCGGGTAGTCGTCGATCCGCTCGGCGGCGGACGGGATCCGCACCAGCTCGAGCATTTCTATGGCCCGTTTTTTCGCTGCCTGCGGGGAGACGGTGGTGTGCGCCAGGATCGCCTCGACGATCTGCTGGCCGATCGTGTGGACCGGATTGAGCGAGGTCATCGGCTCCTGGAAGATCATCGACATCTTGCTGCCGCGCAGCCGGCGCCGTTCGTCGGCCGAGAGGCCCAGCACGTCGCGGCCGTCGAACAGCACTGAGTCGGCCGCGACCACGCCGGGCGGGCTCGCGACCAGGCCCATCACCGAGAGCGAGGTCACGCTCTTGCCGCAGCCCGATTCGCCCACCAGTCCCACCGTCTTGCCGCGGCCGACGGCGAAATCGATGCCGTCGACGGCGCGGAACAGCCCGCGGTCGGTGTGGAAGTGGGTTTTGAGACCGCGGACCTCTAAAAGCTTTTCCATCAGAACCCGTAGTCCAGCCCCTTGTAGAAGGTGTTCTGATAGAGCATGTGCGGCCTGGCACCCTTCAGCTTCTTGGTGGTCACCAGGTACATGCCGACATTCATCACCGGCATCATCAGATGCTCCTCGGCGACAAGCTGCTGGGCGAGCGCATAGTTCTTGGCGCGATCGGCATCGCTTAGCGCGGCCCGGCCGAGCTTCAGGTACTCGTCGGTCTTGGGGTCGTTCCAGTTGTAGCGGTTGGGGGCGGGCATGTTCCTGGAGTCGAAATAGAAGTTCAGCAGGTCACCGGCCGACAGGTACGGGAACGTCACCGTCCACAGCTCGTAGTCCTGCTCGCTCATCTTGGCGAAGGCGATGGTCGAGTCGAAGCCCTGAACCTTCCAGTCGATGCCGATCTTGCGCATGTCGGCCTGAATCGCTTCGGTGATGCGCCCGAAGCTGCCGACCTGGGTGAAGTAGACCTTGGGCGCGAGCTTGACACCGTCCTTCTCGCGGATGCCGTCGCTGCCCATCTTCCAGCCGGCCTCGTCCAGCAGTTTCTTGGCGCGCTCGACGTCTTCCTTGATGAGGCCCTTGGTCGACTGGGCGAAATCCAGCGCCTTGGGATCGATGAAGGTATAGGCCGGCTCGGCGTTGCCCAGCATGATGCCCTTGACGATGTCGGCGCGATTGATGGCGATGTTCATCGCCTCGCGCACGCGCTTGTCGGAGACCATCGGCCGGTTCGCCTTGTAGCCGTAGTACATGAGCTGGAAGTTGGGCTGCGCTTCCTGCACGTTGAGCGTGGGTGCGGCCTTGACCTGCTGGATGAACTGCAGCGGGAGCTGGTGGGTGACGTCGAACTGGCCGGCCATCATGGCGGCCACCCGGCTGGCGTCTTCCGGCACGATCTTGATGGAAAGCTTCTCGAACTTCACCGGCCCCTTGTTCTGGTACATCGACGGCCCCCACCGATAGGCGTCGTGGCGCTTGAGCACGATCTCGGTGCGCGGCTGCCACGATTCGAAGCACCATGGGCCGGTGCCGTCGGCCGCCTTGGTACCGTAATCCTTGCCCAGCGCCTCGACGCTCTCCTTGTTGTGGATCGCCGTGGTGAACATGGTGAGGTTGAGCAGCAGGTCGGCGTAGGGCTCGGCCAGCTCGTATTCGACGGTGTAGGGATCGGGCGCGCGCAGGTCCTTGATGTTGCCGGCGCGCCAGGCGAGCGGCGCCTTGAAGGCGGGATCGGTCAATCGCCTGAAGGAGTAGATCACGTCCGCGGCGGTGAACTTCTTGCCGCTGCAGAACTGCACGTCGTCGCGCAGCTTGAAGGTGTAGAGCTTGCCGTCGGGGCTGATGGTCCACGACTTGGCGAGGTAGGGGATCGGCGTCTTGCCGTCCCAGTCGAGCGCCACCAGCGTGTCCTGGAACATGTTGACGATGTCGGAGGTCGGCGACCAGGTCGTGCGCTGGCCGTCATAGTGCGGCGCATCGAGCGACTTCATCATCTTGAGCGTCTGCGCCTCGGCTACCCCGGATGCACCCACCACGCACAGCAACACTGCTACGCTCTTCAGGATGTTACGCATCATCGTTTCCTCACATTTCTGTCGTCCTGAGCGTAGCGAAGGACCTCATGGCATTCGAACGAGCACGTCGGTCGCCATCGGCATGAGATCCTTCGCTTCGCTCAGGATGACAATGGATTGCTTCTCGACTCCCTCCTCAGAGAGACACGTCCAGTCCCTTGTAGAAGGTGTTCTGGTAGATCATGTGCGGCCGCGCACCCTTGATCTTCTTGTTGGTCACCTGATGCATGTTGATGTTGAGGATGGGCATCCAGAGGTGCTCCTGCATCGCCTTCTGCTGCACCAGCGCGTAGTACTTGGCGCGCTCGGCGGGGCTTAGCGCCGACCGTCCCAGCCTCAGCCATTCGTCGGTCTCGGGATCCTTCCAGTTCATCCGGTTGGGCGTCGGGATGTTCCTGGAATCGAAATAGATGTTCATCAGGTCGCCGGCCGAAAGATACGGCACGGTCACCGACCAGATCTCGTAATCCTGCTCGGCCATCTTGGCGGCGGCGATGGTCGAATCCCAGGGCTGGAGCTGCCATTGCACGCCGATGCGGCGCAGGTAGCCCTGGATCGCCTCGGCTACGCGCGGCGTATTGCCGGCCTGGGTGTAATAGACCTTGGGCTGCAGCTTCAGGCCGTCCTTCTCGCGGACGCCGTCGGCGCCCGGCTTCCAGCCGGCTTCGTCCAGAAGTTTCTTCGCCCGCTCAAGGTCCTCCTTCACCAAGCGCCTCGTATCGGCGTCGAAGTCGAGCGCGTCGGGGTCGACGATGGTGAAGGCGGGCTCGGCGTTGCCCAGCAGGATGGCCTTGGCGATGGCGGCGCGGTCGATGGCGATGCTCATGGCCTCGCGCACGCGCCGGTCGGCCACCATGGGCCGTGTCGTCTTGAAGCCGAAATAGAGCAGCTGGAAGTTGGGCTTGGCTTCCTGGACCTGCAGCATCGGCGCGGCCTTGGCCTGGGCGATGAACTGCGCCGGGAACTGGTGGGTGATGTCGAATTGGCCGGCCATCATCGCCGCCACGCGGCTGGAATCCTCGGGCACGACCTTGATGACCAGCTTCTCGAACTTCACCGGCCCCTTGTTCTGGTACATCGAGGGCCCCCACTTGTAGGCGTCGTGGCGCCTCAGCACGACCTGCGTGCGCGGCTGCCACGAGTCGAAGCACCACGGGCCGGTGCCGTCGGCGCCCTTGATGCCGTAATCCTTGCCCAGCGCCTCGACGCTTTCCTTGTTGTGGATGACGTTGGTGAACATGGTGAGCTGCAGCAGAAGCTCGGAGAAGGGCTCTTCCAGCTCGTATTCGACGGTGTAGGGATCGGGCGCGCGCAGCTCCTTGATGGTGCCGGCGCGCCAGGCGAACGGCCCCTTGATCGCCGGGTCCTTCAGGCGCTTGAAGCTGTAGACGACATCGTCCGCCGTGAACTTCTTGCCGCTGCAGAAGCTCACGTCGTCGCGCAGCTTGAAGGTGTAGAGCTTGCCGTCGGGGCTGATGGTCCACGACTTGGCGAGATAGGGGATCGGCGTCTTGCCGTCCCAGTCGAGCGCCACCAGCGTATCCTGGAACATGTTGACGATGTCGGAGGTCGGCCCCCAGGTCGTGCGCTGCGCATCGTAGTGCGGCGCATCGAGCGACTTCATCATGGTCAGGGTCTGCGCACCGGCCGGGCCCGCGATAGTCAATGCAAACGCTGCACTCAAAGCTGATCTGATCATTGTTGCAGCCTCGGATCGAGGACGTCGCGCAATGCGTCGCCCAGAAGATTGGCGGCCAGCACGATGACGAAGATCGCGCAGCTCGGGATCGTCGCGATGTGCGGCGCCATGAAGAGGAAGTCGCGGCCTTGCGCCGCCATCATGCCGAGCTCGGCGGTCGGCGGTTGCGCGCCCATGCCCAGAAAGCCCAGCGCCGAGCCGATCAGGATGATCTGGCCGAAGCGCAAGGTCAGGAACACGAAGATGGTGGAGATGCAGTTCAAGGTCAGGTAGCGCCAGATCAGCGTGCGGTCCGAGACGCCGACGGCGCGGCCGGCCTCCATGAATTCCTGGCCCATGACGCCCACCGCCGCGCCGCGCGCCACCCGCGCCACGTCGGGCACGGTGGCCACCACCAGGGCGATCACCACCGCGGTGAGGCCGGCGCCCGCGACCGCCGCCACGGCGAGCCCGATCAGGATCGCCGGGAAGGCCAGCATCACGTCGACAAGGCGCATGATCCAGCCGTCGGCCCGCGGATAGTAGGCCGCCCATATGCCTAAAACGCCGCCCACCACGCCGCCGATCACCACGCCGACCAGGCCCAGCATCAGGGTGTTGCGCGTGCCGAAGATGACGCGGCTCAGGATGTCGCGGCCGGTATTGTCGGTGCCGAACCAGTGCTGGGCGGTGGGCGGCTGCATCACGTTGCTGAGGTCGGTGAGATAGGGATCGTAGGGCGCCACGACGGGCGCAAAGACGGCGGCAAGCGCGATCAAGGTCAGCAGCAGGGTGGCCGCGACCGCCACCTTGTCGCGCGCCAGCCGCCTGAGCGCGCCCGAGCGGCCAAGCGCGCCGCTTTCCTCGGCGTGGACGAGCGCGTTGAGCGTCTCGACGCTCATGACCGCTGCACACTCATGACCGCTGCAGCCTGGGATCGAGGTAGACGTAGAGGACGTCGACCAGCAGGTTGATGGTCAGGAAGGCGATGGCGAGGATCATGATGGCGCCCTGCGCCGTCGGGAAATCGCTCGACACGATGGCGCCGACGGCGAGGCGCCCGACGCCAGGCCACGAGAACATCGTCTCGGTCACGACCGCGCCGCCCAGCAGGAACGCCGCCTGCAGGCCGATCAGGGTGACGACGGGGATCAGCGCATTGCGCAACGCGTGATGGACGATCACCACCGTCTCGCGCAGGCCCTTGGCGCGCGCCGTGCGCACGAAGTCGGCGCCCAGCACTTCCAGCACGGCCGTGCGCGTCAGCCGCGCGATCGGTCCGATCAGCACGAGGCCCAGGGTCGCCGCCGGCAGGATCAGGCTGGGCAGGCCGCCGTCCCAGATCGGACCGGTGCGGCCGGTGAACGGCAGCAGGCCCCACCTGAAGCCGACATACTGGATCAGGATCAGGCCGATGAAGAACACCGGCATGGAAACGCCCGCCACCGAGATCGCCATGATCAAGCGGTCGAGCAGCGTGCCGCGCTTCACCGCCGCCAGCGTGCCGAGCGTCAATCCGAGCGGCACCGCGATCAGCATGGCGCCCAGCATCAGCTCGACGGTCGGCCCGATGGTGAGCGCCAGCTCCTCGCTCACCATCCTGTTGGAGATGATCGAGCGGCCGAGATCGCCGCGCAGCACGCGGCCGATATAGTCGGCGAACTGGATGGGGATCGGCCGGTCGAGGCCGAGCTCGAGGCGGATGGCGGCGATGGTATCGGCCTTGGCGTCGGGGCCGGCGATGATCATCGCCGGATCGGACGGCACGACCTGCAGCAGGCAGAAGCAAAGGAAGAGAACCCCGAGCAAGGCGGGGAACGAGACCAGCAGGCGGTGGACGATCTGTCTTCCCATGCGCCGTCCTCGGACCGACTCCACCAAGGGCACGCGCGCCGGCTTCACCGGCGCGTCTGGACGTTGCTCCCTGGCAGCCGCGCTTCGGTCAACCGTGTGCGGCTTCTACTTGCAGAGAGTGTGGCAGGCTCGCGCGCCCGCGTCACGCCCATCCGCCGGCATGCGGAAGAACATGGCCGGTGATGAAGCCCGCGCCGTCCGAGCAGAGGAAGCAGATCGCGGCACCCAGCTCGTCGGATGTGCCGAGCCGTCCGAGCGGAATCTGCGCCGTCATCTTGGCCATCGCCTCCTGGTTGGCGAGCAGCGCCGGCGGGAAGTAGTCGGGGTTCTCGACATAGTTCGAGCCGACCGCGTTCACCGTGATGCCGTCACGTCCCAGCTCCTTGGCGAGCGAGGAGACCAGTCCGTTGGCGGCGGCGCGCGCCGAGACGTACGGCGCGTAGTTGGCGATGCCGCGCAACGGCGCGGCCGACGACACGAACACGATGCGGCCCGACTTGCGCTTGCGCATC
>Ga0209648_10002054_pt1 | contig 16516 bp, 12 predicted proteins | sample GraSoi2013_115cm_FD_185830 | JGI IMG/M metagenome (GOLD analysis project Ga0209648, IMG submission 185830) | Grasslands soil microbial communities from the Angelo Coastal Reserve, California, USA - Sample 9_17_2013_115cm (SPAdes) (version 2) | ecosystem: Environmental > Terrestrial > Soil >...
ACCGCCGAGCCCGCCCCTCCCCCGCCTCGAGCAGTGCCCCCCGCGCCGCCGGCAGCGGCTCCTGTATCGCAACGGCGAGCCCCCGCGCCTCCGCCTCCACCTGCTCCACCCATGCCCGAGTTGCACGCAGAGCCTCCCATGGTGGAAACTTTTCAGGACGACACCGCGCTTCCCAGCGACACGGTGCCCGAGCCTGGTTACGCAGAAGAATTCGACGTCAACCGCCTCTCTCCGGAAGAGCAGGAACTGCACCGCCGCGCAAATCGCGTGGCCAAAGTTTCCATGCAGGATATTAAAATGCTTCGCCCGGAACAGGTGCGGCTAGGCCGCGAAAATAAAGATCTCTGCATCCGATTACGTGATGACATTGAAAAAGCACACAGAGAGTACGACCGGCGTTTCAAACCAATCATGGACCACCCAGTGGACTACTTTTATCGCTGGCTGGTGGAAATTCTCGCGGAAGGCGACGCCCACGCCCTCGGCGAATATCCCTACGCCAGTCCCGCGCGCCAGCACTAAGTTTCCTGTGTGGAAGCGCTTTGCAGCGGCAGCCACAGTGTTGTCGTTGTTGCTCGCCGGTTCGGACGCGTTAAGCGACACCAAACACCGCAAGAAGAAATCCAACAAACCTAAGCCCGTGCCTTGCCGCGTGGGCTGTGTCACCGATACCGCCGCACCGGATCTGACTTCCACTTCGGCCGATGACGAATCATTTCAGCGAGAGCTTTCCTCTCTGGCTCGCGCCCTGCGCAACGCCACCCCCGGCGCCTACGAAAAGCTCGCGGATTTTTCCCGTAAGAACGCCAGCAACGTTTGGGGGCCGCGCGCCGCACTGGCGCTTGGCTATGATGACTACAGCAAGAATCATGCCTCGCAAGCGCTTGCCTGGTTGGTCAAAGCCAAGCCAGATCCGCTTCTCAGCGAGTACGTTCTTTTCTGGACCGCTCAGACCCAGCGCCTCCTGAAGCACAACGCCGAAGCTCTCACCAACTTGGAAACCATTGCGCGCGACCATCCTGGTACCGCGATGAAGGACCAACTGCTCGAAGCCCTTGCCCCCACCGCAATCGAAGCTGGCAAGCCGCAGGCCGCTGTCGACGCACTCGAGGCGTATTCTGCAACCGCCTCGAAACCCGCGCTTCTTCTGCTACGCGCGGAGGCCTACAAAGCCGCTCACCAGACCGCACGCGCCGCCAAGGACTACCAGATTCTTTTCTACAAGTACCCGCTCTCGGATGAAGCCAAAGCCGCAGCCACGGCGCTCCCTTCGCTCACTAAAAGTCTCGGCAAGGAATATCCGTATCCGGGTGTCGAGCTGCAAGAACACCGTGCGCAAGCGTTCTTCGACGCGCGCAAATGGAAAGAAGCGCGCACTGAATTCGAAAAGCTTCAAGGCATGCTGCATGAACCGGCAAATCCGCACCGCCAGCTCGCGCAACTCCGCATCGCCGAAGCGCGCGTGCAGTTGAAGGGGCCAGCGGCACTGGTGTCCTCGCTCGCATTGACGGATTTCGATGTCGATGCCCAACGGCTCTACGCGCTCTCGCAAATCTATCGCTCCGATAAAAAAGAAGGCGAGATGCTTGGCGCCATCGACCAGTTGGTCCAGAAATATCCTGCCAGCAAGTGGGCTGAAGATGGTTTGATGGCCGCGGGAAATTATTATTGGGTCGAACTTAACCGCAGCCAGGCCGCTTCCTATTACCAGCGCGTACTCGATAATTTTCCTGCAGGAAAAAACGCCTACAATTGCGAGTGGCGCGTGGCCTGGGTCGCGTATCTGAATCGCCAGCCCGACGCTGACGGGAAATTCATAACCTTTTTCCGCAAGTATCCGGTCGCCGCCAACGCGCCGAATGCGCTGTACTGGCTGGGGCGCGATGCGGAGCGTGGCGGGAATTCCGCGCGCGCGCGCAGTTACTATCGCCTGGCGGCGGAGCGTTTTCCGGAAACCTATTTTGGCCAGCATGCCGTCCTGCGTTTGGATAAGCTCGGATCCGGCGACGAAGATCCGCCGGAATTTCTCGCGCAGATCCCACCGCCGACTCCGCTGCGTCCTTTTGACGAACCGATTGCCCCTGCTGTATTGGACCGCTGGACGCGCGCGCAGGCTTTGCGCAGCATCGCCTTTGATTCCGCCGCGGAGTTGGAATTGAAGTCCGCATATTTTGCGGCCGGCTCTCCCCGCCTTCTCTTCGAGGCCGCGCAAGCCGCGTTCGATCAGGGGCATTTTGCTGCGGGCATGGCCTACGGCCGCTTGATCGTTCCGAATTTCGATGCGCGCCGGTTCTCCGATGTTCCCTTGATTGTGTGGCGCACGCTGTATCCGTTGCCGTACGAGTCGGCGCTGCGGCGCGAAGCGGCAAAGAATGGATTCGATCCCATGCTGGCCGCGGGACTGATTCGCCAGGAATCCACATTCCAGGCGGATGCTGTGTCGCCCAAGAATGCTGTGGGCCTGATGCAAGTGCTTCCGAAAACCGGAAGGCTGATGGCGCGCCAGTTGCACGTGCGCTACACCAAAACTAGTTTGTATCAGCCCGACTTTAATTTGGAAGTTGGCATGGTGTACGTGACCGGCCTGCTGCACAACCTGGGCGCTCCGGAATATGCGCTTGCCGCCTTCAATGCCGGTGAAGATCGCATCGCGCTTTGGCGCTCGGAGCGCAATTACGAGGAGATTCCGGAACTGGTGGAATCGATCCCGTTCACGGAAACGCGCGACTACGTGCAAATCGTTTTGCGCAACGCCGAAGTCTACCGCATGATCTACGGTTCGACAGCTCCTGCGCCCGCGACCGCGGGAGCAAGCGCTGTATCCGGCGACGCGCGGTAACTCAAACAAAGCGCGGTTCAGTGTCAACGGATTCCGATGCGTTTTCGTTGTCCTTTCTTTTACTTTGCTTTTTTCGGGCACGACTCTAAACTTTAGGCTCCGACTATGAATGAATCCACGATGACTCAATTGGCCCGGCGCATGCTTTCCGCGAAAGCGGAGCAGTTTACCGAATCGGTGATTCGCGAGATGACGCGGCTGGCGCTGAAGCACAACGCCGTCAACCTTTCACAAGGTTTTCCGGACTTCGCGGCGCCCGCGGAAATCAAGGAAGCGGCGCGGCAAGCCATTTCCGACGACATCAACCAGTACGCGATCACCTGGGGCGCGAAGCCGCTGCGCGACGCCATCGTGGAAAAGTTCGAGCGCACGCAGGGTGTGCGCGTCGATCCGGAGCGCGAAATCACCATTTGCTGCGGCTCTACGGAAGCAATGATGTCCGCAATGATGGCCATCATCAATCCCGGCGACGAAGTCGTGGTGTTCGAGCCTTTCTACGAAAACTACGGCCCGGACGCGATCCTGAGCGGCGCGACTCCGCGCTTCGTGAAGATGCGTCCTCCAGCGGATGAAAATTCCTTTTGGTCGTATGACGAAAAGGAACTGGCCGCCGCATTTGGGCCGCACACGAAAGCCATCATTCTCAATACGCCCAACAATCCGACCGGCAAAGTGTTTACGCGCGCGGAGCTGGAATTCATCCGCGATCTTTGCGTGCGCTGGAACGCGTTCTGCATCACTGACGAAATTTACGAGCACATTCTCTACGATGGAGCCGAGCACATTTCCATGGCGCGCATCGACGGGATGCGCGAGCGCACTATCGTGATCAACGGCATGTCCAAGACATACAGCGTCACGGGCTGGCGCGTCGGCTGGGCCATTGCTCCACCGGAGCCGACGGCGGCGATTCGCAAGGTCCATGACTTTCTGACCGTGGGAGCAGCGGCTCCGCTGCAGCAAGCGGGAGCGATTGCCCTGCGTTCGCCGCAGTCTTACTACGACAAGCTCGCCGCCAATTACGCCGAGAAGCGCGCGCGCCTGCTGAAAATTCTGGAGCGCGCCGGCTTCACCGTTTTCAAGCCGCGCGGCGCGTATTACATCATGACGGACATTTCGCGCTTTCCCGATCCTGACGCGCGGCGCTTTGCCGCAGGAACGAAGGATGTTGCGTTCTCGAAATATCTCGTCGAGGAAATTGGCGTCGCGACCGTTCCGGGTTCCAGCTTTTACAACGATGCTCGCGACGGCGCGAACCAAGTGCGTTTCACGTTCTGCAAAAAAGAGTCGACTTTGGCCGCCGCCGAAGAGCGGCTTGCTAGGTTGCACGCGGATACGTCAGCGTAGCGCGGCAACCGAGAAAGCGGCGGCAAGACCGCCGCACTCCAAATTACGGCGACCTCCTACTTCTTCATCAATTCCATTACGGCGAGGGTCATGGCTCTTACTCCGGTGCGAATCGTTGGCTCGGGCACGGGCCAGAACAGGGCTGAGTGCAGGGAGGGCAGCGGGACGCCCGTTTTTTGGCTGGTGGCGATGCGGTCGGTGTCGATCGCGCCGACCATGAACATGAAGGTTGGAATCTTGTGTCCTTCGAGGCCGAATTGGCCGAAGTCTTCGCTGCCCATGACGGCAGGTTTCTCCACAACGTTGTCGGCGCCAAGTCCTCGCTTCAGTGCCGACACCTCGCGTTCGGTCAGCGGTGGATCGTTGTACATGGCGGGAGTTACTTCGGTTTCGCTGGCTTTCACGATGGGGGCGCGGTCTTCGGGGACGCCGCCGGCAAGAGCGATGCCTTTGGCGATGCGATCGAGAGAAGCGAGGATGTGCTGGCGGACGTCTTCTTTGTACGTGCGGATGGTGAGCTGCAGATGCACGTCGTCGGGAATGATGTTGTACTTGGTGCCGCCGTGAATGGAGCCGACGGTTACTACGGCTGGATCGAAGGGAGAATTTTCGCGGCTGACAATGGTTTGGATGGCCATGATGAATTCGGCGGCGAGCACGATGGGATCTTTGCTGACTTCCGGACGCGAGCCGTGTGCGCCGCGGCCGCGGATGGTGACATCGACGGAAGTGGAACTGGCTAGGGCGTAGCCGGGCGTGTAGGCGATTTTTCCGGTTTCGAGTTCGGAGCTGTCGTGCAGGGCGAGAGCGTAGTCGGGCTTGGGAATGCGCGAGTACAGGCCGTCGGCGAGCATGGACTTTGCCCCATCGATTGTTTCCTCGGACGGTTGCCCGATCAGCACGAGCGTGCCGTGCCACTGCGCCTTCATTTCGGAGAGCATCTTTGCCGTGCCGATCAGCGTGGTCACGTGGATGTCGTGTCCGCAGGCGTGCATAACGCCGACGTCAACGCCGGCATCGTTTTTGGTGTGAACGTGGCTCGCGTACGCCAAGCCCGTCTGTTCCTCAACGGGAAGCGCGTCCATGTCGGCCCGCACCAGCACAGTTGGGCCTGGGCCATTTTTCATTACGGCGACGATGCCGTGACCTTGCCATTGCGGGTTGGGATATTTCCCGACGTGCTCGGTGACGTCGTAACCGAAGCCACGGAGTTCATGGGCGAGGAGCGCCGCGGTTTTATCTTCGTGATGAGACAGCTCCGGAGCGGCGTGGAGCGATTTGTAGGTGGAGACGAGGGAAGGGAGTTCCTGGTCGACCCTGGCGTCCAGTGCGGGGCTTTGCGCTGCTGCTGCGGATGCGATGAGCAGGGATGCCAGTGCAACGAAACAAGATCTCATTCAGAAAGCTCCTGAGCGTGAAGTTGGGTGTGGATTATAGCGCGAGGAGGCGCGGCGCGGGCTTGGCTGCGCGCCGTGTATGGTGTGTGGCCGGGGAGGGCCCCCTCCCCCTGTTTTTCACAAGTGTTCATTCTAGAGGTACTTAAAGTCCTTTGTTTTGACACACTTTCACAAGTGTTGATTCTAAAGGTAGATAGCGGACTGGCCGGGCCCTCTTGCGCAAATTTTCGCCGTTTCGATTCTCTTGCACACGGTTTCTCTCGAAGATGTAGGAGGGAAAGGAGTTAGGCGGCTGGCTAGGTATTTCATGGGGTATTATACCATATGGTTAGCTTTTGTCAAGAGGATTTTAGTTCCGTTTTGGGAATTGCGCCCCGAAGAATGTTAGCGGCCCAGCCATCGGGATTTTCGCTGCTGGCCGAAGCGGGGATACCTGTACGGATCGGCCGCTCGGAGGTGAGGGTCGCTTAGTCCAGGATGGCTAAAGCTGTCTGTAGGTTTTGTCGATGTAGGTTGCAACCACTCTGAGATCGATTTCGCGAAAGACGACGAACTCGTCCGGAGACTCAGCAGACAACTGGTGTAGGCGAGCTTTGGCAGTCTCGATGTCATTTACTGCCTCGACCCAAAGAAATGTTCCCTTGCGGTCTTTTCTCAAGATATCGAAGAGCGTGTTCATGAAGTCCGTCCTGCTGGCTGCCGGCACTTCTCACGGTGGTCGATGGAAAGAATCGGGCTCGCGAGAGGTCGAAAGTGATGAGAAGGGAGTGCCGGTCTTTCGTCAGTGCGGTGGCAGAATCCACGTTATTGAAGTGAAGAACAATCCAGTTTTTACCTGATATTTATTATGGCGACGCAAAAAAGCGGCTCCCGCCAAGGAGCGAAACATTTTCGTGAAAAGAGGCGCCCCTTGGGCAGGGGCGCCTCTGCTGGTCTGCTAGATTGGCTGCTCATTGTGTGGAGTCGAGCCAAGGATCAAGTTCCCGGCTTAAAGGTCAAACCTCCTACGGAAAACTCGAGGTTCGTGGCCGATCCGGCAAGTGTCCATTTCTCGGTGGTTATGCCAATTGGTAAGGGCGGAGTTACCATCAGCGCATTTTGTGGGGCCGCAAATCTTCCGGTGCTGTAGCTCAACGGGAAGGGCGCGCCGAAAACAGAAGAGAAGTTGTATCCGGTGGAATACTCAAACATGACGATGACATCGCCGGGTGTCGGGACGTGCATCGTGCAGTTAATCGATCCCGTTCCGCCGCTGCCGAGCTTGGGGCCGCTGTGAGATGCGTTACCGTCGAGAGCGGAAAGCGGATCGCCGGGGACGCCCTGGTAGACGTTAAAAAGATCAACGGCTTGGCAAGCCACGCCATGGCCGTTAGTGGATGTCGGCCCATGCGTGACGGTAATGAGGTTGTCTCCGGTGGGTGCGCCGATGAGAAACCACTCCTGTGTGATGGGGGAGCCGCTCAAAAATGCATTACGCTGCTCCCAGGCTTTGGTGAGCGGCTTTCCAGCGTAAGTGATGTGGGTCACGGTTTGGAGGGGATAGAGGTCCATGGCACAACCAACGACTAGCACGGGGTCCGGACCGAGAACCTTGTGAGGAAAGCTGAAAGACCCAGCCGCCAGAGGCGCCCCTCCGCCGTTAAACATAGGATTAGGAAGCGTCGAAGGAGAATACGAATTGCTGTAATTCCCGACGCCGATTTGCTGCGCCCTCGCCGAAATCGCGCATAGACATAGCAGGGTTGTTGAAACGAAGCACCGAGCCTTCATATACATCTCCTGATTTGGGTGATTTGGCCTACGACCGGGGAGGTACCGACGGTACCAAAGTAGGGGCGCTGCGCAGCAATACTGCAAAGACACTAAGGTGTTTCCTGTAGGGGATTGACCCTGATCGGCGCAAGCGCAGCGAGAGTGGGCTCGGTTTCTTTACGGAGACGACTTCGATTTTATTTAAAGGCCAATCGGGTGATAGGGGCTTATGCCAAGGGTGACTAGCTTCCTTCGGCGCAAATTACGCTAGCGATCCATTTTTGCAGGATCGATTGCTGGGCATGCTCGAGGCTCGAGAAAACGACTCCCATGCCCATGTTCGGTAGGATGAATACGACTCTGCCGAGCGCCGTGAACGTGGCGCCTTCGTGAGAAACGGTGACGCGAACGTCCGTACCTTGCGGTGAGGGATTGAGCATGTCGAGGAAGCAGCCGCGAATGCTGATGTCACTAGTTTTGGCGGCGAGTTTTGTGTCGGAGGAAAGTTCAGTTACTTCTGCGTCTGCGATGAATGGGTACCGTGGAGCGTGACGGCGCTCTGAGTCCATTCGGCTCGGCTTTCTTTGTGGCCAAAGCAGCGGGCGTGGCCACATTTGCCGGAAATCTTAGATTTACCTAACGGGTAAGTCAATCGATATAGTAAGTGTGGGCTGGTCTCAAATAAGTACTATAGCGGGCAACGGAGAGGCTCTTAGCGTTCAGGGCGGACACAAAATGAACTCCGCACTCGTCGAGAACTGGCTTCTTCGATCTCGCTATGACGACGGGAGGTAGGGAAAGGAAGGCGAGGAGTCAGCGCGCGTTTATGCGTTGATTCCCTTACGTTTGTTCTGCAATCTCCCATGCCGTTTCCGTCCGTAAGTCGTTGAAAATAAAAGAGAAGAGATTTGGGGTAGGGAACTGACGGTCGGTTGCCCTGTGGTGGTTAGCCCCCTACCCCGCGAGTGGTCTTGCTGGTATAGACGAGGGCGGAGCGGATTAAGTTTCCTCGGTGTTTGAAATTTTTTTGGGGAGAAGGCGGCGTCGGAATTTCGACGCGAGAGAGCGGCGGGAGCAGATCGAGTCCGCCAGCAAGATGCTGGCGTTACCCGTGGCGGTTGCGGCGGTCACTGCGCGAGCAAACCACTCGCTTCGTTCGCTGGGTCGCGCTAAAGCGCAGCCCCTACAACAGAAGCGCAGCCCGTACAACATTTCAGGGGAGGTTGACGGTGTCCAGGTAGCGGGCTACGGACACTTTCCAACGGAATTTTTCCTGGATGGAGGACTGTAGCGATTGGGCTGCGGAGGGTTCGCCGTGTACGAGGTAGGTTTGTTTTGGCGGGGCGGTGAGGCCGGTGAGCCAGCGAAGAAGTTCGCTCTTGCCGGCATGCGCGGAAAATTGCCCTAGCTCGACGATTTCGGCGTTGACGGGAACTTCCTGACCGAACAGACGCAGGGTCTTGGCGCCTTCTTGTAGCGCACGGCCGCGCGTGCCTTGCGCTTGAAAGCCGGCGAGGATGACGGCGTTGCGCGGGTCGGGGAGGCGCTGCGCGAGATGGTGCATGACGCGGCCGCCGGTGACCATACCGCTTGCGGAGACGATGATGCAGGGAGTCTTCACGTTGTTGATTTGCTTGGATTCGTCGGCGGTGCGGGTGAGATGAAACTGGTGAACGTCGAGCGGATCGCCTTTGCCGTTGTTATCTTCGCGCGAGAACTCCAAATCATGATCTTCCTTATATTTCAGGTATAGATCTGTGGCGCTGAGGGCCATGGGGCTGTCGACGTAGACGGGAAGGCGCGGAATGCGCTGCTGGTCTTCGAGCTGGTGCAGGTAATACATGAAGGTTTGCGTGCGACCGATGGCGAAGGCGGGAATGATGATGGAACCGCCGCGCTTGGCAATGCGATTCACGACAGCGGCGAGGAGTTCGGCGGGATCGCCGGCTTCGTGCTCGCGATCGCCGTAGGTGGATTCGCAGAGGAGAACGTCGGCGTTAACCGGCGGCGTTGTGGGATCGTTGAGGATGGGCTGGTCGTAACGGCCGATGTCGCCAGAGAAGACGACGACGGTCTTCTTGCCGTTTTCGGTGATGGTGAGGACGAGGCTGGAGGAGCCGAGAATGTGGCCGGCGTCGTAAGAGTCGATGTGGAATTCGGGACTGATGTCGAAGCCGCCGCTGCGGGGCATGGGTTTCATGGAGCGGAAAACGGGATCGACGTCCTCGGCGGTGTAGAGAGGTTGCGGGTTTGCGTGGCGGCTGTAGCCCTTCGCGCGCGCGCGCTCGGCGTCTTCTTCTTGCAGATGGGCGGAGTCTTTGAGGAGGAGAGCGGTGAGATCGATGGTGGCGGGATTGGCGAAAATGGGGCCGCGGTATCCGTCGCGGACGAGGCAGGGAAGCCAGCCGGTGTGATCGAGATGGGCGTGAGTGAGGACGGCGTAGTCGAACGTATTTGGGTCGGTGGGAAGAGGCTTGTAGTTGCGGTCGCTCAATTCATGGGTGCCTTGGAAAATGCCGCAATCGATGAGGAGGCGTTTGTTTGCGGCTTCGACCAGGTATTTGGATCCGGTGACGGTGCCGGCGGCGCCGAGGAAGGTGAGTTTGGGCATAGGGAGTTCATTTTACATTGCAGTCGAACCAGTTTGACGTTCGATTTCACCACAGAGTGCGCAGGGGACACAGAGGCAAGCAGGTAGGACGGATAGATCGCGCCGAGATGGGGCGCAGCATGCTGCGCCCCTACGCGGACGGACTGGGTATTAGTTGCCGGCTACGGCTTGCTTTTGCGCAACGATTTGGTCGATTTGCAGGCCGAGTCCCTTGGCGACGCCGGTGCCGTAGGCTGGGTCGGCTTTATAGAAATGCTGGATCTGCAGTTCCTGGATGCGGCGCGGGACGCTGCTCATGCTGGCGACGATGTTGCCGATGAGGCGCTGTTTGGCGTCGGGGGTCATCAGGCGGAAGAGATTGCCAGGCTGGGTGTAGTAATCGTCATCGAGGCGATGATTGTGACGGTCGACGGTGCCGGCGACTTCTTTGGGGCGCTCGCGATATTGGGGATTTTCTTTCGGGCCGCCGAAGCTGTTGGGTTCGTAATTGGGTTGCGCGCCGTGGTTGCCATCGAAACGCATAGCGCCATCACGATTGTAAGTGTGCACGGGGCATTGCGGCTTGTTGATAGGCAGGCCGTCGTAGTTGACGCCGAGACGGTAGCGATGCGCGTCGGGGTACGAGATGAGTCGCGCTTGCAGCATTTTGTCCGGCGAGAAGCCCATGCCGGGGACGATGTTGCGCGGCTCGAAAGCGGCTTGCTCGACTTCGGCGAAATAATTTTCGGGATTGCGATCGAGGACAAGTTCGCCGACCTCGATGAGCGGGTAGTCCTTATGCGGCCAAACTTTGGTCAGGTCGAAAGGATTGAGGTGATAGGTATCGGCTTGCTTCTCCGGCATGATCTGGACCGAGACGCGCCACTTGGGGAAGTTGCCTTCCTTAATGGCGTTGAATAGATCGCGCTGGGCGTAGTCGGGATCTTTGCCGCGCATGTCGTCGGCGGATTCGCGCGTGAAATTCTTGATGCCCTGCTTGGTTTTGAAATGCCACTTCACGTAGAAGAGCTCATTTTTGTCATTGACGAGGCTGTAGGTGTGGCTGCTGAAGCCGTCCATGTGGCGGTAACCGTCGGGAGTGCCGCGATCGGAGAAGAGGATGGTGACTTGGTGGAGGGATTCGGGGGACAGCGACCAGAAATCCCACATCATGGTGGGGGATTTGAGATTGGTTTCGGGATCGCGCTTTTGCGTGTGGATGAAATCGCCGAATTTTAGCGGATCGCGGATGAAGAAGACGGGTGTGTTGTTGCCGGTCATGTCCCAGTTGCCCTCTTCCGTGTAGAACTTGAGAGCGAAGCCGCGAGGGTCGCGTTCGGTGTCGGCGGAACCTTTTTCGCCGCCGACCGTGGAGAAGCGAATGAAGGTGGGAGTTTTTTTGCCGACCGCGTTAAAAAGCTTGGCGGTGGTGTATTTGGGCAGGTCAGGGTTGGTGCAGAGAAAATAGCCGTGGGCGCCGGAGCCCTTCGCGTGGACGACGCGTTCGGGGATGCGCTCACGATTGAAATGGGCCATCTTTTCAAAGAGCAGGAAGTCCTCAAAAACCACCGGGCCGCGAGGTCCAACGGTAAGGGAGTTTTGATTGTCGCCTACCGGACGACCTGCGTCCGTGGTCATGATGTTTTTCTTTTGATCCGCCATATGGTCTCCTCAGGTGCTCTTACGAGAACAATGTAAATCGCGCGGAGGTATACTTCCAATATATAGATTGGATAGGGGAGATAGGAACTGCCTATAGGAGAAGAGCGTGGAACTGCATCAACTGCGATATTTTTGCGCGGTGGCGGACAGCGGATCGTTCAGCCGGGCGGCGGAGCAATCGCACGTTTCGCAGCCGTCATTGTCGCAGCAGATTCTAAAGTTGGAGGATGAGCTGGGGGCGCGGCTGTTTGACCGGCTGGGGCGTTCGGTGCGGCTTACGGAGGTGGGGAAGACATTTTTGCCGCGAGCGCGAGCGGTGCTGCGGGAACTGGAAGCGGCACGCGGAGATGTAGTGGAGCGAAAGGACTCCGTGGGAGGGACGATTTGCGTAGGAGTGATCCCGACAATTGCGCCGTACTTTTTGCCGGCGCAACTCACATTTTTGTCGCGGCGATTTCCGCAGGCGCGGGTGACGGTGGTGGAGGAGATCACGCCGGTCTTGCTGGAGCGATTGCGGGCGAGCGTGGTGGATGTGGCGATTCTGGCGCTGCCAATCCGGGGGCACGAGTTCGAGGCGTTTCCGCTGCTGACGGAACATTTATTTGCCGCGTTGCCGAAGCAACATACATACGCGAAAAAATCGTCACTCTCGCTCAAGGACCTGCGAGAAGAGCCGTTCCTTTTGCTACGCGACGGTCACTGTTTTCGCGATACCGCGGTGGCGGCATGCGATCGAGCGCGACTGCACCCGCAGATTGTTTTTGAGAGCGGGCAGTTCAGCAGCATATTGAGCATGGTGAGCGCGGGGATGGGGGTTTCCATTGTTCCGGAGATGGCCGTAGAGAAGAAATCCGGGTGCCGCTTTGTTCGCATTGTGGATGCGGAGGCATCGCGGACAGTAGGAGCGGTGGTGTTGCGGGGAAGGTCGCTTACGCGGCTGCACCGGGCTTTTTTGGCGCATTTGCGCGCGAGTGCAGCAGGCAGCTGAGGCCGCAGTTTATGAGGTGATTAGAGGCCAAAGACGAATTGTGGCGCCCTCACAAAAGTGAAATAAGCGAACAGCGTGTGAAATAGACGAACGCCGGCTGGCGGTTGAGAAACGCAACCATACCTGAGGCAATCATTCCTTGATGTTGTATTCTTCAATCTTTTTGTAGAGCAAGCGGCGATTGATTTGCAACCGGTTAGCGGCTTCAGACTTATTCCCGCCGGATTCCTTGATAGCTTTTTCGATCAAAAGTCTTTCCAGTTCCGCGACGGATTTATGGAACGGTAGAGACAGGAGGTCCATTTCCAACTGTTCTGGATCGCCCGCACCATTGGTACTTCCTTTTGCGGGAAAATGTCCGGGCATCAATACGCGCCCGCGAGCCATGAGCACGGCGCGCTCCACCATGTTTTCCAGTTCTCTGACATTGCCCGGATAGAAGTAATTTTGAAGCATAAGAATGGCTTCATCGCTGAAACCCACTGCGGGGAGTCCGTTCTTATGGCTATAAATGCGCAGGAAATGTTCCGCGAGGGGGACGATATCCGAGCGTCGCTCGCGCAACGGCGGAATGGGAATTCGGACCACGTTCAAGCGATAAAACAGATCTTCGCGGAACACGCGTTCGCGTACGGAAGCCTCGAGATCGCGGTTGGTGGCGGCGAGGACGCGAAAGTTGCCGCGAATTGTTTCGGTGCCGCCCACGCGTTCAAAGGTGCGCTCCTGCAAGACACGCAACAGTTTCGATTGCAGGGTTGGGGAGAGTTCGCCGATTTCATCCAGGAAGATCGTGCCACCTTCGGCCATCTCGAATCGGCCAGTCTTTCGCCCTACAGCCCCCGTAAACGCGCCGCGCTCGTGACCAAACAATTCCGTTTCGAGAAGGTTTTCCGGGATCGCGGCGCAATTGACGACGACGAATGGCTTGTCCTTCCGCTGACTGTAGTTGTGAATGGCTTCGGCGACCAACTCCTTGCCAGTTCCCGATTCACCGCAGATCAAAACCGTCGAATCCGTTTCCGCGACCTTTCCGATCATGATGAAGACATCCAGCATCGGCCCGCTGGAACCGAGGAGGCGGCCCGAGCCGGCCGGTTGGCCTTGTCCTCCCTGTGCCCGCAGGCGGACGACCTCGCGATTAAGCGAAGAGTGATCCAGGGCCCTCTCGGCGGCCAGGACAATTTCATCCAGGTCAAAGGGTTTGGTCACAAAATCATACGCGCCCAAACGCACCGCCTCGATCGCGCTATGGCTTGAACCAAATGCGGTAATGACGATGACGGGAATCGATGCCAAACGAGGCTGGCCACGCAGGTGCTGAAGTAATTCTTCTCCCCCCATTTGCGGCATTTTCCAATCGCTGATGATGAGGTCAGGAGTGGAATCCAGAAGAATCTTGACGGCTGACGCGCCGTCATCCGCCTCCAAGACAGAATATCCGCGGGGGCTGAAGATTTGGGCGAGCGTCTTCCGCAGGTTCGCCTCGTCATCGATAATGAGAATCGTTGCGCTCATTTTGTTTCGCCGCCAGGAAGACGCGGCCTCACGAACTTAACTCTGGCACGCAGGAATTGTGATTCTCACGCTCGTTCCACGGCCTTCCTCGCTATGTACGTGGATGTCTCCTCCATGAGCCTGCACGAATTCGTGAGAGATGGACAGACCGAGCCCTGTCCCCGAGGGTTTTGTCGTAAAGAAGGGATCGAAGACATGGCTCGCGACGGAAGCGTCCATGCCTTTGCCTGTGTCTCGAAACTCTACACACACGCCGCCTCCGTTGCGCGCCACACCTGGTTGTGACGCCAGAGTCACGGAAAGCGTTCCACCCGCTTCGGACATTGCCTCGATTGCGTTCTGGATCACGTTGTCAAAGACCTGAGCCATGCGGTCTTTGTCCACCTGCAGGGAGACATCGCCGTGCGGCAATTCGGAGGTTAGTGTGATGCCGCGTTTGTGAGCCCACTCCCGGAAGCATTCCATGCGCTCGTGCACGAGGTTGCTCAAATCAGCTTGCTCGCGGCGGAGTTGAACAGGCCTTGCGAAGTTAAGCAAGCGATTGACTATGCCGTTGAGACGTTCGATTTCATCGAGGGCGACAGAGCACGATTCCTTCACGTGGGGGTTGTCGGTATCGCGCCGACACATTTGGACTCTCAGCCGAATGGTCGCAAGTGGATTCCGCACTTCGTGCGCTACGCCGGCAACCAATCTGCCCAGGCTTGCGAGCCGCTCTGCGTGCCTGAGCTGGCTTTCGATCTGCTTTTCGCGCTGAATGTTTTCCTTGAGCGCAAGTCCCAAGCGATTGATGGCTTCGGCGATTCGTTGAATCTCTTCGGGATCGCTTTCCGATTCAATCTGTGAAGCCAGGTTCCGTTCGAGATTCTGTAATCCTCCTTCGATTTTTCGAACCCCGCCTTGCAAGTTGCGAATCACCAATAGCGTCAGGAGAACGCTTGCCAAGGCTGCGATGCCCAGCCCAACCGTGATGAGGTAAGCCCGGAATCGATTCGCTCCGGGCAAAACGCCAAGCCGCTTGATGGTCCAGGCGCTGCCAACGACGGAATAGCCTTCGCGAATGGGGACCGCTTCTATTAGAACAATATTCGCCGTGGGTGAGAGGACTTGCTCGGAGGGCTGATGTGTCTCCGCTGCGCTCCTGGCAACCGCCATGATGGCTTTCGGAAGTTCAGGTACGGAATGTTCTGGCGAGCCCCCGGTGATCGCGAAGGAGTCTCCGAGGAGCGTGTCGCCCGCTTTTGAATAGAAACCACCGCGCACCCCTTCGATGTTCTGCAATACGACGCGGGTCAAAAGTGCGAGGACTTCGCGCGACGATGCCGCCAGCGGATTGTTTAATGGCGCCAGTTCATTGTTCTGGCGCGAAAATTCCGCTTTATCTTCATATTCATGTGCCAAGTTTTGCGTGGTTGCTATCAGCTGCTTTTTCTCACCGGCCAGGACCGCCGATCTTGTGTACCGGAGGGTTGCGAATGTAGCGAATAGTACAGAAAGAAAAAGAACAAAGACCAGCGTCCCCAGCAGGGTGATCTGCCACCGGAAACTCAATCTGGAGAGTGGGAGTCTCGACGGCAGGGCGTCACTCCTTTCCACTCGACCTATCATAACAATTCCAGTAAGTGGGGTGCCCAGACCATTGCGTTTATGGTTGGGGCGATCGCTTAGCAGCTTCCATGTTGTAGGCAGGAGCTTGCATAGCCGAGCCTCCGTTTGACCGGGTAGCCGATGCGGGATGAGAGCACAGTCTTCGTGGTACGCGAGACAGCCTGCAGCTTGGTGCGCGCCACCTATGGGACAAACATGAAGTACGCGGCACTCACCCCGAAAAAAATTATGAACCGGAATATGCTCGCGGCGATTCTCCACATTGCTTACTCCCGTCGATGGATCAGACGTTATTCTGATATTCCCCAAAGCCAACTCGTGGTTGTATTTTTAGCAAGTCCAGTTCCACATCTCGCGAAGGTTTGAAAACGCACTAAGTCTTTGTCGCTGCGTGGGATTAACGATGAAGACAGGAAAATGGGTTTTTTACGAGCTTTGAAAATGTGCAGAATGCGAACATCGAGTGTGAAGACAGCGAACGGAACATGTGGAGAAAGAGACAGAACGTTGCAAGGGGCCGATGGGGGCATCCCAGCGCCTCAGAAATGTGCAGAATTAGCACACAAACTGTGAGCTAAGCGAACGCTGGGACTTAGAGTTGCTTCCGAAATGGAATATTTCAATGGAGGGGAGCATGTCGTTAGGAATTCGCTTTTGAGACCGGTCATTCTCGTAAGTATCTTATGTTGTATAGGTTACGCGAAATTGCTCGAATGGCCCGCCCGTTAAGGCCCGTGTGTTGCCGGCCTGAATTAAGTTGGAATCGGAAGTGCTTCCGATCAGATCGCTCCTCCAGAGCGCGATGATCGGTTGCGTCA
>Ga0209648_10002056_pt1 | contig 16507 bp, 11 predicted proteins | sample GraSoi2013_115cm_FD_185830 | JGI IMG/M metagenome (GOLD analysis project Ga0209648, IMG submission 185830) | Grasslands soil microbial communities from the Angelo Coastal Reserve, California, USA - Sample 9_17_2013_115cm (SPAdes) (version 2) | ecosystem: Environmental > Terrestrial > Soil >...
AGTTTCCAGTCGTGGATGCAGCGCCTTTAGCGCGGCGTGCAGTTCGCGAATCTGGTTCACCGCGCGGTGCAGCTCAGCGTTTGCCTGCCGCACCTGCATCTGCAGGTCAAATTGTTTTTGCAGGTCGGCTAGATTGATGTTCTTCACCCGCGGATCAATCACAATCTCAAATGGCTGCGTCTGGCTCTGGGTTCCGACTGTGATCTTCACGGTATAGTTTCGCGGTAGAGCAAGCGGGCCTCGCGGTCCGGTGCCGCTGTAGAAAGCTCCCGGAATCTTGACCGGCGTTTCCCAGCGCAGGTTCCACGCATAGCGGTTCATGCCTGCGCTAGCGGGAATGGTGGTGACTTCTTTTACCTGGTCGGGCCACTCCGGCGGCTGCTCGAATTCTTTCTTCTCATGGCTGGAGAGGCTGCGCACCACCTTGCCGTTGCTGTCGAGGATCTCGAGCTTGACTTCGTCCTTGGGAGCGGTCTTGAAGTAGTAGTCAATGATCGCGCCCAGCGGAGGATCGTCGCCCAGCGGGCCACGCTTCTCAATCTGATCGGGATAGTGCAGGCGTATCGCCGCTTGTGGTTTGTACAGGATCATCTCCGCATTGGCCGAACTCGAGTCAATCTGCCGCAGCGGAGTGATGTCATCCAGCACCCAGAACGAGCGCCCATGCGTGGCCGCGACCAGATCATCCTGATGAATGGTCAGGTCATGAATCGGGACGGGCGGCAAGTTCAGCTTGAGCGTCTGCCAGCTCTCACCATCATCCACCGAGAAGAACACGCCGGTTTCGGTTCCGGCAAACAGCAGGCCTTTGCGCACCGGGTCTTCGCGCACCGAACGAACGTAAGAACCCTCGGGAATTCCGCTTGCAATCTTGCTCCAGCTTTTGCCGAAGTCGCGTGTGCGATAAATAAACGGATGCAAATCGTCGAGCTTGTGGCGGTCTACTGCGATGTAGGCCGCACCGGCATCGTAGTGTGAAGGTTCGATGATGCTGATCATGCTCCACTCGGGCAGCTCTTTGGGCGTGATGTTAGACCAGTTCTTTCCGCCATCGGTCGAGACCTGCACCACGCCGTCGTCTGTCCCAACCCACAGCAGATCTTTCTGCACTGGAGATTCCGCCGCGGCGAAGATGGTGTCGTAGTATTCCACGCTGGTGATATCCAGCGTGATCGGTCCGCCCGAGGGCTTCTGTTTGGATTTATCGTTGCGCGTCAGGTCGGGGCTGATCGCACTCCAACTCTGCCCGCCGTTGGTAGACTTGTACAATATCTCGCCCGCGTTGTAGAGCGTGTTGGGATCATGCGGCGAAATAAACAACGGCGAAGTCCACTGGAAGCGGTGCTCCAGCTTTTCTGCGCCGTTGCCGGAGGGGTCGAGCGGCAGCACCGAGATATCTACCGCCTGCTCGGTGCGCTTGTCGAAGCGTGAGGTCTGATACTCGGCCCCAGCGTACACAATGTTAGGATCGGGCGGATAAGGCGCAATGTATCCGCTCTCGCCACCGCCCACCTCGTACCAATCCTGCCGTCCGATAATGCCATCGTCGTCGTAGCTCTTGATCGCTATGGTTGAGTTGTCCTGTTGCGCGCCGTAAATGTAGTAGGGCCAGCGATTGTCGGTGATCACGTGGTAGAACTGCGCCGTAGGCTGGTTGTATTCCGTGCTCCAGGTCTTGCCGTTATCGGTCGAGACGGTTGCGCCGCCGTCGTTGCCGTTGATCATGCGCTGCGGATTGTCGGGATCAATCCACAGGCCGTGATGATCGCCATGCGGCGCCGGCAGCAGGTTAAAAGTCCGGCCGCCGTCGGTCGAGCGGAACATTCCGGTATTGAGCAGATAAACCGTGTCGGTTGATTTGGGATCGGCAAAGATATGGCTGAAATACCAAGCACGCTGCCGCAGGCGTCCATCTTCGTTCATGCGAATCCAGCTCTCGCCCGCGTCATCGGAGCGATAGAGCCCGCCATCTTTGGCCTCGATCAGCGCATAGATGCGGCTCGAATCCCCGCCCGAAACAGAAACCCCGATGCGGCCCATAATGTCCGCAGGCAAACCGTGACCTTCGAGGCGCTTCCATGTGCTGCCGCCGTCGGTAGATTTGTAGAGGCCGCTGCCAGGCCCGCCGCTGCTCAAACTCCAGGGTGTGCGAACCACCTCCCACAACGCGGCAAAGAGCGTGTTGGAGTTGTTGGGATCAAACACAACGTCAATGGCGCCAGTCTTGTTGTTCTTGAACAGGACCTTCTGCCACGTGGCGCCACCATCGGTAGTGCGGAAGATGCCGCGCTCTTCATTCGGCCCGTAGGCGTGGCCCAGAGCCGCGACAAAAACGATGTTCGCATTCTTGGGATCAACTACAACCGCGCCAATGTGCTGCGTATCTTTTAATCCGATGTTCTTCCAGCTTTTGCCGCCATCCAGCGACTTGTAGACGCCATTGCCGTAAGTGATATTGCCGCGAATGCAGGCTTCGCCGGTGCCAACGTAAATGATGTTGTGGTCCGAGGGCGAGACTGCAATGCTGCCGATGGAAGCGGTGCCTTCCTTGTCGAAGATGGGCTCCCAATTCGCGCCCGCGTCGCTGGACTTCCAAATCCCGCTGGAAGCCCCGCCGAAGTAAAAGACATTGGGTTCGCCGGGAACGCCGGTGACGGCGAGCACGCGGCCTCCGCGAAACGGGCCGACCTGCCGCCAGCGCATCGCGCCGAACAGCTTCTCATCAATCGCGCCCGTCGAGGGTTGCGTTGATGCTGGCTGTGATGATTGCTTTTTCGATTGGCTGAAAGAAAGTGAGGCGAGAAACACAACGAGCAAAACAAGAAGGCTTCGGCGAATCATTGGGCACTGCTCCTGAAAGGAATCAAAGCGAACATGATACAAGAGCTACCGGCTTCGGGCTACTGGCCTTCATTCGTTTCGCATGGAACGAAGCTCCTGGAGCACGAAGCCAATCTTATTGGTCCTCTGGTCTCCGCGCATATTTTCCGAAGGCGAAACTCATGCCAAACGCTACCGCGTCAAAACGCTGGCGCAAGCTGTGCTGATAAGTGCCGATGAGGGCCATGTGGCGGTTGACAGTGATGATCATTTCTCCAGTGACCCCATTGTCTTCCAGGATGCCCTGTCCACTAACCTCCCTCACGCTCTCGAATCCACGGAATTTTTTGCCATTGATAATATGTATCTGTTTGCCGGTTTTGGAAGGGACAAACAAATGGCTATAGACCTTCTGATTGCCGAGGGGCAGATCTTCATACCCCGACAATGTAAGGCTGAAAACCCTGAGAAAATCGAACGTAGATCCAGCCCTGTAATGCGATACCGGCCCTAATGTAGTGTAGGGCTGCCTGATTTGCTGGTTGATCAGGGCGATGGATGTTGGAGTGGTTCCCCGGCCAAGCAAGGATGTGTAGGGTACGCCTATACTCTGGTCAATCAAAGCGCTGCTGTCGCCAATGCCGAACTCGGCGATGGGCGTAAAGAATCCAAAGCTATGCTCAATATGGTTGTTGAGATCGAAGGTGGGGCGCCCCGTGCTGATGCCGGAAGATGTGTCTCCGGTCGGAGCTGTTCCCGTAAGCACGGCGGCGTAGTGGAAACTCGTCTGCGGCGCAGCAAAATGAAGTTGCAGGTACATGTCTCCCAGCGAGTTGTAGGAGCTGGCCAGGCGAGGCTTAACCTGGGACCGGGCAGTGACTGTGCTCTTATATCCATTGTGCATCATGTAAAAGGGCATGCCCAGTTCAACCCCAAAGACGTTGCTGAAATCGTAACGGATGCTGGAATCCACGACGCTCGACCAGCCGGAAAATGAATCGTGACTGCCGGTAACAGTGGTAAACCAACTGAATCCCCGGTTACTGGAAGCTGGGGGTTCAGATAGCAGTTCATCAATGGCATCCAGGGGATTCTGCTCGGGTTGAGCTGATTGGGCGGATTGAGCAGATTGAGCGAAGCAGTACGAGCAAACCATCGCACTCAACACCACTATTACAAAGCAACGCAACACGCTCATATCCTCTTTTATCGTTCGGCGGGGCTAGTCCTGTATTCTGGGGATGAATTAGGAATGTATATCATAAAGGAACAACTGCACGTTTTTAAGACTGGTTTAAAGTTTTTGACAGTAATAATAAGCCGAAACACCTTTGGGTTTTGACTACTGGTCTGGTATTTCAATCAGAATGTAGCTTCCGGGTTTTGCCGCGTTCACCACCGCAGCGATTTGCTCAAGCATCGGTTGGATAAGACTCCATCGGTTTTTACCGAGGGCCACAACCCCAATTTTTCGGCTACTTAGGTTCTGCTGATAAACAAGGTTCTTGTCGGTTGTCAGTAAGAGGTCAAATCCTGCTTCTTCGGCCTCACGCAGGAGTTCGCCGTTGAGGAGTGTGCTCCACCCCTGTTCCCGTGCTGTTTTCACGGTATGGCCATGCAGGCAATCTCGAATGCCAACTGGAGTTCCTTGGTCGAACAGAATAAGCATCAGCGAGCAGAGGTCGGGGCATCAAGGCTATGAGCGGCGAAATCCAAGACGGCTTTTGCCTGCTCTCGGGTGAGTCCATCAAACATCTTCACAATTTCGTCGAGCGAAAGTCCGTCTTCGAGGTTTTCGAATACTGCTGAGACAGGTATGCGCGTTCCGCGGAAAACCCATGCACCGCTGACTTTCTCAGGCACGCTTTCTACCGCCGGACATTGTGACCAATCAAGCGCCATAACAAGCCTCCTTGGATATCCTAGCGGAGCTCATCCCAGGCTACAAGAGCGAGCTTCATTCCCTTATCCCAACAAGGCCATTACATCTTTCCAGGGCTTGCCTTGCGACTGGGCAACGGCGGCGTAGGTGACATTGCCCTGATAGGTATTCACTCCCGCGCGAATTCCGCTATCGGCCTTGATGGCGGCCTCGGCTCCGTGCTGCGCCAGCTTCATGACATAGGGGAACGTTGCGTTAGTCAGCGCCAGCGTGGAGGTATGCGGCACAGCACCCGGCATATTAGTCACGCAGTAGTGCACCACGCCGTCAACCACATACGAAGGATTGCTATGCGTCGTGGGCCGGGCGGTTTCGACGCATCCGCCCTGATCAATGGCGACGTCTACGATCACCGCGCCTTTCTTCATCTTCGAGACCATATGTTTTGTGACCAATTTGGGAGCGGACGCGCCGGGGATAAGCACGCCGCCAATCACCAAGTCAGCTTCGGCCGTAGACTTAGCAATCGAATAAAAATTGGACGCCAGCGTGTGCAGCCGTCCGCCAAAAATGTCGTCGAGTTCACGCAGCCGGTTCAGGTTCAGGTCAATGATGGTGACGTTGGCGCCCATGCCCAGGGCAATCTTGGCCGCGTGTGTGCCCACAATGCCTCCGCCGATGATCGCAACCGTCGCCGGCGGCACTCCCGGGACACCGCCCAGCAACACGCCGCGCCCTCCACGTTCCTTTTCTAAATACGTCGCGCCCACCTGCACCGACATGCGTCCCGCAACCTCGGACATCGGCGTCAACAGCGGCAGCGTGCCTTGCTTATCGGTGACGGTCTCGTAGGCGATGCCGGTAACTTTTTTCTTGAGCAGCTCGTTGGTCAAATCGGGAATGGGCGCGAGGTGCAGGTAAGTGAAAAGCACCAGGTTCTCGCGGAAGAACCCAATCTCCTGTGCGATCGGCTCCTTGACCTTGACCACCATTTCCGCCCGGCCCCAGACTTCCTTCTCCGTGCCCACGATCTCGGCACCGGCATGTTGATAGTCGCTGTCAGGCAGGGAAGAGCCCTCACCCGCCTTGGTTTGGACGAGCACCTGGTGGCCGGCATCCACCAGCGCCTTTACCCCCGCGGGCACAATGCCCACTCGCGCTTCGTTGTCTTTTACCTCTTTAGGAACGCCAATAATCATTCGTGGTTTTCTTCCTTATTCGCTTCTATCTATCTGGGCGCGCTGCAATTTGTCGGAATAATCAACATACACCGATTTCCATTCGCTGTAGAAATCAATGGCCGCCTGTCCGCCTTCGCGGTGGCCGTTGCCGGTTTGTTTAGTGCCGCCGAAGGGCAAGTGCACTTCAGCGCCGATGGTCGGGGCGTTCACATAAGTAATGCCCGCGTCGAGATCGCGGCTGGCCACGAAGGCTTTGTTGACATCGTGGGTATAGATAGATGTAGAGAGCCCATACTGCACGTCGTTCGAGATGGCAATGGCATCTTCAAAGCTTTCGCAGGGAATCACGGCCACCACCGGCCCAAAGATCTCTTCCTGCGCAATCCGCATCTTCGGCTGCACGTCGCCAAACACCGTCGGCTCATGGAACCAGCCGTGGGAATAAGCCCCGCCGTTTAAGCGGTGGCCGCCGTACAGAAGTTTGGCGCCTTCATTCTTGCCGATCTCCACGTATTTCTGCGCGGTCTGGAGTTGCTGCTCATTGATCTGCGGACCCATCTCTGTCGTCTCATCCAACCCATTGCCGACTTTCAGTTTACGCACACGGTCCAGAAACTTATCCACGAATTCGTCGTAGATACTCTTCTGCACAATCACGCGGCTCGATGCGGTGCAGCGCTGGCCGGTCGTGCCAAAGCCTCCCCACACCGCGCCATCCACAGCGAGATCAACGTTGGCGTCTTTCAGCACAATCATCGCGTTCTTCCCGCCCATTTCGAGCGAGCAGTGTTTAAAGCTACGTGCCGCGGCCTCGCCCACCAGGCGTCCAACTTCGCTTGAGCCGGTAAACGAAATTGCGCGGACATCCTTATGCACCACCAGTGGCGCGCCGCATTCCTCCCCGTAGCCGGTCACAATATTGACTACGCCCTTGGGAAGCCCGCCCTCAACCAGCGCCTGCACCAGGTTGAAGGTGGAAAGCGGAGTATCTTCCGCCGGCTTGATGATGCAGGTATTGCCGCAGACCAGCGCCGGCAACAGCTTCCACGACGGGATGGCCATGGGAAAGTTCCACGGCGTAATCATGCCGCACACGCCCACCGGCATGCGCACCGACATGGCAAATTTGTTGGGCAACTCGGAGGGTACGGTCTGCCCGAACATGCGCCGGCCTTCACCGGCCATGTAGTAGGCCGTATCCACTGCTTCCTGCACGTCTCCGCGGGTCTCGCTCAGGACCTTGCCCATTTCGCGGGTCATATCACGGGCATATTCTTCCTTGCGTTCCAGCAGGATCTCGCCCGCCCGAAAGATGACCTCAGCCCGGTGCGGCGCCGGCACCAGCCGCCACTTCTCGAAGGCAGCTTTGGCGGCCGCGACTGCCGCGTCAACGTCGTCTTTGCCGCTGCGCTGGAAGATGCCGACCACGTCGCTGGTGTCGGCGGGATTCAGGTTCTCAAAGGTCTGCCCGGTGCGGGCCTCGACCCACTCACCGTTAATATAATTGCGATAGATTTTTGGGGTAGCCATAGCTTGTCCTTGCCGGGGGGATGTAATGATGTTGGGCGCTGCACACAGTGCAGAGCAGAACGTATCCTCGAATTAATTATCGTACATCATCGGCGGGGTTGGCGTCTCTTCGGGGAAGGCGGGAGTAGTCCCCCCACCCCCCATTGCGCGGAGTAGTCAACGCACAATTAAGTCACACGCAGTCAACCAGATACGGCGGGGAAGGGAGTAGCCATCAGTCCTCTTTTTCACCACAGAGGCACAGAGAAAAGCAAAAGACTTTCGCCGCGGATGAACGCGGATCAACGCGGATTTTCCGGAAGATTGTGGGAGACCCACCCCCACTTGCTGGCTGGTGTCTTTGAGTCCCAAAACCGCGTCTGAGCCGCGTCGTTACTGGTGAAAGGCGAGCTGGAGTGGGAGACTTGCTGCTGGTGGCAATCCTCAGTCCTCAGTTCTCAGTACTCAGCAAAAGCAACCGCAAAAGCTTTTCGCCGCGGATGAACGCGGATCAACGCTGATTTTTCGGAGGATTCCTGCTTGGCAATTGAATTTTCAAAGAGCAGATGGGTTACGAAGCCCAGCATTCTTGAACGCCAGGACTAATGATAGGCCGCAACTCCTCAAGGTTTGAGGTTTTGATATCACTTTGATACCCGATTGGTCCAAGCGTGAGGGCCTGGGGACGGCCCGGTTACGGTCTCACCCCAAGCAGCGACTTGACGCTCAACGAAGGTCTGGGTGGGACGAGTTTTCCGAGTCCCAGATTCAGGAAAGCACCGGGGAAGCGCACTCTTGCCCAAGTTTTCACCGAGATAAACGGCACCCTGAACACTGCAAATGTGACATCAGTTTCGGCGGGGTGGCCGCATATGTCGGTGTTATGGTTGGCTGCATCGGTGTAGGTCTCGGTAAATCGGGTTCCAGGGTATGCGGTTCCCGGATAAAGAGTGAAGGCAGGCGGACCCAGCGCAAGATGATCCAGGTCGCTGCCGCGGAATTGCCTTTGACCGGCAAAGACCGGTCCGTTGCATGGCCCTTGTTGTTGATAACCGATTAAACCCCCCACTGGGTCCTTGAAGGCCCGGTCAAAGGCCTGGGAAAACGCGCCTGCAATGTCATCCAGAACCCCGTATCCAAGCAGGAAACCAACGTACTTCTTGAAAACCACGTTCAGGATCTTGATTTCCAGCTCGTCCTGCTGCTGCGTACCCAAGCCAGAAAGGCCGTAGTCGCTTGTATTGGTTCCCGTGTAGGCGACGCCGACATGATCCGTCGGTGCTATCTCGAACGGCCCAGTCTCCCAACGTTCAGACATGTTGAGCCGGTTCTCCGCACGATAGGCCAGCGCACCGTCTGGCTTTCTATCGTCCGTTGTCGCCACCGAATTGGTGGTCATCGCCTGAAACAACGCCGCCCCGTGCCCACGATCTGCCTGGTTGATAACCACCGAGAACGAAATTACGTCATCGTCAGGAATATTCCCGCGTCTGTGCGTCGTACGTATTGTTTCCAGTCTGAAGAGATAGAAACTCATGTTCACTTCACTCCCATTTCTGAGCAGTTGTACAGTTTGAGATATCCCCACGGGGAGGTGTGGGCAAGATGCCCACACGACAGCCGGCGAGACGCCGGCGCTACGTCAAACTGAACCACTACTCATTTCTGAGCCACCTTACAACCATGAAGACGTCACTGAAGAGCAATCAATATCGGAATTAACCCCAGTCCGTCCTTCTGAGGCCGCAATGCCTTTCCGATCACAGCGCCAAAAGCCTGCAGGGGATCGCCTGCCTTCATGGCATGGCCGGGTGTGGCGGACGTCGTCAAAAGATCGCCGATTTCTATCGGCGAGGACCGTGCATCGACTTTGCAATAGACCTTACCCAACAGGCCGAGAGGCAGCCTTTTCTTGCCTGGCTCATGTTTACCCAAAATGATGCCCGGCTTGTAATCTCCGGCGCCAGAGATCACGCCGGCAACGCGCTTGTCATAGGCTTGATGGCTTTGATGCAAATGCGCCTTCTTCACCGAGCACCATAACCGTGCCCGGTTCTACAACCTCGGCCATGTCGAAATCTTCGGCGCAGTCATTGCCTTCCAGCAAGCGGATATCGCCCTTAACTTCAACATCACCGTCGAAAAAGCCGCCGAGACGGCCTCCCTGGGCCCAAATCCCTACGCCATGTTTGCTGGTAGCAAATACCCCGGCGCTGTTGAGATCTGCGCTGTCAGTTCGACCCCAGACCCCGCTTTTGCTGTGACTCGTTCCCACCACACCTTCAGCGTGGGTACTCTCACCCTCGACGCCTGGCCCGTGATCGGATTTTCCATGAACCCCTATGCCCTGATTACTTACACCGATTACGCCGGCCCCTGCTTTCTTACTGTTGCCCACAACACCGTCAGAGTCCCTGGACTCACCCTCAACACCGCGTCCCGTTTCAGAAGAACCCCGAATTCCAGCATGCCCCGTTTTGCTGTGACCGCGTATCCCATAATTGGAGTCGCTCTGCCCTGTAACACCACGACCAGCGTGGCTCACTCCCTCAATCGCATCCAAAGCTCCAGTACCGGCGATTGTGTTATTAAATGTCTTATCTGGCGCCATTGACGTTCTCCTTTGTTTGAATGGGGTCTTACCCAACAGAAGCGTCAAAGATATTCGGAATTTAGATCTCGGACTGTGCAATATTGAACATCCCGAGATAATGTATCGAGCTGGTGAGAAAATAGCAGTCCGCGCAGGGATAGAGAGAAGCCAAGCCGTTGAACCGGCGAGCCGTGGGAGCTTGGAGCTGCCTTGGTGATTTGATAATCCGCATGCTCCGCTACGCTGCGCATGGGCCCCGCTTTGCGGGGCAGAGCGGAAGGGTTTTGTTTTTATTCGTTTTCCCACCACTTACGTGGTGGGTTACATAATGACGCCCCGCAAAAGCGGGGCTCTTGTCGGACTAGCCCCTCCGAGCTGATCATGGATGTCGCGGGGTAACGATGCTTCCAGCTTCCCGAAGTCATGTCCTACGGCACGCGCCGCTTTTGCGCGTGATGGGGCGGGAAGGGAGGCGGCATTATGTAGCCCAGACCGTAGGGTCTGGCTACGCAAGAGAACAATTTTCTGCCGCTCTGCCGAAGGTCAAGCGCGCAGCGTAGCGCGACATGCGACAAAATCAGTTACATAGTTTGCTGGGCTAGAAATCCAAGCTCGGCACTAATAGCTCCAAGCTCTCTGCGGATTTACACGGATCAACGCGGACAAACTTTGGAGAGCCGCTCTACCAGATCCCCGGAATCAACCTATAGCGGGTGTGCTGGCAATATTCCACATAGCCGGGCAACTGGTTGCGCAGGATTTTTTCTTCGTTGAGCAGGCGAAAGACGATCAGCAACGTGATCAGCAGAAATCCCGGCAGCGCCCAATACGATCCCAGGGCGAGCGGGGTAAACAACAACAGCACTACGCCGCCCAGATACATGGGATGACGGACAATCGCGTACGGACCGCTGGAAATCACACGCTGATCGGCGCTCACCTCAACGATGCTGGAGGCGAAGCTATTGGTTTTCATGACCCACAGGATCACGAGATATCCGGCGAGCACCATCGCCTGGGAAACGATGGTCAGCCAGAGCTGGAATTCCGGGGTCAGCCCGAAAGCCCTTAAGAGCGCGGCGCGGTGTGACCAGCCGAAGCGGTAATCCAATCCGGGAAGCAGCATGGAGACCAGAAAGACCGGCCTGACCACGCCCATGATCAGCTTTTGGGCGCCCTCTTTTTCCTGGGTCTGCATGCGGCGCTCGATTAATCCGGGATCATGCCGGTAAAAATAGATCGTGCTTGCGATCGTGGGGGCAAAAAAGACGGCCATGAAAACCCATCCTTGCCAAAACTTCAGCGAGCCGGCAGGAACAAAAATCAGCGCCGCCATCACAACGGCGAAGAAGAGGCTACGAACGATCAATTTCGATTTCACGGGAAGATATTTAACCACAAAGGACACGAAGGAACACGAAGGAGCACAGAAAACAGTTCAGGTTTCAAGTTCCCAGTTTCAAAAAACAAGGACAGGGTTTTCCTTGGAATTGTTTATACTTCCCTCGCCGCATAGAAAACAGCTCCAAACTCCCACGGCTCGCCGGGGCAGGCTCAGTTCCCAGCTGCAAGGAAATGCGCCATCAGCAACGGTAGATCGCACATCCTTCTCAGATTCTTCGCTGCGCTCAGAATGACATTTTTTTTAACACGGCCTTTTCCCTCGGGAACGAGAGCCGCCGATTACACGGATCAACATGGACAAAATTTGGAGAGCCGCTCTACCAGATCCCCGGAAGCAACCGATAGCGTGTCTGCTGGCAATATTCCGCGTAGCCGGGCAACTGGTTGCGCAGGACTTTTTCTTCGTTGAGCAGGCGGAAAGGATTTAACCACAAAGGACACAAAGGAATGCAAAGAAAGGACACGAAGGAAGGCAAGCACTCAGCAATCATCCAAACCCATATCCGCGCCGATCCGCGTTGATCCGCGACACAAAACGGCTCCCAGCTCCAAGGATAAAGATTAACCACAAAGGGCACAAAGGAACAGAAAGAAAGGACACGAAGAAAAGCAAGCCATATTTCTTTACATTTCACCGAAATACTCACTTTTCGACCGCGATACGTTGTGTTACTCTGCTTGCAATTCCCGCGAATTTCTAAGCCTGTGGCCGACATTAAAAAAGGCGGAATTCATCTTGACTGGACAACTGTGACCTATCGCAGTGTCCTGCTGGCAGTGCTCGGGTTGGTTGCGGCGGGCGCGCTTGCCACCTTCTTTATTTTTCCCAGCTTTAGCAACTCGGTCATTAGTAAGGCGGAAGAGAAGATCAACAACTTGCTGGGCCGAACCGGCGCGGGCGATAACACCCAGGCCGGTCCTTCCACCCAGGCCCACTTCACCAACATTGACGGCACGGTCAGCGTGAGAAGGGTGAGCAACCCTGGTGTCTGGGTCAAAGCGGATTATGGCCTGCCCCTGGAGCAGGGTGACGTTGTGAAGACCGATGCCGCAGGCATTGCCAAGCTGGCCTTTGCTGATGGCAGCACCTACCTTATCCAGCAGGATTCGCTGGTGACCATTGAAGAGAGCACGACCAACGCCGCCCAGCAAAATGAAGTGGCGGTACGCGTGAATACGGGCAACATCGCGCTCAATACCGGCGAGATTCCTTCCACCCAACAGGTAAAGATTGATCAGACCTCCACCATACTGGGCCGCGATAGCGCCTTGCAGGCCTCCAAACACGGCAATACTCCTGAGGTGCTGGTGACCAAGGGCGTAGGCACCTTCAAGATGGGAGAAGTCACCGAAAAGGTGGCCTCCTTCGAGAAGGTGATAGTTGACTCGGAAAAACAGACCTTCGCCAAGAAAAAAGAGGTAGCCCCGCCTGTGCTGCTGGCTCCGGCCAACATGATGCCCATTTTCGTCACGTCGAATGCCCGGTCCGCGGATTTAACCTGGACCCCGGTGGAGGGCATCACCACCTATCATGTGCGTGTCTCCCGCAACCCCTATTTTTCTTCCGTCGAGAAAGAAACCAAGATTGAGAACACAAATTGGAAGGTCACCGGCCTGGAAGAGGGCAAATACTACTGGCAGGTGTTGTCGGTAGATGAAAATGGCCATGAGTCCATTCCCAGCGATGCCAGCGTGTTCAGCATCGTGGCCAAAGGGAACGAAGGTGTCTCCATGGCCCTGGAAGTGAGCCAGCTTATCCAACACCAGCACGTCATCGAGATTAAAGGGAACACCCAGCAGGGCGCTCGGGTCATGGTCAACGGGGAGCAGGTGCCGGTGATTGCCCCAGACGGCAGCTTTACCTACTTCACTCCGCCGCTGCCTTCCGGGGAAAACGTAATTACCATCACCGCCCAGAACGAAAAAGGCGGCGTGGCCACCCAAACCAAAAAAGTTGTGATTCAATAAGATTGCCTGTTTTGCCAATGATGAGTGGATTGTGTGAGGGCCCGAGTTTAGAGGTTGCGGAAAAACGTCTTTTTGTATGGCGCTCCTCCCGCTTTGCGGGATGGCGCTGGCCCTTCGACAGGCTCAGGGCAGAGTGGAATTGTTCATTTTCAAGAGCTTAGCGGCACGGATGAATCCGTGCCCTGATACAAAGCAAGAGAAAGAGATTTTTTCCGCAGCCTGTTTACTCGGGCCGTAAGTCGTCGAAAGATGACACTTCCACTCTGCTGAAGGCTGGGGCGAAGACCTTAGATGCAGGGTGAGGTTTTGGTGAGCGCTGTCCCGCGCGAGCCAAAAGCGAGGGCCCAGCAGCCTGGGTTTGGCCGCGGAGCCCTTAGATGATTGGGTGAGTTTTTAGTGAGCATGGTCCCTCGGCGAGCTTTTAGCCAGGACACAGCACTGAAGTGCGTCAAACCTCTCAGATTGATGTTTTAAGCAGTAGAATTTGGAGTATAAAGAAGCTATCAGTATGTCATCAAACGGATTTCACTCGCAGAATTCGAAGGTTAATAACTTTCGTTCCCTTTTTAGTATGTTCTCCAGTGACCTGGCCATCGATTTGGGAACGGCCAACACATTGGTCTATGCCAAGGGCAAGGGCATCGTCGTCAACGAACCTTCCATCGTAGCCATCAATAAATTGACCGGTGAGGTTGAGGCCGTGGGCAAAGAAGCCAAGGAGATGCTCGGCCGCACGCCCGGCAACATCGTCGCCATTAAGCCCATGAAAGACGGCGTCATCGCTGACTTCAAAGTCACCGAGAAGATGTTGAACTACTTCATCCAGAAGGCCCATAACAGGAAGATGCTGGTACATCCGCGCATCGTGATTGGCGTCCCCTCTGAAATTACCCAGGTGGAAAAGCGCGCTGTCATGGATTCCGCCTATCGCGCCAAGGCCAGCGAGGTCCATCTAGTTGAGCAGGCCATGGTGGCTGCTATCGGCGCCGGGCTTCCTATCACCGAGCCCAGCGGCAACATGGTGGTGGATATCGGCGGCGGCACCACCGATATCGCAGTGATTTCCCTTAGTGGTATCGTCTATTCCCGTTCCGTTCGCATGGCCGGTAATCAGATGGATGAGGCCATCATGAATTACCTCAAGCGGAAATATAACCTGCTCATCGGTGAACGCACCGCCGAGCAGATCAAGATTGAGATTGGCTCCGCTTATCCGCTCGATAAGCCCTTGACCATGGAGATCAAGGGCCGCAACCTCATTGAAGGTGTCCCCAAAACCATCACCGTGGATGACAGCGAGATCCGCGAGGCCCTGAGCGAATGCGTTGGCACTATCATGAACGCCATCCGCGTAGCCCTGGAGCGCACCCCGCCCGAGCTTTCTGCTGATATCAGCGATCGCGGCATCGTGCTCACCGGCGGTGGAGCGCTGCTCAAGAACCTCGACAAGCGCATCCGGGAAGAGACCGGCCTGCCCGTCTCGATTGCCGATGATCCCCTGGCCAGCGTGGTGCTGGGCACGGGAAAGATGCTGAGCGACTTCAAGCTTTTGAGAAAAATCTCAATCGAATAGTCTTGGATCACAACCGACTGGGCTAATAACTCAAAGGTAGTTTTTCGCCAAGCGCACTTCCGGGGAGTGGTGCGCTTGCCATTCTGGTCTACTCCGTTTAAAAGTCTCACACATGGAAAGCTTTTTCAGCCGCTATCGCAATCCCATGATCCTGGGCATGGTTTTATTGCTGCAGGTTTTTGGGTTGGCGGTGCAAGTCAAACGTCCGGTTGATCCCAGGCACCCGGAGGCGGGCTCGGTCCGCATGATTCGCCTTTGGGTTTCCACCACCATCACGCCCCTGGAGCGCGTATTCGTCGCAACCGGAAGCTGGCTGGCGCAGAGTTGGCATGACTACGTAAATGTTGGCGGGCTGCGGCGAGAGAACCGCGAGCTGCATGAGCAGAACGAAAAACTGCTGCTCGAAGAAGCTCGACAGGCCGAAGAGGCAAACCAGGCACGCCGGCTGCAGGCACTGCTGGATTTCAAGCAGCATTTCATTACCCAAACAGTCGCCGCCCAAGTGATCGGCTCCAGCGGCACCGAGCAATCGCGCATTCTTTATATTGACCGTGGCTCCGGCGACGGCCTGAGACCTGATATGGCGGTCATTACCCCGGATGGGGTTGTGGGCAAAGTGCAGGAGGTGTTTCCTTTTACCGCGCAGGTGCTGGTGATGAATGACCTCAGCAGCGGAGTGGGGGCCCTGCTGGAGAAGTCGCGCCTGCATGGAGTGGTGAAGGGAACTGCAACGGGCGAGCTTCTCCTTGACCATGTCATGGTTGACGAGAAAGTAGAACCAGGAGAACGCGTGCTCACCAGCGGCGGGGACCGCATTTATCCCAAGGGGCTGCCTATCGGCACGGTTGCCCAGATTTCACCGGGAAACAATTTGTTTCTAACTATTCATCTCAGGCCGACCGTGGATCTAAGCCGGCTGGAAGAGGTGCTGGTGGTAACGCAGCCACATTTAGAGCAGGCGGACTCCGAGAATCCAGTCAAGGCGGCGGACATCCTGGCGCAACGGCTGCCTGGGGTCACGCAGAAACAGGAAAATCCTGCGGATGGGCAGGCAGGTGCCACGAACGGCGCACCTGCAAATCAGAAGCAGAATCCGGCTCCGGTCAAGATCAAACCCATACGACCGCCGGTGAAGAGTGCTCCGCAAAATCAGCCGACGGCCACGCCAACTCCAGTAGCTACCCCATCTTCCACACCCACACCGCCCGAGGTCGCCAAACCGCAATGAGCGCAGCCGTAATCTACACGTCACGGGAAGAGATTGAAGTTTACCGCTTTAATCTTGCCGCCACATTTTTCATTCCCTTAGTTGCGCTGCTGCTGCAGTCCTATCTGCCGGTGGCATTTCACGGAAGGCTGCACTTCTTCGACGTTTTCGACCTGCCGCTGCTGGTCACGATTTTTTTTGGCGTGGCACGGCGCAATCCGATAGCCGGTTCCATTACGGGATGCCTGATCGGCCTGGCGCAAGACGCGCTGACCCACAATTACCTGGGATTGTTTGGCATTGCCAAGACTTTCGTCGGGTATGGAGCCTCTTCGCTGGCGATTAAGATTGACGTGGAGAATCCGGGCTC
>Ga0209648_10002058_pt1 | contig 16503 bp, 18 predicted proteins | sample GraSoi2013_115cm_FD_185830 | JGI IMG/M metagenome (GOLD analysis project Ga0209648, IMG submission 185830) | Grasslands soil microbial communities from the Angelo Coastal Reserve, California, USA - Sample 9_17_2013_115cm (SPAdes) (version 2) | ecosystem: Environmental > Terrestrial > Soil >...
TTCAGCGTCGTTGTCTTGCCCGCACCATTGGCGCCGAGAAGCGCGACAATTCCGCCCCGCGGCACATCCAGCGAGACACCCTTCAACACGAGGATAACGTGACTGTAGACAACCTCGATATTGTTGATCGACAGAAACAACGTTGCCGCTTCTGTCGCCGTGGCGGCCTTAGGGATTGACACGCAGCCCTCTCCAAACGGTTGCAGCTTTCGGGCGATGGCGACCCCGGCGCCTCTGCAGGTGCGTTAGCTTCCAACCCTCTCCCGTGGTGCGAGCTCACCTGAGCGCGCGGGCGGAAGCGCCACAAACCGACGAGCGTCGGACCGGCTAACGCCCTGTGTGTACCGAAAACTTAAACCCGAGCGTAGCGGTGATGAAGTCCGCCGAAGAGGGCGTGGGAACTTATGACGCCGGATCGCTGAATCGGCCGAGAGACCGGCGCATCTTTGTTTAGAGACCGATAGCCCGCATAGTTTTTCAGAATGCGGCGCAGATGTGCCTCGCCAAAGACGCGTGCGAGTGCGACCATAGAGCGGCCGTTGCGACTGCGAGCAAAGCGACAGCCGCCAACGTAGCAATCATTAGGCGCATCATGGGATGCCTCCGTTCCCAGCCAAAGGTTTGTCAAGGGAACCGGCGGCGAGCTTCAACTTCAGATACGGAGAGTACCTAGCCCCGCGTTAAAGTTTCTGTCGGTTTGTCGGCGCGACAGTGAATGATGCTAGGGCACAGGAAGCGCTTGGACTGCTAGCGAACACCTGGTTTGTCGCGATCCAGCCCCTTGGCAGCGAGATCATCCAGATATGACTGGAACTGCCGTTCGGCGTTTCGCCCCAGGTTATGCAAAAACTCCCATGAAAAGATGCCGGTGCTGTGCAGGTCATCGAAGCCGATACGTACCGCGTAATTTCCGACGGGATCGACCGAAAGGATCGTGACATTGCGTTTTCCCCCGACCGTCTTGCGCTCTGCTTCGGAATGGCCCTGGACTTCAGCGGAAGGGCTGGTCACCCGGAGAAGTTCTGCGGAGAGTTCGAAACGTGCGCCATCGTCGAACACAACGATCAGTGCACGATGGTCCTTTGCGAGCCGGATTTCAGTTGGCCAGGGCTGCGGCATGGTCGGCTATGGCATCTCCCGATTCCGTTCGCTCCCTCGATGACAGGCACGTAGGGGCCGTAAGCATCCCGAGACTGCCACGCGACGCACCGTGGGCGGGAGGCACAATGAAACTTCACTTGCATCGGATCCTGCCGACTTTACACTGCAGGATACATGACCTTCCAGAGGTAATACCATGAAGGCATTCATTGCTGCAGTGATCTGCGCGGCAGCGATCGGATTCGGCGCGTCATATATCCTGCAGACCCAGCAGCAGACGGCAGATGTCGCATTTTCGACGCAAGGCGCGCGGGTTGGCGATCCGGGACACCGTTTTATGGGGATGAACTAGCGTCATTTAGATCGCGAAGCTGGCAGCATCTGCGTGACTGATGAAGGTTGGGCCTTGGTCCCGGAACAAGAGCTTCACGACCGCCCAGATCCGCCTCCAAGGCGGGAACGGTGTGCAGCGGCTTTTTGGCCGAGGCGCGACGAATGTCATTTGCGATCTTTCCTCGTGAGACCAAGAAGATCGATCCGTTCAAAAGCCTCCTCTTCACCTTCGACCTCATGGTACGTGAAAGCGCGCGCGTGCCTGTGCAATCCATCCGCACCGGGCATTGAATCCCGTGGCTTCAGCGTGCGAAACCGCTCGCGCATTTCGCCATCCTCGATGCTGCGCTGCACAGCGAGTAACGTCTGGAGCGGGTGATCGCAGAGGGACGTCGCAAAGGCGATCTCTTCTTCCGCCGCATTGCGCGCGGTCTGAAGATCGGGAGCGCCGAAGTGCACCAGGAGGTTCGTCGCGAGACGCTCAACGGCATTTTGCCTGTCCGCTTCCGTCGCCCCGGTCACAATGGCAAGCGTCGACCAACCGAGACTGTCGATCCCCAGAAAGCCTGAACGCAGGGCGACGCGCTGTTTCTGCCCCAAAGAGGCAGGGTCGTCACAACCGCAGAATACGAAACTCCCGGAGACAGCCCATTCACCAGGTTCGGCGGCGCGCTCGAACACGAACGAATCTGAGGCATCGAGCCTGATGGTGCGCGGCAGTTTGATCATGTCTGTTTCATCGCAGCCTGGGACCGCGGAGGCTTGGATCATACCACGCCGCACGCGCCAATGCCTCAACGAGACCAGTCCGAATCGGCGGTCGTTTATCGAGCGGAGCACTCACGAGAAGATCGCCGTTGCGATCGATGCCCCGCCGCTCGCCAGCTTTGTGCCTGAGCAGCCGCGCGAGGTAGTTAAAGGCGATGGGACCGAACCCTTGTTCGTTCCACTGGTCGAAGCCGGCCATGAGGTGCCGGGCGAAGCTGGCAACGATAGCCTCGGTTTCAACCATTTCGAAGCCCTGGCCGATAAGCGAGACGGCTCCTGGCATTGCGCCGGTCTCGAGATATGCCAGGTCTGCCGCGCGCAGCATGATGCCCTGCACCAACCAGGCCGGCACATCGCTTTCGGCGCAATCCGGTGGCCAGCCAAGGCGCGCGCCACCGAGCAACTCCTGATCAAAAAGGATGGTATCGGGCCACGCGAAGCTGACCTCGTGTTCGGGCGGGCAATGGGCAGCAATCGCGTCGCCAATTGCGTTCATGCCGGCAAAGAACGCGCGCCGCGCCGACACCAGCGGCTCGTCGGGCTCCAGGACAACCGCGAATTCGACAAGATCGTAGCGTCCGACCCGGATCAGCGTACCGGCGCCGGCCTCAGCCGCGATCGCGAGACCGTGAGCGAAAGCATCACCGCTTTCACGCAACGATACTAGCCTGCAGCCAGGAGGCAGATCGAGCGCCGGCTCAGCCTCTCCCCGACGAGACATCATGAGATGCTTCGTCCTCCTTGCGCATTCCTCAAAAACAGCATGGCTGCTTCGGAAAATGCTCCATGTGAGGTATATTTGGGCGGGCTATGATACTTGGTCAAGCCGACGGCGACACTATTTTCGGCCTCATCGGAATCGCGGAAATCGAAAGACCACGGCGATGTGAGGATCGAGGTTGCGACTGCGGGAGAGATCGATGGGAGACGCAACGCCTCATCTGATGATTTGCACCTGCGAGAAGACCATGCCGCTGGACGCGCGGGCGATTGGTCATGTTTGCACGGGCCGCATCACCCAAGCCAACCAGCTCTGCGGACTTGATCTCGATCGGTACAAGGCGGCACTTGCCGATGGCGGCCCAATCACCGTGGCCTGCACCCAGGAAGCGCCGCGGTTCAATGACGTGGCGCGCGATCTCGCTCCGTCTTCTGCACTCACCTTCGTCAATATCCGCGAGACCGGGGGATGGTCGAAGGATGCCGCTGCGGCCGGTCCGAAGGCGGCGGCGCTCATTGCGGCGGCAACAGAGGAGATGCCGCCAATCCCGCTGGTGACGCTCGAAAGCGATGGCGTCGCGCTGATCTATGGCCGCGACGAGATCGCAATCGAGGTCGGCCAGCGCCTTGCCAACCACCTCGACATCACAGTCCTTTTGACCAAACCGGGCGATGTGGTTCCGCCCTGTTCGAACGAATTTCCGGTCCTGAAGGGCAGCGTGCGCAACGCGCGCGGCTATCTCGGTCAATTCGAGCTCACGATCGACGATTTTGCATCGCCTGTGCCTTCGTCGCGCAGCCGGCTCATATTCGGAACCCCGCGCAACGGCGCGGTGTCAACCTGCGATATCATCCTGGATCTGAGCGGCGGACAGCCGCTGTTTCCCGCGCATGACCTGCGACACGGTTATCTGCGCGCCGACCCGCGCGATCGCGCCGCGATCGAAAAGATCATCGGGGACGCCAGCCACCTGGTCGGCACCTTCGACAAGCCGCGCTTTATCGCGTTCGATGCAGCGCTCTGCGCGCACGCGCGCTCGGGCATCATCGGCTGTACGCGCTGCCTCGATCTCTGTCCGACCGGCGCCATCACGCCGAATGGCGACGCGGTGGCGATCGATCCAAATATTTGCGCCGGCTGCGGCTCCTGTGCCGCCGCCTGCCCGACCGGTGCTGCATCCTACGCACTGCCGAGCGCAGATGCGCTCATGCGGCGGCTACGCACCCTGATACAGGCCTACCGCAAGGCCGGCGGCACCAACGCGATCGTGCTGTTTCACGATGCCGATCATGGTGAGCCGCTGATCGACGCATTGGCGCGGTTTGGTGATGGCCTGCCGGCAAATGTGCTTCCGGTTCGCGTCAACGAAGTGACGCAAGTGGGACCGGAAGCGATCGCCGCCCTGTTCGCATATGGCGCGACCGGCGCCGCGCTGCTGACGCGCGCACGACCCAGACATGACGTTTCGGGCTTGCACCGGGTGGTCGAAACCTCGGAGACCATCGTCGCCGCACTCGGCTTCGGCGCCGGGCTGGTGCGTCTCATCGAGACCGACGACCCTGATCAACTGCGCGCGATGCTCGATGCGGCGCCGGTGGGGACCGCGACCAAAAAGCCCGCGGCATTCATGCCGCGCGGCGCCAAGCGTGGCCTGCTCGAAACTGCTTTTCGCGAGCTGCATCTTTCAGCACCAGCGCCGGTCGATGTCGTCGCGCTAGCACCCGGCGCACCCTTTGGCAGCGTGACGCTCGATCTTGAGCGCTGCACGCTCTGCCACGCGTGCGTGACGGCCTGTCCCACCGGTGCTCTCTCGGACAATCCTGACCGCGCGATGCTGCGCTTCACCGAAAGCATATGCGTGCAATGCGGGCTGTGCGAAGCGACCTGCCCCGAGGATGCCATCACCCTTGTTCCGCGACTCGATTTCCAGGCGTGGAACGCGCCGCAGCGCATATTGAAGGAAGAAGACCCCTTCGAATGTATCGTCTGCGGCAAACCATTCGGCACCAAGAGCACGATCGAACGCGTGGTCGCCAAACTCGAGGGAAAGCACTGGATGTTCCAGGGCGACAATGCCCGGCGGATCAACGTCGTGAAAATGTGCGAAAACTGCCGAGTCGCGGCCGTCGTCAACGAGGGATTCGATCCGCACACCGCACAGCGTCCCGCACCGATGACCACGGACGACTATGTGCGGGCGCGTGAAGCAACAAAAAACAACCCGACCAGATCGTAAGGAGCGAACTCGATCGAGGCTCGCCGCGACGGGTCGGAGCAGCGTGGAGCGTAGATGTGTCCGCCACTGAGGTAAAAGCACGCGCAACATCGAGACCCGCGGGCCTTCCCGGCATCAAGCATATCATCGCGGTCGCGTCCGCTAAGGGTGGCGTCGGGAAATCCACGACGTCGTGCAATCTGGCGCTCGGCTTTGCGGCCCTGGGGCTGAAGGTCGGCATTCTGGATGCCGACGTTTATGGCCCTTCGCAGCAGAAACTGTTCGGACTACGCGGCAAGCCGCGGCTGATCGGTTCGCGCCTGCTCGAGCCGATGGAGCGTTTCGGCGTGAAAATCATGTCGATCGGCCTTCTGGTCGAGGAAGATCTGGCGATGATCTGGCGCGGACCGATGGTGATCTCGGCGATCACCCAGATGTTGCGCGAAGTCGCATGGGGCGATCTCGATGTGCTCGTCGTCGACCTGCCGCCGGGCACAGGTGACGCACAACTCACCATGGCACAACAGATGCCCCTCGCGGGCGCAGTGATCGTATCGACGCCACAGGACATCGCCCTGATCGACGCAAGACGCGGGATAGCAATGTTTCAGCGCGTCAATGTGCCTCTGCTCGGGGTGATCGAGAATATGTCAGGCTTCTGCTGCCCTGGTTGCAATCGCATCACGTGGATCTTCGGTCACGGCGGTGCACGGAAAGAGGCCGAGAAGATCGGCGCACCATTCCTCGGTGAAATACCGCTCGACATGAACATCCGCGCATCTTCGGACGAGGGCCGCCCGATCGTCGCCATCGAACCCGATAGTGCTCTTGCCAGGCTCTATGTCGGCATCGCGCACGATCTGTGGTCGACAGTATCCACCGGCGAGGCGAGCAAACCCGCGCCGCGCATCGTCATCGAATGAGTTATTGCGACTCATCCGGATCATCAAGATCCGATCCGGGGAAGCGCACCGCCGTGCCTGCGACGTGAGGACGGGTGAAGATTTGGACCTTGCGCAGATCGCTCCGTCGAGGTTGCCGTGCCATCGGCGCAAGCAAATGGCTCGGAATCGGCGTGGTGCTGTTGCGCATCAGGATCAGAGGGCCGTTTCTCTTGAGTGTCTAACCCGGTTTGCAACCGCTCCAGGATCGGTGTGGATTCTATCGTCTGCGCGGCTTCGGTCGATGACGTCGCCGCCGCAGACATCGGCATGGCTTCCCCGGCCGCTCCCGCGCCCTGAACGGCGTGCGCCAGCCGTTGGATATCCTCCGGCGTCAATGAACCGAAACCGGGCACCCCGTCGAGCGCATTGAAGTCCCACGAATTCTCCGACAGCCCGATAAAATCGCGAATGACGGGGTCGCTCGACCAGCCTCGCCGCAGCGCCGCACGCATCAATTCAGCCGGCACTCCCCGGGCCAGAAAGCCCCTGAGGTCCGTTTTGTCATCAATGGCCTCGATTGGCGGTAAACTTGCCGGATCGAACGGAGGTTGATCGCCCTCGGGTGCGGAAACATTGAACTCCGCAGCGACGGGGTCGTCGCCAGGGACGACTTCACTCGGTTGGCCTGCGCGCGCATCGCTCTTGCGCCGAGACCATCGCGCCAATGGATTTTCAGGACCGGGATTCTCAGGATCGCTCATCGTCGCTCTTGTCCACGGGAGCGTGCCGCGCCAGCGCTTCGGGGTCCGCGCGATCTCTCTCGCGTTTGCTGAATACGTTCTCAACGTAGTGCTGCTTGACGAACGCGGCAACGGCCTCGCGTATCGGTTCCGGCATCGCCACAGCTTCCACGATCGCGTCGCCCGGTTCGGTCCAACACTCGCCTTCAGCCGGATCTGCGGTGATGCCCGCGATCTCGCAAGGCGGTTCGCCGATCCTTTGACGAAGGGCAATCCATATCAACGGTGCGCCAGAGGCGAGATTATTGCGATAGTTGGCGGCTTCTGATCGGTGAAGATCAAGATCGGCCTGGCCGGCATAGAACAATGCGGCCTCTCCATCATTGGCCAATTGTGTCCAAGGAGTCGCGTCTGGTAAGCCGCCGAGCACTGCCACTGGCCGCCAAATCACGTCGATCCAGGGCGACCTGGCCTTGCGGCGTTCAACGACGACGCCGATGGACATGCGGACGACGGGCGTCGGGGTCAATTTGTCGCCTCCAATTGTCGGATCGGCAGGCCGGTGAGAAGATTCTGGGGCTTCATGTGCAGCACCTTATCCGGCGTCATGGCCAGGATCAGGTAGACCGGCTGTTCTCTCATCCCGAGATCAACCACGTCGGGGTCCTTAAAGTTCAGCTGATAGAGCCCGACCACGCTGGACCGGCTCTGCTCGTCGAGATCGTGACCATGCCACAAGGCGTCGCCGATCCGGGTACCGGCAGCATCCAGAACCAAATACCAGTTGAAACTGACATCACGCATCTCATTGAGCGGCTCGATCTCGACGTCTATTCCGAGCATATGCCTGATCCAAAGCGTCATCACCTCGCCCAGCTTCGCAAGGCCGTTGCGACCCGCCGTCAGATCCAACGCCATATCGAATTGATCGCTGCGCTCCCAATAGGTATGCGCGTTTTCATCGACGAGAACATCGATCTCGGCCCCCGCCGGCAGGCCCAACATCGACACCAGTGGCGACGGCGGCATCGCGCCGGTCACCGCGATCGTCTCGTTGTCGGCAGCAATCAGGGAGCCGTCGTGCAACGCCAGCCGCTGGGGTCGGAACAGCAGTTCGGCGGCGCGCAAAACAAAGGGGTCTTCGCACCCGTCGAGCAGGTTTCGCAGGATCAATTGAACGAGATGATTGAGGAACAGGGGCGGTGTGTTTCCGACACCGTGCCGGATCAAATCGAGATAGGCAGCCTCCAGTGTCCTTTGTCCCAGAAGCCGGTCGCGAAAAGCGATCATCAGTTCCCAATTCTCTCGGGCATCATCATCGCGTATCGCCGAAATCTCTGCGCTGGTGATGCCCGGGCGGGGGGGCAGCGCGCAGGGCCGCATACAGTTTCTGCTCGGCACCACAGGCATCGGACGGAGGAAGCAGTTCCGGTCGCGCGAGGTAGACCCTGAGAAATTTATCGGTCACCAGCAGACCACCGCCGGCGTCGCGATCGATGAGATGGTGACCGCAGGAGAGCCAAAAATCGCGCATCAACGTTCTCCGCGCACGAGAGCCATGCGAGGCTGATCATCTCCGCAGTAGCTGTCCCCATGAGATACTTCTTCAACTCCCGTTTCAAGGAACACGAAGGCCGGTGCGATGATGTGGCTCCGGCGTGGAGATGTGTGCACCGCAAAAGATTCAGGTCGAACGATTAATGACCTGGCTGCGACGGAATGGTCCTAGCATCGTCATGTCTTTGATGATATTTATTAAAATCTGACAGCGGCGTGCGAGTTCCTTCGCGAAGGCTGTTATGATGACTCCTGCCGCAGCTGGATTGGGTGGGAACATCGTCGGAGAGGATGTCCCAAGCATTCCGAAGCGAACGGTTCTCACGCGGTTTGCGTGTGAGAGTGCCATGGCAGTGCATGCCGCGAGCGATGTCGGGGATGGCCGATGAGCGAACGTGGCGTCGCAGAAATCTGTCGGGACGCTGACGGGGTACCCAAGCTAACCCAGGGCGCCGTCTTTTCACGTTCGCAGTCGGACGACGATCTTCGACGTACCGATCGCTCGCCTTCGCGTGAATCCGCCATCGAAAGAGAGTGCTCCGTCGACGACGTCGATGTCGCGCGTATGGAGGAATACGCGCTGTTGTCGGCGCTCTTGATGCGCCCGCCGGATGCTGCGCTGCTCCGAGACATTTCTGCCATCCGCGCTGATTCAACAGAGCTTGGACGCGCTCATGCCAAATTGGCTCAAGCGGCGGAGACGACAAATCCCGAACATCTTGAGCGGGAATATTTCAACCTCTTTATCGGATTAGGCCGCGGCGAGTTGCTGCCCTATGGCTCCTATTATCTCACCGGCTTTTTGCACGAGCGGCCGCTGGCACGGCTGCGCGGCGATCTCGCTGAGATCGGCATCGTGCGGGCCGAGCAACACTACGAGCCCGAGGATCACATTGCGATTCTGTGCGAGATCATGGCGGGGCTGGCGGGAGGACGCTTCGTGGCACCGCAAGGCAGCGAGCGGCGCATCTTCGAGCGGCATCTCGCTCTGTGGGCCAGGCGGTTCTTTGCTGATCTGGAGGCGGCGCCAGGCGCCCAATTCTATCGCCATGTCGGGCGGGTCGGGTGCTTGTTCATGGACATCGAGACGGAAGCTTTTGCGCTGCAGGATTGAAGCCTGGACTCCAGGGAATCACAGCGCGCGGCGCAGAGACCGATGGAGACGGCGATGAAGCAGAAAGAGAAAACGACCGTTGCACGTCGCGATATTCTTCGCGCGCTGGCGACGGGCGCCGGTGTTGCGGCGGTGAGCGCCGGTCCGCTCGCGGTCAACGCAGCCGCCGACACCGAAGGCGGCGACGAAAAACGCAAGCCGCGGTATAAAGAAAGCGAGCATGTGAAAGCCTACTACCGGGTCAACCGGTATCCGCGCTGAGGGAGGCGACGATGCTCATCAAACGATCAGAACGCTCATCCCGGCCATCCCGCCGCCCCGCCTTCCTGGACGACGCAAACGGCACGCTTGATCGCCGCGCGTTTCTGCGCCGCTCCGGCCTCGTCGCCGGCGGCCTCACCGCACTGGGCGCCCTGCCCCTCGGCACTGTGCGCAAGGCCACAGCTGGCCCGCCCCCCGCCATGGGCGCGGAAGTCGTCCTGCGCAAGAACATCTGCACGCATTGCGCGGTCGGCTGCACGGTCACCGCCGAAGTGTCGAACGGCGTGTGGATCGGCCAGGAGCCGAGCTGGAATAGTCCGATCAACCGCGGCTCGCACTGCGCCAAGGGCGCTGCGGTGCGTGAGCTCGTGCACGGCGACCGCCGGCTGAAATATCCGATGAAACAGGTGAACGGCGAATGGACCCGGATCTCGTGGGACACAGCAATCAACGAGATCGGCGACAAGCTGATGGAGATCCGGCAGAAGTCGGGCCCGGAATCCGTGTACTGGCTCGGCTCAGCGAAATTCTCCAACGAGGGCGCGTATCTCAACCGCAAGTTCGCTGCATACTGGGGGACTAACAATGTCGATACGCAGGCGCGGATCTGCCATTCGACGACCGTCGCAGGCGTGGCCAATACCTGGGGCTACGGCGCGATGACCAACAGCTTCAACGACATCCGCAACGCCAAGACCATCATCATCATGGGTGGCAATCCGGCCGAGGCTCATCCGATATCGCTGCAGCACGTGCTGGAAGGCAAGGAGCTCAACCGGGCGAACTTCATCGTCATCGATCCGCGCCTGACGCGCACCGCCGCGCATGCGACGGAATATGTCCGCGTCCGTGGCGGAACCCACATCGCGACCATCTATGGCATTCTCTGGCACATCTTCCAGAACGGTTGGGAGGACAAGGAGTTCATCCGTCAACGGGTTTACGGGATGGATGAGGTCCGCAAGGAAATCGACAAGTGGAATCCGGAAGAAGTCGAGCGGGTCACCGGCGTGCCGGGCGCGCAGCTGAAGCGCGTCGCCGAGATGTTCGCCAAGGACAAGCCCGCAACGCTGATCTGGGCCATGGGACAAACCCAGTTTTCGGTCGGCACGGCGAATGTCCGCGCCAGCTGCATCGCGCTGCTTGCAACGGGTAACGTCGGCAGCGTCGGCTCGGGAGCCAACATCTTCCGCGGCCACTGCAACATCCAGGGCGCCACCGACCTCGGGCTCGATATCGTCACTCTGCCGCTCTACTACGGCCTCGCGGAGGGCGCGTGGAAGCACTGGTGTCGCGTCTGGGAGACGGACTACGACTGGATGCTCTCCCGCTTCGACTCCAAGCAGATGATGGAGACCCCAGGCATTCCGTCGACGCGCTGGTTCGACGCGACGATGCTGCCGAAGGATCAGGTTGCCCAGAAGGACAATCTGAAGGCGATGATGGTGTTCGGCCACGGCGGCAACACTGTCACCCGCATGCCGCAGGCGGCGAAAGGTATTGAAGCGCTCGACCTCCTTGTGGTGGGCGATCCGCATCCCACAACCTGGGCGGTGCTCTCCGGGCGCAAGAACAACACCTACCTGCTGCCGGTCTGCACCCAGTTCGAGACATCGGGCTCACGTACGTGTTCGAACCGCTCGCTGCAATGGGGCGAGCAGATCGTGAAGCCGATCTTCGAGTCGAAGGATGACTACGAGGTGTTCTACCTCCTGGCCAAGAAGCTCGACTTGGCCGATCGGATGTTCAAGAACATCAAGGTCGAGAACAACCGCCCGGTGCCGGAGGATATCTTGCGCGAGATCAATCGCGGTGGCTGGTCGACCGGCTATTGCGGGCAGTCGCCAGAGCGGCTGAAGGCGCACATGAAGAACCAGGACAAGTTCGACGTGGTGACGCTGCGGGCGCCGAAGGACGTGCCCGAGGTCGGCGGCGACTATTACGGTCTGCCGTGGCCATGCTGGGGTACGCCGGAATACCGGCATCCCGGCACCCATACGCTTTACAACACCAACCTGCACGTGAAGGACGGCGGCGGGACGTTCCGCGCCCGCTTCGGCGTCGAACGCAATGGTGCGACGTTGCTCGCGGAGGGGTCTTATTCGCAGGGCTCCGAGATCAAGGACGGCTATCCCGAGTTCACATTGGGCGTGCTCAAGAAGCTCGGCTGGGATAGCGATCTCACGGAGGCAGAGCTCGACCGCATTCAGAAGGTTGGCGGCAACACGCCTGACACGGTGTCGTGGTCGACCGATCTCTCCGGCGGTATCCAGCGGGTCGCACTCGAGCACGGCTGCATCCCGTTCGGAAACGGCAAGGCCCGCGCCATTGCATGGAATTTGCCGGATCCGATTCCCGTGCATCGCGAACCGATCTATACGCCGCGGCCGGATCTCGTCGCGAAATACCCAACACTGCCGGATGCCAAGCAGTTTCGCGTACCAAACATGGGGTTCACCGTGCAGAAGGCGGCGGTGGACAAGGGCATCGCCAAGGAGTTTCCGCTCATCCTGAGTTCCGGACGGCTGGTGGAGTTCGAGGGCGGCGGCGAGGAGACCCGCTCCAACAAGTGGCTGGCTGAACTGCAGCAAGACATGTTCATCGAGATCAATCCGGCGGACGCGATGGCGCGCGGGGTTACCGATGGCAGTTGGGTCTGGGTCACCGGTGCGGAAGGCGGTTCCAAAGCGCGGATGAAGGCGCTGATAACCGAGCGCGTCGGCAAGGGCGTGACATGGTGTCCATTCCACTTCGCCGGCTGGTTCCAGGGTGTCGATCAGCGCGGCAAGTACCCGAAGGGAACGGATCCGATCGTGCTCGGTGAGAGTGTCAACATTCTGACCACCTACGGCTTCGATCCAGTCACCAACATGCAAGAACCCAAAGTGACCTTGTGTCAGATCAGGGCGGCATAAGGAGGCAAGATCATGGCTCGAATGAAATTCCTCTGCGACGCCGACCGCTGCATCGAATGCAACGCCTGCGTCACCGCCTGCAAGAACGAACACGAAGTGCCGTGGGGCATGAACCGCCGACGCGTCGTCACGATCAATGACGGCAAGCCCGGTGAACGTTCGGTTTCGATGGCCTGCATGCATTGCACCGATGCGCCGTGTCAGGCGGTATGTCCGGTCGACTGCTTCTACACCACGGCCGACGGCGTCGTCCTGCATTCCAAGGATCTGTGCATCGGCTGCGGCTACTGCTTCTACGCCTGTCCGTTCGGCGCCCCGCAATACCCGCGCGTGGGCAATTTCGGTTCGCGCGGCAAGATGGACAAGTGCACCTACTGTGCCGGCGGCCCGGAAGCGGACAACAGCAACGAGGAATACGAAAAATACGGCACCAATCGGCTTGCCGAAGGCAAGCTGCCGCTGTGCGCCGAGATGTGCTCGACCAAATCTCTGCTTGCCGGCGACGGCGAGATCATCGCGCAGATCTACAAGGAACGCGTGATGAGACGTGGCTATGGTTCCGGTGCCTGGGGTTGGAAGACCGCCTATCGCGAAACCATTACGTCGTGATCTGACGGGCGAGAGGGCGAGGCCGCTGCTGGCTAGCCACCAGCGTGCTCAACGCGGAGGTCAAAATATGACGACGCTTATCGCCAAACTTCGCATGGTCGGCGGAGCTTTGCTGATCGTCACGCTCGCGACGTTCTCCTGTCCCGCGATCGCCCAGCAGGAGACGTCCGTCAATCCCACCGCACAGTCGGTGAAAGAAGACCAGCTTCTGAACGAACTCGGCACGATTCGCGGACTTGGCAGCATTCCGGATATCCGTTCTTACACGATCGAGCAGCCGGCAGGGCGCGATTGGCGTCATTTCCATGAAGTGACGTTGCGCTGGATCGGATCCGTAGCCATCGTCGGCATTCTTGCTCTCCTCATTATCTTCTATCTGTGGCGTGGCATGGTGCGCATCGAAGGCGGACGCTCGGGCGTCAGGATCGTTCGTTTCAATGTCTTCGAACGTTCTGTGCACTGGATGACCGCGACCTGCTTTGTCATCCTCGCGATCTCCGGACTGAACATCACCTTCGGAAAGCCGCTGCTGCTGCCGCTGATCGGACCAGGCGCCTTCTCGCCGTGGTCGCAATTTGCGAAGTACGCTCACTATTATCTCAGCTTCCCGTTTACGCTTGGCGTGATCCTGATCTTTCTGATGTGGATCGCCGGAAATATACCCACCGCCGCCGATATCGATTGGCTGAAGCGCGGCGGAGGCATGGTCGGGCGCGACCACCCGCCTGGTGGCCGCTTCAACGCCGGCCAAAAGGCGATCTACTGGATCGTGGTGCTCGGGGGCGGAGCCGTCGCGGTCAGCGGCTATATCCTGATGTTTCCGTTCTACGGGACGGACGTTCACAGCATGCAGATCGCGGAAGTTGTCCACGCAATCGTTGCCGTGCTTTTCGTCGCTGCGATGCTCGGGCATATCTACATCGGGACGATCGGCATGGAAGGCGCCTTCGAGGCGATGGGCAGCGGCACGGTCGATGCCAACTGGGCCAAGGAGCATCATAGTCTCTGGGTCGACCAGGAGATGGGTCGGACCGGATCGAACACGACGCCAAGGCAACCCGCTCCCAGAGCGGCAGAATAGTTCGGGTTTTGTCACATTGCATTCGGCGCGCGTGCCGACGCCTGCATCACACGGCTGCGCGCAGACCGATTGCCGAGTTTTTTAGCGCTCGCTTGCGTTGGGATGAGCGGGGATGGGCTCCCCGATAACCGCAGCCAAGCTGATAGCTCCTGCTGCGCGATGGCCTCGAGGCTTGGCCGTGATGGGGTTGTTGCAGCCCTCCTCTCTCTCAATCCTCCCGCCAGCGACCTCGGCGGTCAGACCCTGTGGAGGTTACGATGAACAGCTTTTGGAGGAGCCTGACTTCCATCATAGGCGAGAGCAGCTTTGCCTGGACCGTGCTGTTTGTGGTGAGCTTCGCCTGCATTCTTGCCTTCGTATTTCAGGCCACAGCCGAGATCATCATCGCTATCGTCGCACTGGGTTGCGTCACAGCCGTCGCGGAGCACGTGATGCATTCGCGGAATCACCCTTAAAGAAAGGGGCGATCGGCACGAAATCTGTTGGAGAGCGTTTGAAGATGCATAGCCATATCGTATTGCGATGATGTACCGAAGCGGCATTTAGTCTGAGCGTGAACTCATACGCCGACGGTCATCGGGTTTCGATCACCGTCCCATAGATCGCATGGGTAGCCGAGGTTACCACCCTTGACGCAGAGCGGCAGCAACTAACCGTGATGTTTTGCGGCCTCGTCGGATCGACGGCTTTCGTCGCGTCTTGATCCGAGCGCATGCGCGATGTGATCGGCGCTAGGCAACGCCCCTTGCCGCCTGCCGCCAAAAACGCCTAAGCGTGAGATGTGAGGCAGTTCACATTCGTGCGACGCGGTTCGAGATAAACAAATTAGTGCGAACTATTGCGCGTAACGAACCGACGGAGGTTTCCCGTGAAGCTTCTGATGATCTCTGGATTCGCGGCGGTCGCCCTGCTCGCTGCCGCAACCACCATGCTGCGGTCGCACTCGCCTTCGACCGACCGTCCTGTCGCGATCGCAGACACGATGTCGTCGCAAACCGTGGCCGGCGCAACCAAGCTTCCGATCGAGGAGTTTGAGGATATGTCGCTGGTCTATCCAACCGTGACGAAGCGGTAAAGATGGCGTCGCTTCAGGTGGCGCGCCGGTGGTGCCTGCCCTTCCGGTTTACACGAGCGCCGCGATGATCTTGTCAAAATCCGCTTCAGGGAACACCTCGACTGTGGTCGTCCGCACGTTTCCCTGGGAGGCCAGCGACAAGAGAAACTTGGCCATGGCCGCATCGCCGGTGGCCTCGGCGTGGATGATAAGGTCATAGGTTCCTATGGCGAGATAGCCGGCCTTGATGTCAACGCCAAGCTTTTTGCCCAACTCCCTGGCGGCCGCTCTACGCGCGAAAACACTCCGCCACGCCACACGCGCTCGATCTGCGGTGAGCAAACCAAATTCGAGTCTGGGCTTTCGGCGCATACATCACGAGCACGAATTGCACATGCGCGGATGTTCGCTGTTGGTGGTCCAGGTTGAAGCTTCGAACTTCGGCGCCTGGTTTGAGTCATTCGGAGGAACCGAGGGCGGATTACCGACTTGGCATGTATCGCGGTGGCTTATGTGTCTCAGATTGCTAGCCTAAGCAAGTAGAAGGCGCGACGCAGCAGAAAATCAAGATGCAGAGGAGCATGGTGTTGCGATGTGTCGTCGACGGAGGGTCATTCAATAACATTGTTGCCGTAGCTTGCCGAATCTCTCTTCATATATCGTCATTGTCACCCTATCGAACTTGATTTTCCCCATATTTGGACAGCAGCCAGATCGCAAGGAACCTAAGGCCTTCATCTTGCGCCGAGACCCTGAAGGCCGCTCCGCAGTCGAGAAGACCCCCCGGCAGGAGCCTGGACCACACCGACATGCCGCTGCACCTCCACCGCAGGGGTCGCGAGCCTAAGAAGCGGCGTCCGGCGGCGCTTCGCGACCGGTTACGCAACGGTCCGCCGATTTTTCGTCGACCCGCAAACTCAGCTGGTAATCAGCGCCCTACGGGACTCCTCATTGCAATTATGGAAACGGCATTGCGACGGTGATATATTGAGATATGGCAGATGGTCAGGTCGTGCTGGTGACAACTGAACCATTAGGGGACGGTTCGCCCGTCCGCTCGGCCTACTTCGTGGCCGAACAGGATCCGGAGACGGCCAAAGATATTATCGGTGCAATGATGGCTCCGAATGAGAAGGTCGAAGCGTGGGGC
>Ga0209648_10002059_pt1 | contig 16502 bp, 9 predicted proteins | sample GraSoi2013_115cm_FD_185830 | JGI IMG/M metagenome (GOLD analysis project Ga0209648, IMG submission 185830) | Grasslands soil microbial communities from the Angelo Coastal Reserve, California, USA - Sample 9_17_2013_115cm (SPAdes) (version 2) | ecosystem: Environmental > Terrestrial > Soil >...
CATCGACGTTTCTGCCCTCCTTGTGTCGATAGCCGCTCACCATCTTGATCATGGCATACGCTTCAGATGAGAGGATGCCAGCTTTGGTTGCGAGCTTCGCGTAGACCTTGACCGTTGAGAGATGGGCATTGATCGAAGCAATGGCATAGCCTTGCTCTAGCTGCCATCTCTTGAAGGTTTCTATCAGGCCAAAGGTGATATCTTGCCATTCTGTACAGTCAACGAGCAAATTATCCTTCTGCATGCCTACTATCTTGAGAAATTGAGAAAACAAGGCAATATCGTCTTTCTGTCGTTTCAGTGTATTTTCTGCTACCTTCGACTGATAGTCGTTGAATACGTTTGATGATGCATAGGTGTTCGCAAGTTGTCCAATCGTGAGTGGTGCTTGTGGGACTGGGACTATGTCCATTGCATGTAACCTTCCTTGATGCCAGAGTGTGGATAGCTACCATATAGTATCCAATAGCTCCTAAGTATCGGCAGCTATAAACGTGCAGTATAGCTCAAAAACGGCACGCTGGCAAGCGGGTTCGTGGCTGTCATCCGCCACGGTGGTGATGGTCTCCTCTGCCGAGACGATCGTTCATCCAAGAGCCTTCCCAGTAAAGGCCTCTTAGGCCCGCCAACGAAATTTACAAGCGCCAATGAAAAACCTGCCCGGAACACCCTTTTTCGATGGAAAAAGCTGTCGTGTCCAAGATAATCTCATATCTGGCTTCCCTTTAGACGGCACTGAAGCCGCTCTGCACCATGGAATTCGGCTCATGTGTCCATGATACATACTGTTATCTCGGAGAGAAACCGCTTGAAAAGCGCCTTCTGACTTATAGTGAAGCTTTTCTGGGAACCAAGGAACCTTAACGTTGTAAAACGCACGCGCGGGCCTAACAGGCCATTAAGAACAAGCTCTTTCCACCAGAGAAGCAATAGGCGCACACCAAATAGTACGTTACACAATAAGACGCTATAGACAAAACAGCATCATTACGCTATACTTCTCAGCAGATCCGAACTTCATCACATGGAAATGGTTTTTGATCTGTGGTGTGGATGTGGTCCATGAGGTGAACCGGATCAAAAAAAAGCTGTTATGATTTATCTAGCCGTAGTCATAGGAACTATTCCGTCAACAACAACTGAATATCGCTATCGAGGAAAAAGGACCGTAGAATTCTATGGTCCCTTTTGTTGTCAATATTGTTGTTTGTCAGTTAAAAAGGTTAACCTAAGCGGCGAAGTCGCCTTCGCCGCTGCGGATTCAACTTGAAGTTTGCCACTTGACCAATGTAAGTGTTGCCGCGAACCTTGCTAATCAAAATGCCTTAGGAGTAGCTTGTAAAGGCATCGGAGAAGCAAAACGCTCTTTGCTTTTCTTAACTAACGTGAGTTCTGTTTAAGCGAGGATGTTCAGGCAGCCAGCAGAGCGGCTTCATGAAGATACAGTATCACCAATGGTCTCATTTCTTTGGTTGCTACGCTTCTTGCTCGTAGTCAATGGAGTCTTTATCTTGATAAGCAGGCTCTCCTGGCTGTTCTACCAGCTTGGCTTATCCAGAACTCACGTTAACTACCCATTGGAATGAGTTGAAGTTGACAAATAGGGGTAGCGCTACGTAAGCTGTCACCAGGGGCAGAGTAGCGGGCATGGACAGTTATACACGCTGGAAGATATTCACATCTTCACACGAGTATTTCCTACTGAATAGGAAATCGCTCCATGGCTTGATTGTAGGAGGGTTGGGCGTCCGCCAAAGAGAGCTTGGAGTAGATCTCCAGTGACTGACGCGTCGCATGCCCTGAGTACGGCTGGATCAGCGCATCATCAATCCCCTCTTTTTTGAGCCAAGTGAAGAGAAAATGTCGCCATTTGTGTGGAGACATTGATCGGGTAATCCCTGCTGATCGTGCATATCGTGCGAGCATCTTGCGTACTCCTCGATCCGTATACTTGTGATTACGCACGGACTCAAAGAGATAGACAGCTCCTTTGTCACGCATCTGCTTGGTGTGCAGAGCAAGCAGTTCGCGGAAAGAGAGAGGAAAGGGTACCTGTCGGTCCTTGCTTCCCTTCCCCTGCGTAATACGGATCTGGCAGCGCTCTATATCCACCTCATCAAGGCGAATCGCTACTAATTCGCTCACTCGAACTCCAGTGTAGAATAAGGTTTTGATCAGAACCATATCGGTGAGGTTTCGGCAGTTCCAGACAGCTTGGTAAAACAGGCGAATTTCCTCTTCAGTTGGAACCTCTGGCAATTGTGCAGGACTGTGGGGAACCTGGATCTCCAATTCTTCCCGCAAGGCACGGAAGACACTCTTGAGATACGAGTAGTCTGGTCGTTCTGCTCGCAAGTATTTTGCCAATTCCTTTGCCTTTTTCTTCGGTGGAGTTCTCTCGGTCATCATGGGTATCTCCTCACATGAAGGCTGCCGTTAGGCTAGCGCAAGTCGCTTGGTCATATCCAGTTGGACCATGCCATACGCTTCAACATGACTATAGAAAAGTGGGGTCAACCCTCGATAATCTTCCGTGGTCAGTCGCTTCTGCCAATCACCATCCTGAAATACTTCTTGAATCATGAGGGTATTAATGTACACCAAAGATATCTGCAAGAGATGGAGTGCAAGCACCGAAATCTCCTGATCATCCAAGCGATTTGAGCTAAATTCACCTCCTTTTCCATAGAAAATAAAGGTGTTGGCACCATTCCAGTTCTCGACGACATTGAGGGCTTCATGGATCTCACGACGCAATTCCTCCGATTCTAGGTACTGACAGAGGAAGATGGTCTTGATCGCCCGTCCCAACTCAGCAAGTGCCCGATAGGTCGGATGTTGAAGATTATTGCGAGTGAATCGCTGTAAAACAGCTTCAGTATCTGCTATTCCCAATCGCAAGGCTGTTGCGTACTTGACCATTTCGTCATATTGGTTCTTGATGAGGTCCCAATCTATCGTTTTGGTCAAAATCGGCTGTAAGTTCTCGTAATCCGAAAGCGTACCTGCTTCCGGTCGATACAATTTTTGGGAGGCAATATTCTTGAGCCGGGGGAGCAAGCGAAAGCCAAGCAGATGGCAGAAGGCGAAGGCCACCTCAGATTGTCCGTGCGTATCAACATAACTTTTCTGGATATCTGCGCTGGTACAATGCCGCAACAATCCTTCTACCATTGAGGCCACCTCTGAAGAGGAGCAGCTTTTGAGCTGAGAGTAAATGCAGGTCGATTTCTTCTCGACGTGCCAATAAATCATGATCCCAGGTCCACGGTAGCGAATATGCCACTCAGTGAGCAGATTCTGGTTCCACGCTCCAAACTTCTTGGAATCCGATGCGCAGGCCGTGGTTCCCTCACCCCAGATCTCCGTGAGCCTTGCCTCAAAGATGGCATTGGCGACATGGGCAATCGCATGGCGTAGCTGCTCTTTGTGGATGTAGCGACTGCGTACGTAGCGCAGGTCTGAATAGGTGGTCCCTGGGTCGGCACTGGGCAGACGTTTAAAACCCGTATTGGTCCCCAGACCATAGAGGCACAGGAGAAGCCGTCGCTGGAGAACATCGCGGGGAAGGCGTTCCCGACTCGCGACGCTGGTGAACAGATCAGCAAAGTCCGTGCGTAAGGCCGTTTCTTTGAGCATATCCAGCAAGCTCGTCATTGGCCAGCGGTTCCCAACGGCTTGCTTGAGACTTGCCAGATTGCGGGGTTCAGGCTGTGGATCGAGTGGAGAAAGACAAATCGGCTTCTTGCGGTTTGGCAAGAGCTTCACCTTGTTGTTGATACGAGGCATGGCAGTGTTCAACGAGCTGAGGGCCTTCCTCATGTCCTCTTTGAGTCCCTCAATGAACGTGTCGGCATCAGTCGGCTGGCGCAAAGCTTTATAATACGAGTCTCGCTTTTGGCTAAAGTCCGTTGGCAGATCATGATCTGGGTTCCGATAGCGGTTGGCTCCCGGCACCCAAATCTCCCTGACACGCACTTTCTCTCGAAGTGCCTGCAATACACAGACTTCATAATTGAGTCGATTGACACGCTCAGTACTATCATCGTTCTGTTCTACCACATATTCGCGCCATTTGGAGGCCACGACCCCTTTGATGGGAATGCTTTCATCCTCTGGGTAGTATTGGCGAGGACTCCGGACATAGTCCTTGACTAGTTGAACAGCTTGGATCACCGGGCGGAAGAGTTCGTTGTTAGATCGAAAATCGAGGATCTCAAGCAGCTGTGGCACCATTCGCCGATAGTGGTGACTGTAGGAAGTTCGCATGATCGTGTGGACTTTTTGGCGAAATGCCGGGCTTTTTGCTTTGTACTCTTTAATCACTTCTCGCAAGAGTTTTTCATTTGCCACTGGAAATACTACATCGCACACTTTCCCATCAGGATGATCAACGACAGCTTCAGCAATGCGGTAAAGAATCCCTTCTTTGTTCACCACACGTTTATACTCACTCAGGTACTCTTCCTCGACCCGCTTTTCAGCACGCACATCGATTTTATGGACGATTTGAATGAGGAGGTCTACGAGCCCATCGGTAATTTCTTCAGCACGCATCACGCACAAGGCGGAAAGCAAGGTCAGACGTTTGGCTTGTGGATGGGCATTCATGCGGGATGGTTCTTCGACACTAGCCCGGTTGCGGTAGACCTTGAGGACACGGCTGGAGATGCCAGCAAAGAGATTGTCAGGCAGCGCCAGTTCCCGAATACGACACAACTTTGCCATTTCTTCGAGCATAGTTGCCAGCCCGACTCGTCCAGGGTCTTTGCGTATCTGTTCAAGCGTACTGGCAGTCTGTGCCTCTCTCCCTTGGGCAACCTCCTCGGTTCTTTCCACCTGCTCTGCTTTTTCGTTCTTCTCAAGGTTGAGAGAGGCGATGGTCTCGGCCAAGAGCGCCTCCAACGCAGCTTGTGATGTTTCTGGAAGACGGGCAAGTGTTGTCTCATACAACTGCTGTTCAAAGGTGTGAGCTGCAGAACGGATCAAGCGGGTAAGGCGATCTGGGGTTGGTGCCTCCAAGTTCTTCCCTCGGAACCAAGCATATGCCTGCTCTCGGAGCCGTTCCTCCTGGTACTCTTGCGGCAGGATTTCGGCGATAAGCCAGTGTTGCATCTGTTCGGCGTCGGCCACCGTCGATTCTCGGAAGCCAAGGAGCCTGCGAATCTCGGCTCGGTGGTCTTTAATCGTTCGGCCCTGCCAGTCGTATTGCAGATAGGCTTCGGGGGCCACACCGATTTGCGTTGCCACAAACGCAATGATCTGACCTGCTACCTCGGTTTTGAATGCGGGGAACCGTCCCGTCCGCTGAAAAAACTTGAGTAACACGGCAAATCCCAAACGGGTTGCCCCGGTCTTGTTGCCTAACTGAGTGAGGTCCCAGACATTGAGCATCCAATGCTCAATTAATTCTTCATTCTCCCATTGTCGTTTCACGGATGTGTTTCATCAAAACTCCCTTCATGTGCGTAAACCTGCGAGTGCCGAGAATCACTGGAGTCGGAACTAGAGGCTCATAGATGAGTATAACAGAGAGCAGGACAAGCACAAAGGCAAGCGTGAAAAATAGGCAAAATGGGTCAAGTTCTATTTCCAAAAGAAAAGGCGGAACTTATTTAAGCACTCGGATCATATCCGTATTGCCCACTACTCTAATGTCTTTGGATAGCTTACGTAGTATACCTCCCACTTTTCTACTAGGATTGTGTGATTTTACCCTACCCTTGGCAGTTTGAGCCATATTATCCTTCATAAGCGCGTCGGCACATTATCCTTCACAGACCCTTTTCGAGTCGTAAATGCCTCTCAAGCCAAGCTATTCCTAACTTCAAGTACATCAGGCTAAAATGTCGAGTGACTCCACAAATCTGTCCTCTGATGTTTCTCTTGTGCAAGGTCTTCGGCAATATATGGTTCAAACGCCAATTCTAAGTTTGAGCACCAATTCATGCAATGATATGATGTCGTAGGCAGATGGCGATAGGTCTAGAGCCGAGTCCTGCGTTTGACTGGCCGACATTCTATCCACACGAATAGCCACTGTGAACCATATTGTGGCAATTTTTAGCCATATCGTGGCATCATAGTTGGTACCCAAGTTGATTTCAATACTCTGTTTGTCATGAATTTGTGTTTACCTACTCACTGCCGCGATATGCTTCGTAAATTCGACTCGCTGCCATAATATCCTGCAAACTCATTCAGCGCTTGCTTGCTGTAAAATGGCTTCTGGCTTAGAGTCACTGCCACGATATGCCTCACTTTTTTTGCCATAATATGGGGAAAATCGCAGATTGTCGTTATTCTTTCTATTTACCAATTTGATTTTTCTTGGTTCAGAACGTTTATTTCTACTAACAAGGAGCTAGATGACCAAAGAAAGGAACAAATATGTCTGAAGTAACTGTTTCCAAACAATACCGTTACGCCGTCAGCGAACGATACAAAGACCGCCTTGAGAATCGGATTACCGAGCAAGAACTCAGTCAGCATCTTGATGAACTGAACGAAGAGGAAGCAAAAAGGCAGGAGGAACACTTAGGACCTTTATTGATTAGACAAGCCCTGGAAAACATTGAAAAAGCTATTTCAGAGGATCAGCAAAAGACTTTCGAAGCAAAGACTCAGCAGGAGAATCTTGAACAAAGTCAGCGGAAGCAAAAAGAACAGGCTAAACAACATGAGCGTAATAGAAAAGCATGGATTGAACAAAAAGAGAAAGAACGAAAAGAGCAAGAAGAGCAAAGAGCGCGGGAAATTGAACAGAAACGTAAGGAACAAGAACATCTTTCATTCCGAAAGATGACAGAGGGGAATATTTCTGAACGAGATACGAGCGCAAAAAAACTTCAGCGGCACTATAATATCTTACAGATCATTCTGCTCATCTTTTCCGCAATTACCGCAACCATGGCTGGCATCGACGGTGTCGCACGGGGGCTGGTGGCCTTCACTGGAGTGATCGCCACTATCGCAGGAGGCCTGCTCACTACCTTCAAGCTTCAAGACAGGATCTACGCAAATCACAAGGCAGTGGCTGAATTACGCTTGGAATGTCAAAAGTATGATTATCATATAGATGAATATAAAGATCTCGGTCCAGCGGAAGCATTCATCAAGTTTAGTCGAGCGGTTAATCTCATCCAAGGAGAACAGATGCTGCAAGAAGTGGAGTTATGGAACCCCAAGGGAGATGAAGGTAAGAAAGTCCAGCCAGAGATAAAAGCTGACCAGCAGCGGGAAGAGGAAGAGTCTGAAAAAGCACGAGATGCTGAGATACTGGAGGAGCGCGAGCCAGAGGAGCCTTTTGCGGAGGATGGCGAGAGCGATGAGAAGCAGCATGAGGGTATTTCCAGTTCTTCTGAGAATGCCTCTCTTCGATAATTTTCTCTTCAGAAATATCGCAAGATGATTATCTCATGACATTATTATTATAATGCTTTTAAGCGTATATTTATTAAATAATCGTTTTGCCCGCTACTCTGCCCCTGGTGACAGCTTACGTAGCGCTACCCCAAATAGCGCTGAAGGGCCAAGTAGCCTCATTTCGCTATCGTGGCAACACTCATGTTGGTCAAACGGCAAGACTTTGGCTGAATCCGCAGCCGCTTAGGTTAACCATAATATGGGTAAAATCGCAAGGTCAATAATTAAGGGCTACTCCATACAGTCTAGGAAAGTATGGTAGAGATCGATAGCAGAGCCATCACTGCGCTGATGCGCCGAAACAGTCATATCCGATAAATCAGGCGTAGGATCAACATCTGATAGGAGCGATTGACAGCAAAGTGACACATCATTCTTCAGTTTCGTAGACAGTTCCTTTTTCCAATATTTCGCATCATCACTTTGCATGAGCCCCAACAGACCACCCTCTGGCGAATCTTTTGCATAAAGTCCGTTCAAAAAGGCGCTGATACCTTGTGCATACCAATCTATATTATATTTACTATTGTGCTTCCTTCGGGCACATCGTTTTGCCTCTAAACGGTATCGCTTGCGAGGCCGACTTCCGCTGCACTCTATTAAAACGTCTACCCGCGAACGCTTCTTACCAAACGTGTCATGATCATCTACTGGGTCTTCATTGTGTGCAGAATAAAGCTGGAAGCGAGGGAATAGATAATCATCCAGTTCATCGAGCGTTTCGTTAATACCCATGCGGATCAGGCCAGTAATGTCTTCTTCTAATCTCCGCTGACGAATCTCTTGTTCCTTACGTTGATATCCCCAGGCAACCAGTTGAAAGACATCACTACGAATATTATTCCATCCCCATTCCTGGGAAAGTATATTAGGAGGTGACTGATTCTTCATGGTGCGGTTTAGTCCTGTCTAAGACCTCAGAGATAAGATCACCAGCATCCTGAACTGCCTGTGTGCGCGTCCAATCTAGCAAACGGGCAGCCTTAATGATATGTACACGCGGGCCGTCAAAAACCCGAACGCTGCGTTGTACGTAGGCCCATTGGCTATGTTGTTCCTTGACAGCGCGAAGAATGTCTTTAGCTACAAGGTTCGGCTTATGGGAAACCTCTACTCGGAGCGTATGAGGCTCCGAAGTGACTTCCATTGTGGCGATGACAGCCTCCTGACCAGCCTGGATTGTAATCCGATGGTGCCTGCGCGTAAAATCATCAATTTGGGAACGCAATTGATCTCCATACTCTTTTAGTTGATCGGCAGTCGGCGGCTTGATGGCTGTATCGCCTAACTTCCCTTTACTCAACTGGTAACGCACCTGCATGAATTCGCGTGCTAGCATATTTAGAGACTCTGGTATTTTAAGAACTGCATTCACTTCCTCGTCTACCTCATTTTGTAGGTTGAGCGGTATACCCTGTAGGGGAGCATATTCAGCTAGGTGGGTTTGCTCCTTGCTTGCCAACTCATCATAAGCTTTTGCCAGCTTTGTTACTTGTTCTGTGGATAGTCGTGTAAAGGGAACTGCTCCAACGGTTTCAGGGCTTATCGTGCCAATAGAAATTCCCCAGAGTGGGCTATGAAAGAAATGTGCATAACGGGCCACACTCGAATTAAGATAAAAGGCTGTCGCCTTCAAATAATCCGCATCTTCACGACTTGCAGCGATTCCGACTTTAGGAGCCGGAATTATAAAGTCTTTGTCACTGTAGAGAGCATGAGTGGCACTGACGAGAATATGTGGCGCAAATAAGAGATCAATCGCTGACTGTCCCCGTCTTATCTGTCGGCGCTCCGGCGAAAGTGGCCGCAGTATCTCATCAGGCACGAAAAAGAACGTATAGAGATCGTTAGTCTCAAGAATTGACTTTCCAGCAAGCAAAGGAGCCGGTTTAAACTTACCTTTTGATTTGCTCTGTTCCGCTTTTATATGCGGCCCTGTGCCGAATTTCCAGTGGCGTTCAGCAATCACATCGCTAAGTGTCAGAGGCAGCAATTTTTTAAGCCGGCGCAATGCACGACGATCTTGGTATCCTCCCCACAGAGCAGTCTTCCAGAGGCATGGTACATCATCTGTAGCGTCTTGGTAATCAATTTCCTGAATGTCGCTTTCATAAATAGTAAGCGTCCAGGCCCTACGGCGTTGCCCCTTTGTAGACAAAGGGATTTGGTTGGCGACGAACGGCCCAAAGTGTAGTATAGCCTTTTTATAGGTAGCAGAAGAATCTTTCTTGTAAATCAGGCACGCCGCAGGCGCTTCAGCACGCTTGCCTTCGGGTCCCACGAAAAGAATGCGCATGAAGTTGGAAAGGTTAGTAATTCGTTGCATGTAAAAGGCAGTAAAGAACCCTTTACGATAGTTGGATGAACTTGAATTTACAAGAGAAGTTGCCATGATAAGCAAACCTGCATAACCGCCTTCCTTGAGCGCGTCTCCTGCCCGCCAGGTAAAGGCTTCGTCTAAACGACGCTCACCTACTTCCCGGCCTAGCTTTGAAGCTTTGCGCATCCATTCCAGCGCGTGCCGATGGCTCTCGTTTCTTTCATCAGCCCCTTCCCAAGGAGGATTGCCCATTATCCAATCGAAGCGCAGCTCCTTCTGAAAAATCGGACAAGCGTCATCGAAGAAATCTGCTTGGTAAATATTGGAGCCCACTAACGTGGGAAATTGGAAATTGGCATTTGCCTGTAGTTCTGGCGGCTCTAAATGACTAAGAAGCGTCAAGATTAAACTGAAAGCAGTAATATTGCAAGCTTCCTGATCCTTCTCCACTCCAAAGATATTTTCTTGCAGCAGGCATTTCATTGCTTCCGCTGTTGGGTGCTCTCCCTGTTCGCGCCATAACCTTTCTATTAAACGCCGATATGCTAGTACCAAGAACACACCAGAGCCACAACAAGGGTCAAGCACTTTGTAATTGAGTTGCAGCGGATGAAGCGCGTCGAGTTCGGCCAGCACATAATCGGCAAGCGCCTCTGGCGTATAGACAATGCCCTCATTTTTCCCTCGGCCTTCATCTTTAAGAAATTGCTCATAGACGGATGACAGTAATTCGATAGGAATATAGGAAAAGTCGTACACTTGGAAATCAAGAGCCAACTGTCCCTCTGGTGTGTCTCCATAGAAGATACCTGCCAGAAATGAGACAGCATTATTTGCACGCCATTGCCCATCGTTAGGGGGGAGAGGGAATATGTCACCGTTGAACTGCTTCTGTAACGCCTCTGCAAGTGCCTCAAATCCTTGTGCGGTTGCCTCACGTCCGAAAATATTCTCTGGGCAAATCCCATTACTGTTTAGCCAGATATCATCCAGAATATCTCTATCACGTAGGTAGCGAAAGTAGATGTATTTGCCGATTAGGGCATGCGCGACCTCATGGGCAAGACCGTACCGATCTTGCAGATGGCTGCTCAATTTTTTGAGATTCGTAAGCAGGCGATGGTCTACCCGCGTATCCGACCCTAAATATTTCGCCTGCTGCTGCCAAATATATCCACTATCAATAGCATCGGCATGAAAAGGCAGCAGTGAATCGGGAAGGCCATCCGAGAGTGAGTCGGATGCATGGGCGATAATAGTCTGTTTCGGATTGTCCGGAATATAGTTGAACCCCGTGTAGACACGTACTGAACCAGGCAAGACGATAAGAACAAATGGGCAATCGCCAAGATTCCAGAGGCGTTTATGAATCCCTCTGGCTTGTTCCTCGTTTGCCGCATATGCGACAAAAACTGCCGGACGCGGCGGCATAAGCTTATTGTTAAAGCTTGTCTGGTACACATAACTACCGACAACTTTAGCTCCATCGCCCGCTTCTTCGCCTGCTTTTTGAGCTAGGCGGTAATGATGAGCAAGGCGTGGATCGGCTTCCTCTAACGTGACCCAATGCCGCTCTGAACGTAGGTATCCTAGTGCCCGTAGAAGTACATTTAAGTCCATTATCTGCTCCGCGCTAGACTTCCTTGTATCTCTTCTTCAAGAGAATCCAAAGCAATCACCATAACTTGCTGTCCCGGATTTGCAGCGTCAAGTAGAATGAGTTTCTGCTCCTTACTTCGGCATAGGATAAGAAATGCATTGCCTTCATGTATAAGAAGCGGAGCACGCAACAGAGTGGAGTCTTGCACGACCGATGCTACAGTGGAAAGAGCCTTGGCAATCTGCTTGGGTTTCCAATTCACCTTTCTAAGCTGTTGGATCAGAAATGCCTGCTTAAGATCAAATACACCAAAAAGTCTACGGGTTCCACGTCCAGCCGCTTCACGGATGCTTGGAACGATTAATTTGCTCCTTACCCAATAATCTACCTCATTCAGCGACGCATTTAACATAGTAGCCACTTCTCCTGTAGAGAAGACTTGCTTGCGTGAAGAATCCATTTCCGAAATCGTTTCGATTGCAGTTACAGCCATTGCTTACTCACGAAAGTCTATAATATTTCTATTTTACACGTATATACGTAAAAATCAAGACTCTCTCCGTATGTATAACTAAATTGGCATAGTTGTTACTCACGGTTCGCACAATAAATGTTATCTCGACTTGTTGTTGTTTTCTCGCTCGCTATCGTCGTTGCTATAGCAATGACGTATCTGCAAAAGACGAGTTTTACCCGCAAGGGGGGCGCTTCGCGTTACCGTCACGCTGGGAGAACACAGGTGGTGTGCTGACAATACGTTTCTCGATGAGTAGAGATAAACAGTAAATGACGTAGCAAAAAGACACTGAGAAGATACGTTGTATACCTTCTAGTCGCTCTGAAAAGAGGGTCGAGATAATACTTAATTGTGCGAAGTGTCTAATATGGCTGACGATTGGTTGATGTCTGGAAAGGCTCAGAGTATAATTCGACATATGCAAAAAGACTACTTCCATATCAAAGATATTGAGCCCCAAGAACTCATGCAGCTCTTATTAGGTCACTTTGGCCACGGAACAAATGTAAAAAAATTAGTGCATAGGTTTTATCACTCAGCTACACAACACTATCTAGAGGTCACATTTGATGAGAATGGTGCTACAAAAGGTGTCGTTCTATCGAAGGATTTTCCTCATGCTGAACTAGAAGAAATAGCAGAGAAAATTCAAGATGCTCTCTTGACAAAACATGCCAAGCGGGTCATACAGATTATTGGTTTTTGCAGCGATAAAGTCACCGGATACTTTAAATACAAAGATTTGTTTCAAATTCTTCCCATCTCTGCTAAAATGCAACAAACCAATGTAGGACTTGTAGATTACCCCTTCATTTTAGAAGTGGCTTATGACTCTTCTCCAATAGCAACTATAGACAACATGCGAAGAATGAGAAAAGCTACTGTCTACATCCGATTGCTAAATTTATTGGCTAATCGGCGTATTTTCTCTCGCCCACGATATGCTCAGTTCGCTTGGGTGCTTAACATGGATGATACAAGCAACATCCATTCAACATGGAGACAGTTGGAATACGTGTATACTGGCTTGCGAGGGCCAGGAGAGGATTTTTCTCCTGTAGACCATCTACCCCCCATCGAAAGGGTGCCTTTTCAAACATACTACAGCTCGCCAAATGTGAGAACTTTGGGGTCGCTTACATTTCCTGATGATATTGAGCAATCCCTTGAGAAAGCGTTGATGCTGGATAAGGACAGCTGGAAGAAGTTTTTTATGGCGTGTAGTTGGTACGCTCAATACCCCGATACATTAAGAGAGTCTAATTCCTCTGCATTTATAGCCCTCGTGACAGCCCTCGAATGTCTAGCTCAGAAAAAAGAAGTCTGTCTTACTTGCAACCAGCCACTCTTAGAAAATGACGAGGATACCTGTTCAGTGTGTGGGCAACCGCGTTACCGCGTGACCAAACATTTTCAAGATTTCCTCAAGAAACACTTTCCTGCTATCGACAGCTTCCCAAATGAGAAAAGAACTCTCTACCAAGTCCGTTCACAGCTTGCTCACGGTATGGACCTCTTGCAGGCAGACCTGGAGCCGTGGAACTTTTTCATAGATGCAAAAATGCAGAATCAAGATCCATTGCAACGGAACCTTCACTTTATTGCAGGGATAGCTATGTATAATTGGCTGCATTCACCATAGAAAATCAATAGCCTCATCGCCAACTAAAGAAATAGTGAGCGACACAAGTACTCTTATAGCGACCTACTAAAGGATAGGATAGTTAAACCTCTCAGAAGCCTCACTGAGCCAAGTCTTCCCTTTAGCAATAGTGTATGTTTTAATCTCGCGTGTTTCACAATCCCAAGCTCTCATGATGCATCCTTCTTCACTAACCTGAAATTTAGACTCTGCCAGAAAGCTTTTAGGTCGAGGAAAATGTAATATAAAGGTCACAAATGCCTCAAGTACTTTGATTTTAGAGAGACTGTCTCCTTTTGTTATGATCCTGACAATTGTAACTCCTAAGCTGCCAAGCGAGGAGGAAGAAGAGGGGAACCGACAACGGTAGAACGGAGGGCAGCCAAAAGAGGACGCCTTGCTTCTGCATGGTGGAAAGATAACGACGAAGATCACAAAAGCATGATCATATGCGCTTGCCTAAGGTGCTCAATGGTTCCCCTCGTACCTCGATTCCCGCTTGTCTCAGACGTTTGCGTAGATCCCCGAAGGTGACGTGGGTTTTGGGCAGGACGAGAAAGTGGCCTCGCCCAATCTGACGCAGCTCTATTGGCAGCTTTCCAACCAGACGGTGCAGACTTTCCTGCGTCTCGTTCTCCGGCGTTTCAACGAAGAACACTTCGCTCAGACGGAACTCTCGATAGGTCTTGGCCCAGTCTTTGATGGTATAGACCACGTTTTGCGGCAACGTCTTTTGAGGGGTATGAGCGGCCAGGAGGGTGAGTGTCTCTTCAAGACGCCTACTGTTCCTCAGCCCTGTGAGAATGGAAGACTCGGTCAGGCGAAAGGTACTCACTCTGCCAATGCGCACCAGTTCTGCTGTCGTAAGAAGCTGATACACGAGCTTGGTATCGAATTGCATCGCGAAGACTTCGAAATTGGGTTGCACGACGAGCAAGGGTTGCTCGGGAGCCTGTGCGGGTGGATCAGGTTGAGCAGGAGTGCTTCCTAGGACAGCGGCTCCAAATGCTGTGACGCAAAAAAGACCTGTGTCTTCCTGCGTTGCCTGAGGCTGCTGTTGCATAGACACAATGCCCAATTCGCTCAGAAAAGAGGCGAGTGGACTGATGTAGGTCTTTGCTTCTTGCTCCATCCAGATCTCCCGTTGGGTGCGCAGTGGCGTTGGTCTGGTGAACTCTTTGGTATACGAATGAAAAAGAGGCAGGGGCCTCTCTCGAAAGAGCGCGTATAACAGGACATCAATCCGGTACCAGCGTTCTGGGACACATTGCTTGAGATGATCCACAAGCCGCTCGTGAAAATGCATGGAGGAATAGACCACTTTGCCGTCAGAACGCGCATCCGCCCAGTGGGGCGTTGCTCTCCACCATTGCAAAAACGCTCGTGCTTGCTCTATCGGGCTGAGTTCCGACCACGAATCCAGCTTGGGTCCACGCAGATACCGGTTTTTTTCTTCTTCTGCCGGAGCAGCGGCTTCGAGCAATCCCATCTTGAGGGCGGTACGAAAGACCTGATCGATGTGGATATCATCCAAAGAGTCGCCTAGACGGGCACGCCCATGCAGGAAGGGACGGATCTTGCCACGGAGTCGTTTGGGGACTCGGCCATCTTTGGTTGGTTCAATGACCATCTGTGTGCTCGTGCCGATAGCCACTGCTAAGTCGTAGAGGAGAAGTGGCTGGCTTTCTGGCACACCTTCTGTGTCGTCTAGGGGGGAGAATGCAAAGCGTTGCTCTTCTTCTGTCCGCTCCTGTACTTCGCGCTCGACTCTGACCAGCAAATCAGCAGGGGTGAACAACCAGCGTATACCGTCACTCGTGAATGTATCAAAGACGAGGGCATGTGACTCGAGCGTAGAGACCACCGAAAGGAATGCCCCCTGGGTTTGAGTGCGTGCTGCGATGTAGGGACGCACCTCTGCCATCTTGACTTTCCCTCCCTGTTCGCAGAGCCAGAAGAAGATCTCTTGTGTCAGCGGCTCTAGCTTGTTCAGGAGTTCAAAAGGCATGGGAGGATGGGAGAGAGCCTCGTAGATGCGGTCGTAGACTGCTTGTAACTGGGATGCGTGAGAGGAAGAAGAGGAGGGGTACATTCCATAATACAGAGGCACATGACAGTGGTTGGCCAGATAGGACAGTCGATCTCCTGTGTATGTCTTGACGAGGTGTTCCAGGGAAAATGTGCTCCGATCCTCATCACTCTGGAAGATCTCCTGACCAACCTGCCATAGTTGCTCGAAGCATTCTCTATATGGAAGAAACACCCGTTCTAACGCTGGTGCTGGAGCCAGACGGGAGGATTTGCTTTTCGGAGAAGACACGACGGAGGGAGTGGCTCTCTCGACCAAGTACCAGCGAGTGCGCAGGCTTTCGACAGCTTCTGCCACGCTCTCAGATGAGAACTTGGTTTGCTGACCTACGTTCTCCAAGGTCATGCCTTTAGGCTTATCAGGATTTCCGCTCCCAAAGAGATAAAATAAGCAGAGGCGTTCCTGGGGAGAAAGCGCTTCCCACACCGAACGGGCGGCATGTCCATTTTGCGTGTACTTGAGGATGAGTGTCATGGTATTCCAGTTATTTTCCTGCTCAGGGGCCTCCCATATCTGGGCAACGAGTGGTATCAGCTGACGCTCTTGCTCTAGCTTCTTTTTGAGTGACATCAAAGATAGATCGGCCATTGCCTTCTCCGCTCCTGCAACTGTGTTTTCCAAGGATGGCATTAGGATAGCAAAGATCAGCGTTTTTCGCTAGTGGTCATGAATGGATGGAGGGGAATTCGTTCTGCTGGAGGAGGAGTTGCTGCGCAATGTGGTGTGTGTGGCACCAGCATCATCGACGCTAAACGAATGTCCTAGCAAAATGGGAGAATAATTGTTCTTTTCATCAACCTGTACTACACGCATTTTATGCGCTATGGCATACCGTGTCAAGCCGGTTTGGCATCCCAGGATCCCCATGGGCAGAGAGTCACGCCAGCACCCTCGGTGCGCATTCCACCC
>Ga0209648_10002060_pt1 | contig 16499 bp, 13 predicted proteins | sample GraSoi2013_115cm_FD_185830 | JGI IMG/M metagenome (GOLD analysis project Ga0209648, IMG submission 185830) | Grasslands soil microbial communities from the Angelo Coastal Reserve, California, USA - Sample 9_17_2013_115cm (SPAdes) (version 2) | ecosystem: Environmental > Terrestrial > Soil >...
AAATGCTGGAGATAGTTCGGCAATTGCGCTTCGGTGGTGCGGGCGGACCAATGGCGCAAGATGGTTCCTGCTGCCGTGGCCGACGAGGGGGAGAGCGGTTCATTGCCGACGACAACGTTCCAGGGCCGGACTTCCCATTTTTTGACCAGCCCGTTTAGGACATAAGGGTCTTTGCGGGCAAAGGATTCGACTTTGGTTTTGTCCTCCACGTGGAAGACGATTAAGGCGCTGGCGGGTTCGGCAAGAGCGCCAGCAAAGAGAATTTCGCCGCGTTCACGAGCCTCGTTTGCAAGGCGCAAGTGTTCCTGGCGGAATGGCGCGCGGCGGGCGACAAAGTCATCGACAACTTCGTAGAACAGGGCGTAGTAATTCATCGCGTGTCACCAATCATTCTGCACGAGTCAAGGGTAACTGAAAGAGCTGCCTGACAGAAAAGCGGGAGCCCTTCGGCTCCGCTCAGGGTAAACAAGCTCCCGCACTCCAAACGGAGATTTAGACGGGCAAGAGCCAATTGTGTTTGTCCGGCTCGCGGCCTGTTTGAATGGCGGCAGGGAATTGCAGATCGCGGTCGCGGTAACGAATGCAAGCGATGGGAGCGACGATAGCGGCGGTTCCTGCGCCGAAAGCTTCGGTGAGTTTTCCGGCGGCGTGTGCGGAAAGAATTTCGTCGATCGAGATTTGGCGCTCCTCCACCGGAATCCCCAAGTCGCGCAGAAGGGTCAGAGAAGAATCGCGCGTAACGCCGCGAAGAATCGTGCCTCCCAGCGGCGGAGTGATGGCCTTTCCATCCAGCACGAAAAATACGTTCATCACGCCGGACTCCTCGACGTAGCGGCGCTCGACGCCATCGAGCCAGAGGACATTGTGAAAGCCTTTTTCCTGGGCGAGGCGCGCCGCGAGAAGGCCACCAGCGTAGTTTCCCGCAGCTTTGCTGTCGCCGGTCCCGCCGGGAAAGGCGCGGACAAAGCGCTCTTCTGCAAGCAGGCGAATGGGCTGCGCGAAATAGGGGCCGACAGGGCAAGTCATGATAATGAAGCGGAAACGATTGGCGGGGCGAACGAGGAGAGTGTCGTCCACGCCAAAAAAAACAGGGCGAACGTAAAGAGCGCCGCCTTCACGCTGAGGCACCCAATCACGATCCAAGCGCACCAACTGGGTGACGCCTTCGAGAAACAGCGACTCCGGGATTTCAGGCATGGCCAGCCGCGCGGCGGAACGGTTGAGGCGGGCGAAATTTTCGTGCGGACGAAACAGCGCCACTCCGCCATTTGTGGTGCGATGCGCTTTGAAGCCTTCGAAAATGGCCTGGCCGTAATGGAAAGGAGTCAGCGCGGGCGAAAACGAGAGTGGGCCGAAGGGAACGATTTGGGGAGGCTTCCAAGAACCGGCTTCCCAATCGGCAACGAACATGTGGTCGCTGAAAGTTGCGCCGAATTCGGAGTTTTCCCGCAATCCTTCTGTAAGCCGGGATTGGGATACGCGAGTGACAGGAATCGGTGTGGACATCGGGCCTCGCAAGAAGAAAAAAGGAACGGGCGCTCGCCGCGGCGCCCTACAGAAACCGACAAAATCGAAAAGCGGGAGAATACTTACTACTTCGCGGCGGCCTTGGCTTTGACTCCATTGAAGGCTAGCGTGAGGCGCGATTTGTAGCGGTTGGCGGTGTTCTCGTGCAGCACGTTCTTGGCAATGGCCTGATCGATTGCCGACATCGTGGGTTGCAGAAGATTGCCCGCAGCAGTGGCGTCACCGGCAGTGATGGCCGTGCGCAGTTTGCGCATCATCGTCCGGACGCGAGTGCGGTTGGCGCGGTTGACCTCGGCGCGCTGAAGAGATTGCGCCGCGCGCTTCAAAACGGACTTTTTCTTCTTCTTGACTTTGGTAGCCTGTCCCTGCGCCATCTATTGCTCCTTTTGCGGTTCGCTCAAACTTCTAACGTTAAACGAGGCTCACGGCTTTGTCAAACGGCCTGGAGGGTCCACCTGACCTGACGAACAGATGTCGGCAACGGCACCATGCAGGACTAGTTGTTGTGGGGGTCATTCTCACCCTGTAAGAATCTAGTGTATGCGAGCACTCATCCGCGTTACAGCGTGGGAGCGAGTATCACCTTGGAGGCGCGTCCTTGGCGCACTAATTCGCGTGGGGATTCTCATCGCCTGCTTAACTGTTCTCATCAACCTACTAGGTCCTCCAATCGGCATTTCCATTATGACGAGGATGGAGGCCAGGAAAGTCCCGGCAGTGAAAATAGCCACGCAGGCGCTCGCTGATTATTCTGTCTCTAATTCACCGGGAACGACGCTCTCGTATTTCGGTTATGAGTTTGAGGTTCCATGGAATACGCGTTTCAAGCAAAAGGGGCCTGGGAGGCCTGGGAAAGGTGGCCTCGTGCAACTTCAGTTTGATTCGGGTCAGAACGTGACTTTCATCGTTCCCGCAAATCAGGGTGGCCTCCTCACGGAGATTGTGCAAGATGACTCTTTAAAAATGCGCGACCTGCAGTTGGTCTTTGGGGACCTGATGAACCGTTCGGCGTACGACCAATATGGGGCACTTTTGAATACGACGCCTCGAAGTATCCGAGCTTTTGGGCCAAGAGCAGAGGCAGTTCGCGGAGTTACATTGCTAACCATAAAAGCGTTTGCTTTCGGTCCGGGCCTGGAAACAGGGGCATTCTCGTTTGAGCTGCCTGAAAAGCGTGGTTTTCAAATTGGTGATCCACAGAAATCGAGGCGCGTGGACCTCGAAGTTTTCGATTCCACAGAACACCATATTGAGATTCTCTGCGGCACAACAAACGGCAGCGTTCGATTCTCACAGTCAGAACTCAATCGCATACTCACGAGTCTCCATACCACCACAGGGTCTGCACACTTGGCCGCTCTACGAAACTGAGACGTAAGTCCTGATAACGCGCTTGTCGGACAATTGACCCACTAGCGAAAGAGCGAGGCTGGTCTCGATCAATCGACCAACTTGTCGCTGAGCCATCGGGCGAGCACAGTTAGGCCGGCCCCCACCAAGCCGAAACAGCTGGCCTCGCTCCACCATTCCGGACCGCGATCGTGGTCGGCCAAGGAGGTTTCCAATTCCAACTTTGCGGAAGCGAGTTTCATAGGGAGTGCCGGGTCGAACGGCTTAGGCTCGGCAGCTTGTTTGAGCTGTTCGAGCATCTGCTGCGGCTGCTTCATATCGAGCATGGTGATGGGCGAGTGGCAGTAGGGACAGGCAGAGTTGGATTCGAGGTTGATGGAGGCCCCACAGTTGGAGCAATTTATAAACTGAACGTTCTGCCGCAACTCCTGGATCTGCGCTGGCGACAGCCGATGGATGAAATTCTTTTCTTTCAAGAACTCGAGAAAGTTTATGAAGTGACCGTCGTCAGTCGCGCATCGCCAATACGTGAACGGCATATTTCCCTGTAGGTCGTGCGCCAGCTTCAGCGTCGTTGCGCACCGCGGACATTGCATCGTCTGAGGAAGCGATGGCTTCCCCGGGGATGGGTGCTCCCCGATGAATTTCATGAGCTTCAATGTGGAGCCGGGAGAAAGCTTCAGGCTTTCGAAATGATCGAACCAGAATGCCTGGCAAGTCGCGCATATATCGATGGCGACCTGTCCGCCCATACGGCCCTCCAGCGTCATGGGAGTCATTTCGGTTGCGCAGCCGGGACAGTTCATAGACAGATATTGTAGCTGGCCGCATGGACCAAATCGAAAAGGAAGTTCCGGGAAATGCTTTGAAGTGCAAGCCATTCGCGATTGGGCAAGGGCACGCGCGGAGCCTTCCTGCGCCGGTTTGTAAAGACAGCGCGGAGGAAGCACCGGAGTTTCGTGTAACGAACCGCTAACTTGACCGCGACGGTGCGCTGCGCTAGGGTGTAATGAGTTTCTCCCTGAGTGGTTCGTGAAGCAGCCACGCCAGCCCTTGCTTGCAGCAGGCAAGCTGCGGCAGGCAGGCTCTCAACCAGGAGGAATCCCATCGGCCACCCGGTTCCTGCAGTCGGAAGACCTTCCAATTGGATGCGACGTACCGTTCACATTTCTGGGCAAATCGAACCCTTCTTTGGCACGCTGGATGAAAACGTGCGCGTGCTCGAGGATTCGCTGCGCGTGCGCACGCATCTACACGACACGCGGCTGACCATCGAGGGCGAGCAGGACTGCGTGGACCAGGCCGTGAAAATCGTAGAGGAATACAACCACCTCACGAGGCATGGGCGCACGCTCTCCGCTGCGGAAGTGAAATCGCTCATGCGCGTGGCCACGGAGGAACCGCACGAATCGCCGCGCGGAATGTTCGAGCACGGCCGCGTCCGCTCGTTCGGCAAAAAACAAGTGATGCCGAAGAACGCCAGCCAAAGACGGTACATGGAGGAGATCGAGAAGCACGACATGATGTTTGGCATCGGCCCGGGCGGCACCGGGAAGACCTACATCGCCGTGGCCATGGCGGTGAGCGCGCTGCTTACGAAACAAGTGAACCGCATCATCCTGGCGCGGCCGGCAGTCGAAGCAGGCGAGCGGCTGGGCTTCCTTCCGGGGACATTGCAGCAGAAGATCGACCCGTACATGCGCCCGCTGTACGATGCGCTCTACGACATGCTGGACGCGGACAAGCTGGAACGTTTTTTGGAAAAAGGCATTATCGAAGTGGCGCCGCTAGCATTCATGCGCGGCCGCACACTGAACGATTCGTTCGTGATCCTTGATGAGGCGCAAAACACCACGAGCGAACAGATGAAAATGTTCCTAACGCGGCTGGGCTTCAACTCCAAAGCGGTGATCACGGGGGACATCACGCAGATCGACTTGCCCCAAGGAAAGAAATCCGGGTTGATCGAGGCGCTGGAAGTTTGCGGAAAGATTGACGGGATCAGTGTGATGCACTTCGGAGAGAAGGACGTGGTGCGCCACAACCTGGTGCAGCAGATCATCCGAGCTTATGAAGAGTATGATGTAGTCCACCCGCAGCGCGGGGGAAACGCCGCGAACGGCAAAGCGGGAAGTCCGGCGAGAGATTCCGGGAAAGAACAAGTTAAAGAAACGCAGCAGGAATGAGCATCTTGAGGCGCAACCGCGAAGCACTCTTGGAAGAGTGTGATTGCGACGCGGCCGCGGAAGAGCGCGATGGTCTGGCCATTGATAACCGGCAGCGAGCGGTTCGACTCGCACGGCGCCCGCTCGAATCGTTTCTGCGCCGCGTGCAAGACGCCGTGGGTTTCCGGAGCGCAGGCGTGACCGTCAGTTTGGTAAGCGACGGGGAGATCGCCCGGTTGAACGAAACGTTTCGCAAGAAAAAAGGGCCGACAGACGTGCTTTCCTTTCCTGCCGTGGCGCGGCGGAGACCGGTGCGGCTCGGCTCAGGAACAGTAAAAGCCGGCGAATACCTCGGGGACATTGCCATTTCACCAGCGACGGCGCGGCGTTACGCGAGAAAACACGGCCGGAAGTTTTCGAGTGAGCTGCGAGTACTGATTCTTCATGGCGTCCTGCATCTGCTGGGCTACGACCACGAAAGCGATCGCGGCGAAATGGACCGCGTGGAGCGGAAGCTGCGAAAACGGCTCGGACTGGCGTGATGAATTTAAGCTGGCTGTACGCTTTTAGTGTTGCGCTGGTAGGGCTCACCCTGCCAGTTTTCTCTTACTGGCTCTACACTTTGAGCGTTGTGCTGATAGGTTTCACCCTTCCCATTTTCTCCTACCTGACCTTGATTTACCGCGAACTCGGCCGCATGACTACCGGCCGCGTCCATGAGCACCTGGAAATCTTCGAAGCGGAGATCGAGCCAAAGCTGAAAATCAATCGCCGCAGCGGCGGGCGAACTTTCCGAATCCTGGGGCACTTCTGGCTGGCGTTTCTGGTGCTGGAGACGACGCGCGGCGTGGTGTATTTCGTCCCGGGAACGTGGGAATCTTTCGTCGAGTTTTGCGTTTTTGTAGTGCTCGAAGTCGTCTTCGCCATGCATTTTATTCCGGACATGCTGTTGTACCGCACCACAGGACGCTGGCTGCTCCCCCTATTGCCATTGATTCGCGGCGCGATGTGGTTTGTTTGGCCTGTGCGCGTCTTCCTGGAAGGCGCGGAGTCGCTCGCGCGGATTTCGGAGCACGAAGTCGAGAAGACCGAGGAGCAGCGAACGGAGGAGGGAATTGAAGCGCTGGTGGAGGCCGCGGAAGAGGAAGGAATCATCGAACCGGAGCAGGCGGACTTAATCGAGCAAGTCGTCGAATTCAGCGACAAGCGCGTGCGCGAAGTCATGACGCCGCGGCCGGACATTGTCGCCATTCATGCGGAGGCCACGCTGGAGGAGTTGCACGCGAAAGTTGTCGAGACGAAATTCAGCAAGATTCCGGTGTACGAGAAATCGCTTGATGATATTTTCGGCGTCGCTCACGCCCAAGACCTCTTGCATATCGCGGACCAGGATTTGCCGAAGCGCAAGGTACGCGAACTGGCGAAACCAGTATTTTTCATACCGGAGACGAAGGTGGGTTCGGAGTTGCTGCGCGAAATGCGCCAGAAAGGCCAGCCACTGGCGGTGGTGATTGATGAGCACGGAACTGTGGCGGGTATTGCCACGGTGGAAGACCTTTTGGAGGAGATCGTAGGCGAAAAAGGAAGCGATGGCGGAAGGCCTCCCGCGCCGGATGTGGTGCGCGAAGCCGATGGCGGCCTGGTCATGCGCGGCAGCATGGCCATCGGCGATGTCGAGGAATTACTGGGCGTGCAGTTCGGCGATAAATCCGACGAGGCGGTAACGACCCTCGCGGGATTGCTCAGCCATGTTTCCGGCAAGGTGCCTGCGCCGGGCGACAAGACCGACCTGGAAGGACACCGGTTCGAGGTGCTGGAAGCGAATCAGAGAAAAGTGCTGCGGGTGCGCATTCGCAAGCAGATGAAAGCTGCTCCTACAAAGCGATAGACATCCTTGAAACGCAGTTGATTTGTGCGAATGGACGGAAAAGAAATGCCAGAGAAGAAGGCGTTCAGGTCAGGGTTTGTGGCCGTTGTTGGGAGGCCGAATGCGGGGAAGTCCACGCTTGTGAACCGCCTCGTGGGGCAGAAGATCGCTATCGTCACTTCCAAGCCGCAGACCACGCGAAATCGTATTCAGGGAATTGTGACCAAGCCGCAAGGGCAGATTGTTTTTATCGACACTCCTGGTCTGCACGAAGCCGATTCGGCGCTGGGACGGCAAATGATGCAGGAAGTGGCAGCCGCGCTGGAGGGAATCGACGTGCTGCTGCTGATGGTCGATGCCAGCCGGATGCATCCACATGCGGACGATTTGCTATTGGAAAAGGCAAAGCGCTTTCGCGGAAAAACAATTCTGGCGCTGAACAAAGTCGATCGTTTGCCGAAGCCGAAGCTCCTGCCGCTGATCGACGCGTTTGCGAAGGCTTTTGAGTTTGCCGCCATCCTTCCCATCTCTGCCCTGAAAGGGCACGGCTGCGAAGAGCTGCTCGAAGAGATTCTGAAACAATTGCCGGAAGGAGAACCGTACTTCCCGGAAGATCAGGTGACGGACCAGCCGGAACGATTTCTGGCTGCGGAGATCATTCGCGAGAAAGCGATTCAAGTGATGTACCACGAAGTGCCATACGCGCTGGCAGTGGTGGTCGAAAAGTACGAAGAGACGCCCAAGCTATTGCGCATCGAAGCGCTTATGAATGTGGAGCGCGATTCGCAGAAGAAAATCCTGATTGGCCACAAGGGCGAGATGCTGAAGAAGATCGGAACGGAAGCTCGCAAAGAACTCGAATCGATTCTTGGCACCAAAATTTATTTAGGATTGTTCGTGAAAGTGGCGCCGGATTGGAGGGAAAGTCCCCAGAAAGTGCGTGAGCTCGACTGGCGTTTCCAAATAGAAGGACTCGCTGGCGAACTGAAAGATAAAGAATAAGAAACGCGTTCAGGGAGGATAGCTGTCGGTAGTAGGGACGCCCACAGCGACGGGCGTCCTTACGGGAATACAGATCAATACTCCGACGGAGATCCCTGGCGCCCGTATCCTCCGAAAGACCAGCGCACTCCAAACGTGGCATAAAGACCATAAGGGCCATGGGTATGGAGGTCTGCTGTTCCCAGGGGCTTGCTGTAACGCCCCAGCCAATCCACCTGATGTTGCGTTGCGCGCAGCTCGAAGTTTTTCGGTAATTTGAAACCGATACCGATCGAACGATCGTAAGCAATTGGCACCATGGATGCGGTGTAAGTGAGTTGGGGGATATTTCTTCCGAAGCTAAATTTGGGTTCGAAGAAGAGAAAGAAATGGCGAGCCGGAGTGCGGCCCAGCGGCTGAAACTCAATGTATCCGCTGAACAGATAACGGGCGTAGGCAGTGCAGAGGGAAGCGGTGCCCCCCGCGCTGGCAGGCTGCGGAAAGGCGCAACGGCCAAGGTCGGGTTCGTTATGAGAGGGCGCCACGGAGAAATCCGTGTAACCGCGAATCCAGTTGTGGGGGAAAAATGTCCGCGATTGTTCCGGGGGCGGAGCTGCCTGGCTCGTATCAACAGCGATGGTCTGCGACCGCGCGGTAAGCGTGAAGACGGTTAACGTCGCACTAAAGAGAAAAGCAATTTTCTTCAACGGAGTCCCTCGCATTTCCGATGTACTTTATCGGAGCAATTGGTTGGCCTGTGTATTGCAGTCAGAATTTCTTTGAATGAAGCGGCGGTGGACGGAGAGCGTCCGCGCAAGAACCGCAGATCCAGTCAGCGTTGCGAAATAGATGACCCAGGTTCGGCGGATTTTACACGAATTGCGAGCTTCGCGGGGAAAAGAGAACGAGGCTGCACGGCGCCAGCAAATTCGCAGGAGTTCGTGGCATTTTAATCCGGCGCGGCGATACCAAGTGATTTCAACTTGCGATAGAGGTGGCTGCGTTCGAGACCCAGGGCAGTGGCGGTTTGCGTCATATTCCAGCGGTGCTCCTGCAACTTCCGCAGGATGAATTCCCGTTCATAGGCGCTGCGTGCTTCATGCAGTGTCGAGTAGGGATGGTGCGGGCTTTCCGCGGCGCCGCGAAAGAGTTCGGGCGGAAGGTGATGCGGTTCGATGCGCGCCTGTGGGCACACGATAACCAGCCGCTCGACAAGGTTGCGCAGTTCCCGGACATTCCCCGGCCAGGGATAGCGAGCGAGAATCTCCAAGGCCGAGTCACTGAGCTCGCGAGTCTTTTTCGCGTAAGCCGAACTGAATTCGCCCAGAAAATACTTTGCCAGCGTGGGAATGTCCTCCTTGCGGTCGCGCAGAGGCGGCACGAAAAAGGGAATAACGTTCAAACGATAAAAAAGATCCTGGCGGAAGGCGCCCCGCGCGATTTCCTGCTCGAGATTCTTGTTCGTCGCGGCGATGACGCGCACATCCACATTAAGGGTTTCGTTGGAACCCACGCGCTCAAAGCGCTGTTCCTCGAGCACGCGCAAAACTTTCGATTGCGTGCGGAGACTCATATCACCGATCTCGTCCAGGAAGAGCGTGCCGCCGTCCGCTTTTTGAAATTTGCCGATTTTGTCTTCCGTCGCCCCGGTGAAGCTCCCCTTGATGTGGCCGAAAAGCTCGGACTCGATCAGTTCTTCAGGAATGGCCGCGCAATTCACTTCCACGAAAGGGCCCTTGCTGCGCAGGCTGGCAGCGTGCAACGAGCGCGCCACGAGCTCCTTGCCTGTGCCGCTCTCTCCGTAAATAAGCACGCGGCCGTTGGTGGGCGCGGTTACGCCAATTTGCTGGCGCAGAGCCTTCATGGGAACGCTGTCGCCGATCACTTGATAGCGATGCCCTAGTTCGCTACGCAAGAGCTGGTTTTCATCTTCGAGGCGCCGCTGTTGGATGGCGTTGCGAACCAGAACGACGATCTTCTCAAGCGAGAGAGGTTTCTCGATGAAGTCGAAGGCGCCAAGTTTTGTGGCTCGTACGGCTGTCTCGATGGTGCCGTGACCGGAAATCATGATGACGGCAGGTGGCCGCGGAGATGCCTGCATACGGCTCAGAGCTTCGAGGCCGTCCATTCCGGGAAGCCAGACGTCCAGCAGCACGACCTCGAAGTCGCCGGCCGCCGCGCGCTCCAGAGCTTCTTCCGCGGATCCCACGGCTTCCACGTGATAGCCCTCGTCCTGGAGAATGGAAGAAAGAGACTCGCGAATTCCTGCTTCGTCATCCACGACGAGGAGATACGGCCTGGGCGTCATCGAGTCGAGTCCGATCCATTGTGGTCGGCCAGCGAGGCGGGCGTCAATTCCGCCACAGGAAGCTCTATCAGGAAGCGCGATCCAGCAGGATGATTGTCCTCCACGTGGATGCTGCCGCCGTGTTCGGCGACGATGCGTGCGGCGATGGCCAGGCCGAGTCCGGTTCCGCGGTCCTTGGTGGAGAAGTGCGGCAGGAAGAGTTTGTCTTTGTCTTGCGGGGAAATGCCGCTGCCGGTGTCCGAGACACAAATCTCCACGGTTTCCGCCTCGGAATACGCCCTGGTCGAAACGAGGATTTCGCGGCACGGCGAGTTCTCCAGCGCCTCCGCAGCGTTATCTATGAGATTCACGACGACGCTGCGGAGTAGGCTGCCGTCCGCGCGCACCGCGGGCAGATTCTCGGCGAGAGCCGTCTTGAGCGTGATGCCATCGAGCCGTCCAGAGAATACTTCCACGGCCTGACCGATGACGGTGTTGGCGTTGATAGGCACAAGCTTGGCCGTAGGGAAGCGCACAAATTGAGAGAATTCATTGACCAGCGCGGCTAGCGTGGAGACCTCTCGCTCAATAAGGCGCGAACATTCTTGAACCAGCTTTGCCAACTCGGTGTGACGAGCAGCCACCGATTGAGAGGGGTCGCTACGTTCGAGGAATCGCAGGAGGCGTTGCGCGGAAAGTTGGATGGGAGTGAGGGGATTCGTAATTTCATGGGCGATTCTGCGCGCCACTTCCTGCCAGGCGGCCGACTTCTGTGCGCGAAGCACTTCGGTCAGCTCGTCGAGCACGAGGACGTATCCCGTGTTCGCCCTGCGCGGGCCAAGAGAACTCACGGTGACGGCGACGTGGAGCACGCGTCCGGCGGCGACGGTCTCAACCTCCCGTGACACCACCCCCATGCGAAGGGATCTGCGCATCAGATAGTGCACGATCCGAGCGGCATCGGCTCCGAGCAGTCCGTCGAGAGATACGGGGTTGGAGCCGTTGACGCCGAACATTCTCGAGACGGAAGTATTCATACGAAGAATTGTTCCCGCGGCATCGAGCGAGATAACTCCCGTGGGAATGTTTTCGAGAACAGTCTCCATCAGCTGGCGCCGCCTCTCGAGTTCCTGCACGGCCTGCTGGAGGTTGCGGGTGAACTGGTCGATTTGCGACCGGCTGTCGCGCAACTGCGTGGTCATGGTGTTGAAGGAGCGCACCAGCACGCCCAGCTCATCCTGAGCTTGCTCGGGAACCTGGTAATCGAAGTTGCCGGAGGAAACTTCCCGCGTTCCTTCCGCAAGTGCCTGAATGGGGACCGTGACCTGCTTGGCAAGAAACAGCGCGACCCACATGACGGCGGAGAGAAGCAGCAGCGTGAAAAAAAGAAGAATGAAGAGCATGAGCCGCTTTAGCGCGCGCAAGTCCTGCTTCTCCTGGTAATACTCGCGCGTTTGAGATTCAATTGCCGTGAGCCTCGGGAGAATATCCGGGCTCGTGCGGAATGCGGCAACGATGGAGCCTCCCGGTTTGTCTTGCGAAGCCGGGACGCGCGTCGCAAAGTAGTTCCGCCCGCCCGCCGACCAAACTTCGACCCCGCTGGGCATCGTTCGCAAATACTTGCCAGGAATATCGGGCTGCACGCAAATCGGACTGGTACGATTCTCCGGCTGGTTGTCGCAAACAATGCCACCGCGAAGTGCCTTGCCGTCCCTGTCCAGAACCCACACGGCATCCGCGCCCTTCGCAAACGTAAGCTGGAGAAAATCTGTGTCGGGCTGAGCGGCATTTTCACGCGCCTGCAATGCCATCCAACGCAGACGCGGCAATTGGGCCCGTCCCAAATCGTTCAGCAGCTTTTGCGTTTCGTCAGAGGCGATCTCCAGGGGCTTGGGGAACCAAAGCAGCAGGCTGCGATTGATCAGCGAGTAGCTGACGATGAACATGAAGATAATCGGCAACAGGGAAATGGCCATGGCGCCGACGACCATTTTTGTTTTGAACCGCGCTCCTAGTTGCTCGCGGCTGCTTTCCGCCCAGAGTCTCAGCGTGGTGCGCGCGAGGATGAGGCCGAAGACAAGAAAGGCCGCGGTGATAAAACTGGAGACCGCGTAGAGCGCCATCACGGCGCGCCAGCTCTTCGGTTCGAACGGTACGTCGAGTGATCCGAACGTGAACACAGCGGCAAGGAGCAAGGCCAGGAGTATTCCGCCAACGGTGAGAGCCCAGCGCTGCTTGGCGTCTATTCGGCTCATGACTTGGCCATTAACAAATCACGCGTTGCAAGGTAGCTCATGGTTGGAAAACCACATCCGCGGCGGACACTTTTCGTCAGCGGCCGCAAGGCGTGAGCAGTATGTGTCCATATTGTCCGGGAATACATCTCTATGGCACGATAGCCAGCGTGCAGAGGCAAGTCAAGATTTCTACCTGTCCTCTTCTTATTCCACCTGCCCGTGTGGGCAGGTATTAGCCATTTCAGAACGGCTCAAGAAATTCTGACTTCCTTCCCCTGCATCCTTTGTTAAGGTGGGCGTTGGGTGCAAACCCGTCGGGAGTGCCGCGGATGTCCGTCCGTCTAGGCGAGATTTTGGTTAAGGAAAGTCTGATCACGCAGGACCAGCTCCAAAAAGCGCTGGAGTTTCAGCGCGCCAATGGAGGCAAACTGGGGAGCTGCCTGACCAAGATGGGCTTCATCACCGATGATGACATCACCGGTGTGCTCTCCCGCCAGTACGGCGTGCCCTCCATCAACCTGAAGTATTACGAGATCGACCCCAACGTCATCAAGCTTATCCCGCAAGATACGGCCTCACGCTACCAGGTCATTCCCCTCTCGCGCGTCGGTTCCGTTCTCACGATCGCCATGACGGATCCCACCAACGTCTTCGCCATGGACGATATCAAGTTCATGACTGGATTCAACGTTGAGCCTGTCGTGGCCTCAGAGTCCGCCATCGGCGACGCCATCACGCGATTTTATGGGGGCTCGTCGAACAACCAGGAAGAAATCAGCAACTTGATGAAGGACTTGGTTGACGAGGACAACGAACTTGAGCTTGCCGCTGAAGAATCGGAACTGGACATCGCGACCCTTGAGAAGGCCGCCGAAGAAGCTCCCATCATCAAGCTCGTCAACTTGATTTTGACGGATTCCGTAAAGCGGGGCGCCAGCGATATTCATATCGAGCCTTACGAGCTCGAGATGCGCGTGAGATTCCGAATTGACGGACAGCTATCCACGGTCATGACCCCGCCCTTGCGATTGAAAGATGCCATCACCAGCCGCCTGAAGATCATGGCCAAACTGGACATCGCGGAAAAGCGTTTGCCGCAAGACGGCCGCATCATGATCAAGTACAAGGCCGACGGAAAGAAAAAGGAACTGGACTTCCGCGTCTCGACCGTGCCCACGCTCTACGGCGAAAAAGTTGTCATGCGCTTGCTGGACAAAGAAAACCTCCGGCTGGACATGACCAAGCTCGGCTTTGAACCCGAGTCCCTCAAGAAATTTGAACGTAACATCTTGAAGCCTTACGGCATGGTGTTGGTTACCGGTCCAACCGGTTCCGGCAAAACCAACACGCTGTATTCCTCCGTCGCAACCTTAAACACGGTTGACACCAATATTATGACCGCGGAAGACCCGGTCGAGTTTCAATTGGCTGGCATCAACCAGGTGCAGATGAAAGAGCAGATCGGCCTGAATTTCGCTGCCGCGCTGCGCGCTTTCCTCCGCCAGGATCCCAACATCATTCTGGTCGGCGAAATCCGCGACTTTGAAACGGCGGAGATTGGCGTGAAGGCCGCGCTCACGGGCCACTTGGTTTTATCGACCTTGCATACCAACGACGCCCCTTCCACCATCAGCCGTTTGATGAACATGGGTATTGAGCCCTTCCTTGTCGCCACCTCGGTGAACCTGATTTGCGCCCAGCGTCTGGTGCGCCGCATTTGTTCAAATTGCAAGGAAGAACTGGAAGTGCCTCAGCAGGCGCTAATTGATGCCGGTTATACACCAGATGAAGTGAAGACCACCAAGATCTACCACGGCAAGGGCTGCACGACGTGTAACAAACGCGGGTACAAGGGCCGCACCGGTCTCTACGAGGTCATGGAGATTAACGACGAGCTCCGGGAGTTGATTCTTGTCGGCGCTTCAGCGCTGGAACTGAAAAAAAAAGCCATCGAGCAGGGCATGATTACGCTGCGGCGCAGCGGCTTGCTGAAGGTGGCCCTGGGTCAGACGACCATGGAAGAGGTTTTGCGGGAAACGGTTCTATAGAATTGAGGATGAGCGATGGCGGGAATCACGCTGAGTGAATTGTTGAAGAAGATGATCGAGATGGGAGGCAGCGACCTCCACATCACTACGAACAGCGCGCCGCGCGTGCGCGTCCACGGGCGTCTACGGCCTCTCGACATGCCGCCGCTGACGGCCGCGGACACCAAGTCTCTGGCCTACAGCGTTTTGACGGATGCGCAAAAGCACCGCTTCGAGGAGAACCTCGAGTTGGACTTCTCCTTCGGTTTGAAGAACCTGGCGCGTTTCCGCGGCAACTGCTTCAATCAGCGGGGAGCCGTCGGCGCGGTCTTCCGCACGATTCCCTGGGAAATTAAAGGTTTCGATGCTCTGGGATTGCCCCTGGTGGTGAAGGGATTGTGCGACAAGCCGCGCGGGCTCGTCCTGGTCACCGGCCCGACAGGCTCCGGCAAGTCCACCACGCTCGCCGCCATGCTCGACAAGATCAATGCCGAACGTGAAGAACACATGATCACCATCGAGGACCCCATCGAGTTTCTTCACAATCACAAGAAGTGCCTTGTGAATCAGCGCGAAGTCCACGCCGACACGCATTCCTTTGCGAATTCCCTTCGCGCCGCGCTGCGCGAAGATCCCGACGTCGTGCTCATCGGTGAAATGCGCGACCTGGAAACGATCGAGTCCGCCTTGCGCATCGCGGAAACCGGCCACTTGACCTTCGCTACCTTGCACACGAATTCCGCCGCGTCCACAATTAACCGTATTATTGACGTTTTTCCTTCGCACCAGCAGCCCCAGATTCGCGCGCAGCTTTCCATGGTGCTCGAGGGGATTCTGTGTCAAGCGCTTCTCCCGCGCGCTGATGGCCGCGGCCGCGCCATGATCATGGAAGTCCTGGTGCCCACGCCGGCGATCCGCAACCTCGTCCGCGAGGACAAGATTCACCAGATCTATTCCGCGATGCAAACTGGCACGGGTCAAACGGGCATGCAGACGTTTAACCAGGGTCTGGCGAACGCTTACTTTCAAAAGACCATCACCCTGGACATGGCGCTCTCGCGTTCATCGAATGCCGATGAGTTGCAGGACATGATTAATCGAGGAGTTTCGACTCCCGGAAGTGGAACAAGGACTCCGGTGGCCAGCAAACGGTAGGAGAAACGGCTTTGGCTGATGGGCCATAGGGCCAAGAAATTGCAGAATTAAGGAGACAAGCAAATGCCAGACTATAAATATCAGGGAACTAGCCGCTCGGGCGGCAGCGTCAGCGGGGTGATGACCGCCTCGAACAAGACGGAACTGGCGGGTTTGCTGAAGCGCCAGCAAATCACGGCCACGAAAATGACCGAGAAGGGCAAGGAATTCAACATTCCTACCTTCGGCGGCGGCGTGAGCGCCAAGGAGCTGGCCATTTTCACGCGCCAGTTCTCGGTCATGATCGATGCCGGTTTGCCGCTCGTGCAGTGTCTCGAAATTCTGGCGAGCCAGCAAGAGAACAAGGTCTTTCAAAAGGTCTTGACGGCGACGCGCGCGCAGGTCGAAGGCGGCGCCACTCTCTCCGCCGCGATGAGGACCTCGCCAAAGGTCTTCGATCCTTTGTACGTGAACATGGTCGAAGCGGGTGAGACCGGCGGTATTCTCGATACCATTCTGCAGCGCCTTTCCACCTATATCGAAAAAAACGTTAAGTTGCAGCGCGCCGTGAAGTCTGCCCTCGTGTACCCGGTCGGCGTGCTGACTGTAGCCGGCGGCGTCATCATCCTGTTGCTCTGGAAGGTCGTGCCGATTTTCGCCACGTTGTTTGCGGGCCTTGGCGTGGATCTTCCTCTTCCCACCAAGATCGTAATTGCCTTGAGTAATTTCATCGGCAGCATCTTTGGCCTGCTCATCCTTGTTGCTTTCGGCGGTGCAATCTTTGGCCTCAAGGTCTGGTATGGCACTCCGCAGGGCCGCTTTGTGCTCGACACCATCGTCTTGAAGCTTCCGGTATTGGGCATCTTGATGAGAAAGATTGCCGTGGCACGTTTCACGCGGACACTCGGTACGTTGATCTCCAGC
>Ga0209648_10002062_pt1 | contig 16496 bp, 15 predicted proteins | sample GraSoi2013_115cm_FD_185830 | JGI IMG/M metagenome (GOLD analysis project Ga0209648, IMG submission 185830) | Grasslands soil microbial communities from the Angelo Coastal Reserve, California, USA - Sample 9_17_2013_115cm (SPAdes) (version 2) | ecosystem: Environmental > Terrestrial > Soil >...
ACGCGGCGCTGCTGCGATCCGCCCTCGTGGCGTTGCTCAGGAACAAGATGCGAAGCATCCTGACGGTGCTCGGAATCACCATCGGGATCGCGGCGGTGATCTGCGTCGTGGCCATCGGAAAAGCGGGCCAAGCGCGGGTCGAACAACAGCTTAATAATTTGGGCGACAACTTTGTGTGGATTGAGGCGGGAGGGCGCGCTGTCAACGGCGTTCGCACGGGGACGCATGGAACAAAATCGCTGGTGCTCGCTGACGCAGTAGCGATCAAGAATCAAATCCCTTTGATCAAAAGCGTTTCGCCCAATGTGGATGCTTCGGTTCAGATCATCTACGGAAATCAGAACTGGTTTACAAGCTACCGGGGCGTTTCACCGGAATACTTCGACATCAAGCGTTGGTACATCGATCAGGGCGCCGCGTTTTCGCAGGACGACACGGATCGCGCCGCAGACGTGTGCGTCATCGGGCGTACCGTGCGCGATCAACTTTTTGGCGTTGAAGATCCGATTGGAAGAGTGATCCGTGTGAAGGATCTGCCCTGCAAAGTGGTCGGCACACTTTTGCCCAAGGGGCTATCCGTTTCCGGACAAGACCAGGACGACACCATCATTCTTCCGTACACGACGGCGCAGAAAAAGATTAAGGGGATTACCTGGCTGGACGACATTCTGTGTTCCGCAGTGTCGCAGGACGCGGTGAAGATTGCCGGCCAGGAAGCAGCGGCGCTGCTGCGGGACCGTCATCACTTGCGTCCGGAAGAAGAAGATGACTTCAACATTCGGAATCCGGAAGACATCATTCAGGCGCAACTGGAGGCCAGCAAAACTCTCACCGTTCTTTTAATCGCCATCGCTTCGATATCGCTGATCGTTGGCGGAATTGGAATTATGAACGTCATGCTCGTTTCGGTAACGGAGAGGACGCGGGAGATTGGAGTACGAGTGGCCGTGGGCGCGACGGAAGAAGCCATTCAACTGCAATTCCTCGGGGAATCGGTGATGCTCAGCCTGGTAGGGGGTGCGGCAGGTGTCCTTTTTGGGATTGTTGGCTCTTACCTGGTTGGCCGGACGCTGCAGTGGCCGATGCAGATGTCCCTTGAAGCGGTGATTGTGGCGGCGCTGTTTTCGGTAGCCGTGGGAGTTTTTTTTGGATATTACCCGGCGCGAAAAGCTTCTCTGCTTGATCCCATCGAGGCGCTGCGGTACGAATGAGACATCCGGTGCGTAGCTTCCAGGGCGGGAAATGAAAACGAAGAGCAGATGGCTCATTCTGGCAGGCGTCGTGGCCGTCGCGGGACTGTTTGCGTCGTTCGGACTGAATCACAACAACGCGCCGCAACACTTCACATCCAAGGTGGAAAAGGGCGAAATCCACGATGTCGTGGAAGCTACGGGAATGATCAATGCGGTCATCACCGTGCAGGTCGGTTCGCAGGTGTCCGGGACAATTTCGAAGCTCTACGTGGATTTCAATTCGCGAGTGCACAAGGGAGACATTGTTGCGCTCATCGATCCAGCGTTGTTCAAGGGGGCGCTGCTGCAAGCTACTGCGGATTTGGAGAACGCGAAGGCAAATCTCGTGGCAGCGCACGCGAACTTGGACAAAGCGAAAGCCACGCTGGTTCAGACCAAAGCCGACTACGACCGCACGGCCGGATTGTTCAAAGATGGCATCCTGAGCCAGCAGCAACTGGACCTCGCCAAAGCGAATTATGATTCCGCAAATGCGACGGTGGGGGGAGCAGCGGCAAACGTCACGCAAGCCGAGGCCCAGGTCAGCCAGAAAGAGGCCGCGGTAACGGTGGCGCAGACGAATCTCAATTACACGGCGATTCGTTCGCCGATTGATGGGACGGTAGTGGCGCGGAACGTGGACGTGGGACAAACGGTCGCGGCGTCACTGCAAGCACCGACAATTTTTACCATCGCGCAAGACCTGACGAAGATGCTGGTGTACGCGAAGACCGATGAGTCCGACGTCGGCAACATCAAGGTCGGGAAGCCGGTCACGTTCAAGGTGGACGCCTTTCCGAAGGAAACGTTTCATGGCGTGGTGAGCCAGGTGCGCATGAATGCGACCACCGTGCAAAATGTGGTCACCTACGACACGATCGTGGAGTTCGCCAATCCCGAGCTGAAATTATTTCCGGGAATGACGGCCTACGTAACGATTCCGGTGGCCACCGTTCAGAACGTGCTGAAGCTCCCCAACACGGCGCTGCGGTACAAGCCGCCGATGTCGCCCGAAGAAATTCTCGCCCTGTACAGGCAATACGGAATCGAACCCGGTGAGAGGAAAACCGCGAGCGACGAAGCTGCGGCGGCGGAACGTGGCGGGCCGCCCGGCGGCGCGACGCAAAATCCACCTCGCGCACCGCGCTCCGACAGCGCCGTGGTTTGGAAACTTCGCGCGGATAACAGCATGGAGCCGGTGAAGATATCGCTGGGCATCACGGATCATTCGTATACGGAAGTTGCGGGATTTGTGAAAGGCGAATTGAAAGAAGGAGATGAGCTGATCATCCGCTCGGTGATGCCGAAATCAACGGCACCGGGAGGGCCGGGGATACGGCGCTAAGAGTTTGCGTATGCGTGGACAAAGCTATCTCTCCATTCGACCCAATGCAGGCCGCTAACCAGACCGAAGTGCATACGACCGACGTTGCCGGCAAAGCAGTCATCCGCGTCGAAGACGTTCACAAATACTACGAATTGGGCGAAACACGCGTGCACGCTTTGCGCGGAGCGAGTCTGGAGATTCAGCGCGGCGAATTTGTGGCCATCATGGGAGCGAGCGGGAGTGGAAAATCGACGTTCATGAATATGCTGGGGTGCCTGGACCGGCCCAGCTCCGGACGATATCTGCTGGAAGGAATTGACGTCTCGAAGCACGACAAGAGGGCGCTGGCGCAGATCCGGAATCAGAAGATCGGATTTGTCTTCCAGGGATTCAACTTGCTGGCGCGCACCACGGCGTTGGAAAACACGGAGTTGCCGACACTTTACACAAAGATTGATAAGGCCGAACGCGAGAAACGCGCCGTCGAAGCGCTCGCGCTGGTCGGGCTAGCTGACCGGATGCAACATTTTCCATCGCAAATGTCCGGAGGGCAGCAACAGCGGGTCGCGGTTGCGCGCGCCTTGGTGAACCGTCCTGCGATCCTGCTGGCCGATGAACCTACGGGCAATCTGGACAGCCGCACGTCGGTGGAGATCATGGAAGTTTTCCAAGATTTAAACGACAAGGGCTTAACGATCGTGCTGGTTACACACGAGCACGATATCGCGCAGTTCGCGAAGCGTGTGCTGGTATTCCGTGACGGAAAAATTCGCAAAGACGATGCAGTGCCGCATCGGCCGAGGGCGGCGGAAGTGTTGAAGACCCTGCCGACGCTTGAAGATTGAGGACGAATTTCTCTAAACGACCCCCCTACCCTCCGTCGCGACCGAAAGAGTGTGCAAATTACTGATTTTGGGACGCTTAACCCTAGCCCGTCAGGGCGAAGGCCATCGCAAGCTTCTGATTCTGAACAAGTTAGTGATGGTCTTAGACGGAGCCTAGAACAGCCAACGAGATTGAGGGAGATTGCTGCAGCTCGCAGGGAAGAAGCAAACGCCCCCTACCCCCCCATCAATTATGCATCCACAACAAAAGAAAGGATTTACAGAATGAGCATTTCACAAGCAACTGATTCTAAAGGACATGTTTTTGGTTGTTTCGGACGTGCAAGTGCATTACGCAACGGCAAAAAAGAAAAGCAGGAGGGAACTCCCAGGTTGCAGATGCAGTTTTCCCTAACTGAAATTGTACCAAACGAGCAACAAATGTCAAGGGCAAGGTCGTCTTAATTTGGGGGGGAGCCACGTAGGGGATCGCCGAATTCGTCAGGGTAGTTCGTTGAGGAGGGCTTCCATTTCGGAACGGGCATGTTGATCGCCCTTTTTTGCGGCGGCGGCGATGCCGGTTGAAAGAATCTGCCTGGCTTCACTGGCGCGGGATTCGCGGGCCAGCAGTTGGCCGTACATCAGATAAGCGGGGATGTAATCGGCGTTGCGCTCGAGGAGCGCGCGAAAATGGGTGTCGGCGGCTCCAGGGTCGCCGGTGTTCATGCATTCCATCGCGAGCGCGTAAAGAGAGAAGGCGTCATCAGGTTTCTTGGCAACGAACTCCTCCAGCATCTGGCGGCGGGTTTTCTTTTGTTCGGTCATTGGGTCGTCCCGTATTATACGGGTGCCACCAGCGGCGTCCAACATCGCGCGGGGCGAGAGGCTTGAATGAAGCGGAAAAACGAAAGCAAGCGGGAGCCCGAGACAGAACTGCGTGGGAAACCGGTCAGCGTATCACGTTCGGAGATGACGGAAATTGTGCTGCCGGCGCAGACGAATCCGCTGGGAAAACTTCTTGGCGGACAAGTGATGCACCTTGTTGACATGGCAGGGGCGCTGGCGGCGCACCGACATTCGAACAGCTATGTAGTCACAGCGTCGGTGGATTACATCGATTTCCGCAACCCGGTGAATCTGGGTGAAATTGTGAACTTCAAATCGCAGGTCAATCGAGTGTTTCATACTTCGATGGAAGTGGGCGTGGAGGTGTATTCGGAGAACGCGATGACGGGAGAGCGGAAGCACACGACGACGGCTTATGTGACGTTTGTGGCGATTGATGAGCATACGAAGAAGCCGAAAATGGTTCCACCGCTGATCTTGAAGACGGCGGAGGAACGCCGGCGATTCCGTGAAGCGGCGGAGCGGAGAAAGACACGGCTGGCGCTGCGGTATGGGATGGACCGAAAGAGAAGCGAATAGAAGTCTAGCTGACGCCGCCGACCCAACGGATTGGGGGCGTGGGCTGGGTGCTGCCACCTTCGGGTTCTTCGGTGACGGCATAGTTCTATAACCGGATGAAGGCACTATCCTTATGCTGCGAGATGCTTGCGTACCTCTTCCGCTACGGCGAAGGCTTGATCGACGCACGATCCGATGGCAGGCCCGCGAAGATAATTGCCGGTCAGCCAGAGGCCGGGAAATCGCGAGGAAAGTTTTGCGACCGTAGCCAAACGGCCGTCGTGACCAAGATTGTACTGCGGCAGGGCGCGCGGCCAAATCGTGACGTTTGAAAAGACGGGATCGCTCCCGATGGAGAGTAGAGGAGAGATTTCACGGTGGACGAGACTTGCGAGTTCTTCCGGCTTCAACTTTGTTGCGGCAGGGTCGGTTGTTCCGCCGCCGAAGTTGGTTAGCAGAGCATGACCTTGCGGCGCCCGGCCGGGGAAGAGCGAAGAATTCCACACCGAGCCGAGGACGCGAAGCCCCGCGGAGCGAGGCACCAGGAAGCCAAAGCCATTCAGAGAGTGGCCGACATCCTTCTTGCGATAGCCCAGGGAGACTACGGCGACGGCAGCGTAGTCGATGGAACTCAGCGGTGTTTCGAATGAGGAATCGAGGCCGGAGAGAAGCTTTCCGGTGACGTCCGTGGGTGTGGCGAGGACTAAAGAGCGGGTGAAAACAGATTCGGCGCCGCGACTGCTTTCCAGGCGGACATCGAAGGAACCATCATTTTGGCGAGAGACTGCGATAACGCATGCTGCTGTAAGCAGCGCTGGGCCGAGTTTATTCGCCAGCGCGCGCACGAGTGTTTCGTTGCCTTCGCGAAAAGATTGCAGCGAGGGATGCTCACGAGGGCCTTTCCTGGATTTTGCGAGGCGCAGCATGCCGCGAACGATGCTGCCCGCAGCCTTTTCGGCTTCGTAGAGTTGCGGGAAGGCGCTTCGAACGCTGAGCCGCTCGGGGTCTCCCGCGTAAATGCCGGAAACGAAGGGACCCACCAGGCTATCGAGCAGTTGTGGCGAGAATTTTCTGCGAACGAAAGCGGCGACGGATTCGTCGGCATCGGGAGGAATGCTTTTTCCGAAGATGTCGCGGGCGAGAGCCCATTTCGTCGATCCATTGATCAGTGAGCTCATGAAAAACGCAGGAGGGCTGAGGGGCACGGGCCTGAGTTTGTCGTCGATCAGGACATATCGGGGGGCGCGCGGCGGAGCTTGAAGCAGTTCGCTCGCAATGCTGAGTTCCGCGCAAAGGTGGCGAAGCGCCGGCGTGCTGCTGAAACTTTGAGGTCCTAATTCCAAAAGAAAGCCGTCGCGAGTGACGGAGTTGATGACTCCACCGGGTCGTGGAGAGGCTTCGAGCAGTTGCGCGTCGATCCCGGCGTTGCGCAGGGCATAAGCGCAGACGAGGCCGGAGATGCCGCCGCCGACCACCAGTGCTGGGACGTGACGGGTCACGGGGCAGTGAGCATCCTCGCAGGATCAAAGAGTTTTCGAAAAAAGCGGCTTGGCGATGAGCTGCTGCTTTTCGAGATACGGGTCGAAAACCATGGCCAGATTGCGGATGAAGATGCGGCCAAGCCAGGTGGCGCGGATTTCGCCGCCATCGAGGAGCACGAGGCCATCCCGACGGGATGGCTCCAGGCGGCGAAGCTCTTCCGCGAAATGCTCATCAAAATCGATGCCGAATTCGCGTGAAATCTCGTCCTTGATCACGACGGTATGGCACAGCAAGCGGCTGATGACGGCGCGGCGCAGACGATCGTCGCTCGAAAGCCGATAACCGCGCATGGTAGCGAGGCCACGCTCGGCAACAGCTTTTTCCCAGGAAGGAATATCCCGGTAATTTTGCGCGTAGGCGTCTTGAATGCCGCTGATAGCGGTGATGCCCATGCCGTAGAGGTCGGCGCCTGCTTTGGTGGTATAGCCCTGAAAATTGCGATGCAGCGTGCGGTTTTGCTGTGAAACGGCGAGCTCGTCCCCGGGCTTCGCGAAGTGGTCCATGCCGATGTAGAGATAGCCGGCCTCGAGGAACTTGAGCAGGCCGACACGGAAGATCTCAAATTTCTCCATGCCTTCCGGTAAGTGCGCAGCGAAGGAGCCTTGCTGCTTCTTCAACCAAGGCACGTGCGCGTAGCTGAAGAGAGCAATGCGATCCGGGGCGAGTCCAAGAATTTGATCCACGGTGTGGGCAAAAGTATCAGCGGTTTGATGGGGAAGGCCGTAAATCAAATCGACGTTGATGCTATCGAAGCCGAGGTCGCGCGCGGTGAAGAGCAGGTCGCGCGTCATTTCGTAAGGCTGAATGCGGTGAACCGCCTTTTGCACATCGGCATGGAAGTCCTGAATGCCCATGCTGAGACGATTGAAGCCAAGCTTGCGAAGAGTTTCGAGATGCTCGGGGGAAGTTACGCGGGGGTCAACCTCGATGCCAATCTCACTGTGAGGGTCGAAATGGAAGTGCTCTTTCGTAAATGCGAAAAGATCCTCGATCTGTTCCGGGGTCAGATAGGTTGGCGTGCCGCCGCCCCAATGGAACTGGACCACGGGGCGATCTCTCGAGACGCTGCGGCTGACGCGCTTCATCTCCTGCTTCAGCACGTCAAGATAAGGCGGCGCGACGCTCTTGTTTTTTTGAATGACGACGTTGCAGGCGCAAAAGAGGCAGAGGCTTTCGCAGAAGGGAATGTGCATGTAGAGCGAGACAGGCGTCCTGGCTTGCTCAGCCTCTTGGTGCACCCTTTCGAGATCGGTGGGACCGAAAGTGTCGTTCCAGACCGGCGCGGTGGGATAGCTTGTATAGCGCGGCCCGGGGCGATTGTATTTTGCGAGAAATTCCTCGCCGACATGAAGCTCCCCGCGCATCTGCTGCAAGCTTGGATGTGCAAGTGTCATGCTGAGCGTCTCCTAGCGCACCTGCGCAGCAGTGGTTGCATGTTGAAGCAGAGCGCGCTGAGCTGTTTCGACAAATAGTTGCGCGTTATCGACCGGCGTATGCTGCAAAATGCCGTGACCCAGGTTGAGAATGTGACCGTGGCCGTGGAGAGAATTGATTGCGGCCAGAGCCGCTTCACGGATTTTTTCGGGAGGGGCAAACAAGACTGCCGGATCGACATTCCCCTGCAGCGCGATTTGTGGACCCAATGTCTTTCGAATCTCGGCCAGGCCCACGCGCCAATCGACGCTGAGCACATTCGCGCCGGAGCGCGCCACGGCGGGCAGCAAATGTTGTGATGCTTTCGTGTAATAAATCACAGGAACCGCGCCGCCCAGACCCGCAATGATCTCTTGCACAGCGGGGAGCGCGAAGTCCTCGTAGTCTTGCAAATTCAATTCGCCGCACCAGGTATCGAACAATTGGACGGCGGTTGCTCCCGCCAAGATTTGAGCCTTGAGATAGGGGATCGTAGCCTGAACGATGCGATGGAGCAGCCCGCGGAAGATTTTCGGCTCGCGATAGAGGAAACTCTTAACGGTCGCGAAACCTTCGTTGGTCTTGCCTTCCACCATGTAACAGGCAAGAGTCCACGGAGCACCTGCAAAGCCCAAGACGGGAACTTCAGGACCGACGGATTTCACGATCCGCCGGATGGCTTCGGGCAGGAAGCCCGTGTCTTTCTCAGGGTCAAATATCTTGAGCCGGTCGACATCTGTCTTGGAGCGCACGGGATTCGGCACAACTGGGCCGGCATCGCCGAGTTCCAATTGGAGGCCCATCGCTTCGGCCGGGATCAAAATGTCAGAGAATACGATGACGGCGTCCACGCCAAGCCTGCGAAAGGGCTGGATGGAAACTTCGACGGCAAGTTGGGGCGTCTTGCAAACCTCAAGGAATGCATGCTTTGCGCGGATTTCGCGGTACTCGGGGAGATACCGGCCCGCCTGGCGCATTATCCACACGGGAACTCGGGGAAGGACCTCACCGCGGCAGGCGCGAAGGAATAACTCTTTTCGGTTGATCGGCGCAGTTTGCAGGGTCATATTCCCCCAGAGGGATCAAGAATAGCAAATCCCAGCCGGTCTTGCTGACTCGAGTACGGCGCTATCGAGCCGTGCGAGCACCCGCAAGTGTGGGCTATACTCAAAATGTTGAAGAATTGGGTCGGTTCTGCGGGGATGGACGATTGGCAGTGGTCCGAGAGCTGGGATGAGCAGAGAGTTCTGGTACAGAGAATGAATCATCTATTCCCAATGTTGACGGCGCTTGCCTATCTCTTGAGTTTCGGTTTGTATGTTCGGTTCCTGAGTGCGGGAAACAACCTCACGGGAAGATTGGGTACGCTGCTCTTGGGGCTGGGCCTGATTGCGCACTATTTTGCGCTCTTGGAGAGGTCCCGCGGGTCGCACACGGTTCCTTATCATGACTTGTATGGTTCCATGTCGCTGTTCGGGTGGCTTCTCGCGGTAACGTATCTAGGCCTGGAGCTCTATCACCGACAACGCTCTGTCGGAGCTTTCGTTCTCCCGTTTATTTTGGTGTTTTTTCTGGCCGCGCATCTCGCTCCGGCTGACAAGCTCTTGCCTCCCGCGGCGCATGGGGCCACGTTTGCATTTCACGTGACCCTCAGTATCCTGGCATATGCGGCTTTTGCACTCTCGTTTGTTCTTAGCCTGATTTTTCTTGGGGAAGAGAGGCTGCTCCGAAGGCACAAGGTCGGCGACGTGGTCTGGCGGCTTCCGTCACTCGAGCTGCTCGCCCAGATGAGCCAGTCGAGCGTGCTGGTCGGTTTGGTTTCCATTGCGATTGGAACGGCTTTAGGATTCGTCACCGTGGACAGACTTGAAGGGCAGCACTCGTATTTCGATCCGAAATACGTGATCACGCTGCTGGTACTGGCGCTGTACGTGTTGTATTTCCGTTTGGCGCGAACGACGGCGTGGCGCGGGGGGCGAGCTTCAAAATTGTGCATTTTCAATTTTGTGATTGTGGTGCTGAGTTTTACGGTCGTAAATCTCTATCTCTCACACAGCCACCGTTACTTTTAGGGGCGAGCGAACCAGCGCATGGAAATTGTTCTCGTGGGACTGAATCACCGCACGGCGCCCGTTGAGGTGCGCGAGAGGGTGTCTTTCACGGCCGAGCAGACTCGGCGTGCGGCACAGGAGCTTCGGGCGCGGGGAATCCTCGAAGAAACGCTGGTGCTCTCCACATGCAACCGCAGCGAAGTATATGGAGTGCCGCCGGAATCGTCCCACGAATGCGCTCCGGGACTTTCCACTTTTCTGAGCGAGTTTCATTCGGTGCGGCCGGATATCCTTGGCGTGTCGCTCTATCACCACTACGATCGTGAAGCCGTGCGGCATCTCTTTCGAGTTGCGGCAGGGCTCGATTCCATGCTGCTGGGCGAAGCGGAGATCTTGGGCCAAGTAAGGGAAGCGTATCGCATCGCGCACGAACATGGCGCGACCGGGCCTGTATTGAATCGACTGTTCCAGGGCGCCCTGGAAGTCGGAAAGCGCGTGCGAACGGAAACGGAACTTGGCACACGGCCGATGTCCGTGGCTTCCGCGGGCGTGAAACTGGCGGAACGCATTTTCGGAAAATTGAACGAGCGCAAGGCGCTGGTATTGGGAGCGGGGACGATCAGCGAGCAAGTAGTCTCTCATCTGCGGGATCGCGGGATCGCGGAGCTCCAAGTGATGAACCGCTCGCGCGACCGGGCGGAGGAGCTGGCGAATCCGTTTGGCGGAAAAGTCATCGACTGGGGTGAGTGGGATTCAGCGCTTCAATCACCGGATGTGGTGGTGTCGTCGGTCAGCGCGGAAGAACCGGTGCTGCGGCGGGATATCGTCGAGCGAGCGATGGCAGCACGCGGAAATCGCGCATTGTTCCTGATGGACCTGGGCGTGCCGCGGAATATAGACGCCAGCGTCGGGGAGCTCTACAACGTCTATGTCTATAACACCGATGACCTGAGCGAGATCGTTCAGCAAAATCGCAACGCCCGCGAAAGCGAAATTCCCAAGGCTCAGGGCATTGTCGACGAGCATGTGAGTAAATTCCTTTCCTGGCAGGCGAGCGTCGAACTGGTCGGGCTTGTGGATGCGCTGCGCATGAAGATGAGGGAAGAACGCGCGTCGTTCATCCGCGCGCGCATGGAGCCGATGAAGCATCTGACGGAGGCGGATCGCGCTCATGTGGAAAAGTTGATGGATGAAATGCTGGAGAAGCTGCTTTTGGAGCCGGCGGAACGCTTGCGAGGTGAAAAAGAACTGCGGAGGAAGATTCAAAACGTGGAAGCGTTGCGCGATCTGTTTCTGTCCAACCGGGAGAAGCTGTGAGAATCCTGCGAATCGGCACGCGCGGCAGCATGCTTGCCAAGTGGCAAGCGGAATCCGTTCGCAAGCAGCTGTTTGCCGCGACCGGCATGGAAGCGGAAATTGTCATCATCAAGACCAGCGGCGACAAGATGCAGCAGGCGCCGCTGACGCAGATTGGCGGCAAAGGGATTTTTATCAAGGAGCTGGAGGAAGCGCTGCAGGAGGAAACGATAGACCTTGCGGTGCACAGCGTAAAGGACGTGCCGACGAACATTCCTTCAAGGCTTATGTTTCCCGCGGTGTGCCGCCGCGATGACGTGCGCGATTGCCTGATAGGCGCTACGCTAGCAAATCTGCGGCAGGGAGCGCGCGTTGGGACCAGCAGTCTGCGTCGGCAAGCACAGTTGAAACATCTCCGGCCGGACCTTGATCTCCGCGACCTGCGAGGAAACGTAGACACTCGATTAAGAAAAGTGGAGAGCGGGGAATATGAGGCGGTGATGGTTGCCAAAGCGGGCCTCGATCGACTCGGTCTGAGCAAGCGGATTTCGGAGGTGCTCTCACCGGAAGTCTGCATGCCGGCTGTGGGACAAGGCGCGATTGCGGTGGAATGCCGGTTGAAAGACACGGAAGCCGGAGATCTTCTTGCACCATTGGACGATGCAGAAACTCGCACGGCGATCATTGCGGAGCGCGCGCTTCTGGCGGCGTTGCAAGGCGGGTGCCAGGTTCCCCTGGGCGCATGGGCGCGTGTCGAGCGCGGCGAACTCTTGCTCGATGCGTGTGTTTGTTCGGTGGACGGCTCGCAATACGTGAAGCAGAGCGTCAGCGGTCCGCCGGATCAGGCGGCGCAGCTTGGGGAACACATGGCGCGGGTGCTCATCGAGGCGGGCGCGCAGTCCATCCTGGAAGAAGTGAGCCGACAGCGTGGCTGAAGCTTCGCTAAAGATATTGTCTGGCAAACGGATCGTCATTACGCGAGCCGCGGCGCAGAGCGAGGCGCTGGCGCGAGAACTCTCTGCGCGCGGAGTGATTCCCGCGGTAATCCCTCTGGTTTCCTTCGCGGACCCGGAGGACTTTGCACCGCTTGACGCAGCGATTGCAGAAATCCAGCGATTTGATTGGATGATTCTCACCAGCGCGCAGGCAGTTCGCGCGGTGATTAGGCGCAGCGAAGAGCTGAAGCGCAGCCTGATTCGCTTAGTGAGCAAGCCGCGAATCGCTTGCGTTGGTCCAGTATCGGCAGAAGCTACACGGCAGGCCGGACTTATCGTTGAGTATGTTGCAGAAACGCATACCGGTGTGGCTTTGGCGGAAGAGATGGGAAACCGGCTTCAAGGAGCGAAAGTATTCTTGCCGCGGAGCGATCGCGCAAACCCGGATTTACCACGGGCACTGAAGAGGCAAGGTGCGCAACTCACGGAAGTGATTGCATATCGCACGCAAAGACCGACTGATCTGGATCACGAAAACTTAGGACAGATCGCCGAGGGCGCGGCGGATGCGATTTTGTTTTTCAGCCCGTCGGCCGTCCAACATTTCGCCGAGCTGTATGGGAGCGAGCAATTGCGCGCTCTACAAGATAAACTGGCGATTACGGCGGTTGGACCCGTGACGGCAAATGCGTTGCGCGAAGCGGGCGTTAGACGCCTCGTGATTTCAGCCGATACGACGGCAGCGGCGGTCGTCGAAGCGTTAGAAAAGCATTTTGCGGGAACAGTGAAACAGGCGCCGGCAGGGGCAAAGAAAGTATGAGTTTTCCCACCCATCGGCCGCGGCGTTTGCGGCGGAGCGAGGCGCTTCGCGGCCTGGTTCGAGAGACGCGCCTGAGCACATCGGGCCTCATTTACCCGATGTTCGTGTGCCCGGGATCAAAGGTCCGCAAGGAAGTCAGCTCTATGCCAGGCATCCATCAACAGTCCGTCGATCAAATTGTGGAGGAGTGCCGTGAGGTGGAGTCGCTTGGGATCCCCGGGATCATTCTTTTCGGATTGCCTGAATCCAAGGACCCCCGTGGCGCGAGCTCACTCGGCGCCCATGGCGTGGTCCAACGCGCCATTGAAACGATTCGCAAGGCAAATCTGAAACTTCTTGTCATAACCGACGTGTGCCTCTGCGAATACACCGACCATGGGCACTGCGGCGTCATCGAGAACAGTGAAGTGGCAAATGACTCCACCGTGACGATTCTTGCCCAACAGGCGCTCTCGCACGCGCGCGCCGGCGCCGACATCGTTGCCCCATCCGACATGATGGATGGGCGGGTGGGCGCCATTCGCGAAATCCTGGACGAACACAAATTCGAGAACATTGCCATTCTTTCTTATGCAGCGAAATATTGTTCCGGCTTCTACGGACCTTTCCGGGAGGCGGCCCAGTCCGCGCCCCAGTTTGGCGACCGGCGCAGTTATCAGATGGATCCCGCCAACGTGCGGGAAGCATTAAAGGAAGTGGAGCTCGATCTCGAAGAAGGCGCGGATATGGTGATGGTTAAGCCGGCGCTGGCGTACCTGGATGTCATCCGGCGGGTGCGCGATGCGTTTGATGTTCCCGTGGGTGCGTACAATGTCAGCGGAGAGTACGCGATGGTCAAGGCCGCTGCGCAGAAGGGCTGGGTGGATGAAAAGCGAGTTGTCCTGGAAATTCTGACCGGCGTCCAGCGCGCCGGGGCGGAAATCATCCTTACCTACCACGCCAAGGATGTCGCTCGCTGGCTGAAGGCGTGTTAATTTAAACGAGAAAACATGAGTACTGCGCAACCCCGGTTGAAGCGCGAGCGCAAGCGTTCGCGCGAAATATTCGAGCGCGCCGAGAAAGTGCTGGTTGGCGGCGTGAACAGTCCCGTGCGGGCGTTCCGGTCCGTAGGCGGCGAGCCACTGATCATCGAGCGCGGTAGCGGACAACATCTCTATGATGCGGACGGAAACGAACTGCTGGACTACGTGTGCTCGTGGGGAGCGATGATCCTAGGACATGCAAATCCCGCCATTGGCGATGCGATTGCCGAGCAGGCGCGACGCGGCACAAGCTTTGGCGTAACGACCGAGCTGGAGCTGGAGCTGGCAACTCTGATTACACGGGCGATTCCGTTTATTGAAAAGATTCGATTCGTGTCGAGTGGTACGGAAGCAACGATGAGCGCTGTGCGGCTGGCGAGAGGAGCGACGAAGCGCGATTTCATCGTCAAATTCGAAGGCTGCTATCACGGGCACGCGGACAGTTTCCTGTCGCAGGCGGGATCAGGTCTCGCTACGCTTGGAATTGCCGAATGCCCGGGAGTGCCTGCGGCGCTAGCTGCGTTGACGTTGAACGTGCCCTATAACGATCTCAGCGCTGTCGAACGCGTATTTTCCATGCACGAGGATAAGGTCGCGGCGGTCATCGTCGAGCCTATTGCTGCGAACATGGGGGTTGTTCCCCCGGAGACTGGTTTCTTGAAGGGATTGCAAGAAATCTGTAAGAAGAACGGCGCACTGCTGATTGTCGACGAAGTGATCACAGGATTTCGTCTTCGCAACGGCTCCGTGCAGGAGAATTTTGATATCGAAGCGGATCTCACAACACTGGGGAAAATCATTGGTGGCGGCGTTCCAGTCGCATCTTATGGCGGGCGCGCCGAATTGATGGACCAAGTTGCGCCGCTCGGCCCGGTGTATCAGGCAGGCACGCTCGCGGGGAACCCGCTGGCGATGAGCGCTGGCATTGCCGCGCTCAAACAGCTCACAAAGCCAGGGCTATACGACGAGATGACGCAACTGGCGCTGCGGTTGGTACTTGGCCTTCGCGCGGAACTGGCAGACGCCGGAATTCCTGCCCGGATCAATGCATTCGGTTCGCTCGCTACGGTGTTCTTCACATCGGAGCCGGTGAGAAATTACAGCGATGCCAAGCGCTCCAACAGCAAGCGATACGCCAAATTTTTCCGCGAGATGCTTGATCGGGGAATCTTCTTGGCGCCGTCGCAATTTGAGGCTGCCTTTGTTTCCATGGCGCACACCTCCCAGGATATTGACCGCACACTGGCGGCGGCGCACGAATCACTGCAAGTGATTTCTGCTGATTCCGCCTAATACAAGAAAAGGAGAGTAGAGGAATGGGCGAGGGTATCGAACTCCCTGAGAGTCATCATGGGCACGAGGACCACCCCCTGGTCCTACCCGTCTCGATCACGATCTCGGTCATGGCAGTGTTTGTGGCCGGTGTGTCCTTGCTTGGTCACCGGGCACACACCGAAGGGCTGCGCCTTGAGACTCAGGCGGCCAGTCGGTGGACACAGTATCAGGCGAAGAGCGTCCGCCTGCACGAAGCCCAGGGATTCTCGGACGTGGTCAAGCTGGTTGCGCCGCTGAACAAGGAGTTGGGGGATGAACTGAAAGAGAAGTACACCAAGGAGGTCGAGCATTACGAAAGCGACAAAATCGATGTCAGCAAAGAGGCGAAAAATCTGGAGGATGAGCGCGATTTGACCGTTCGGCAAGCCGACCGATTTGATGGCGGAGAGGCCCTTCTGGAAATAGGGCTGGTCATCTGCTCGATCACGCTTCTGACCAAGCGTAAGGGATTCTGGCTGGGGGGCGTGCTCATCGGTGCCATAGGCATCGCCCTCGCGGCAACAGGTTTCTTCCTGCACTAAGTTAAGCGCGTGCCGGCGGTTGCGAACTCCTCAGCAGTGCGATTTCCTGTGCCAATAGTTCCAGCTTTCCAAGCAATTGCTGGTGGCGCACGTCCTCGCCGGTTGGCTTCTTCGCAAGAAATGTAAGTGTCCCGCCGGGTTCCAGCACGCATTGTTCGACTTCGGAGAGCGACTGGAAGCCTTGCTTCCGTGCGGCTGCTTCGAGTTGGGGCACGGTAATCAACTCCCTCTTCAAATTCTGCATTCGCACTTTACCGCCCAGCACCAAAACGTCGGCTCTGCCTTCGACCAATTGGTCGAGTTTGCGGTGATCGTAGAGGAAGCGAACAACCAAGTAGTTCGTGACGAGCAGGGAAGTAGCGCCAATGATTCCGCCCAGGACGCTGTTGTCTTCGCCGATGATGGCGTTCTGCACGGTGTTCGAGAGCGTCAGCAAGACGACCAGGTCGAATGGATTGAGCTGGACGAGTTCGCGTTTCCCGGAGAGTCTGAGGCTAACTACCAGGAACACATAAACGATGATCGGCCGCAGAATCTTTTCCGCCAGGGGAAGTCCAATGACGAACATATCTTTCCAAGTGTCGTGCATAACAGGATTGCCTCCTCGGTGCCCGCGCGGATTATGAAAAAGACGGGCGTCGTCGTAATCAGAGAATCGGGGCAGCGTAACACGCCCGGAATGGCAGTAAAAGCCGGCCGTTTTCAGCGGCCGAGGGCTTGTGCGTGCAATCGAATGGGAATGGGTCTCGAAATAATGACCGTTCGAGAGGCCAT
>Ga0209648_10002063_pt1 | contig 16495 bp, 14 predicted proteins | sample GraSoi2013_115cm_FD_185830 | JGI IMG/M metagenome (GOLD analysis project Ga0209648, IMG submission 185830) | Grasslands soil microbial communities from the Angelo Coastal Reserve, California, USA - Sample 9_17_2013_115cm (SPAdes) (version 2) | ecosystem: Environmental > Terrestrial > Soil >...
CTGATTTGTGCACTTCGTCCATGGCCGGTAATCTTGGAGATGACATGAAACCGTTTACTGCAGACAAGGTGAAACTGGGGTTTGTCGGCGCGGGCGCGATGGGAAGCCGCATCGTGCGACGTCTCCTCGATCACGCATATCAGGTATCTGTCTATGACCGGGAGCGGAACAAGGCAGTAGCGCTATTACCGTATGGTGCGTCGGTCTCTGAGAGCCTGGAGGAATTGGCAGAGACCGCCGATGTGATTCTTTCTTGCCTCACCGACGACAGCTCAGTGCGCAACGTTTATCTGGGACGCGAGGGTCTCTTGGCCGGTTCACGCCCGGGCAAGGTTGTCCTTGAGATGAGTACGGTCTCGCCGCACACTTCCCGCGAAGTGCATGCACAAGGTGCTCAGCGAGGCGTCAACGTCATGGATGTTGCGATCTCCGGCAGCACCCCAGCGGTCGAACAAGGCAGTATCACTTTACTCGTTGGTGGCGACGCCGAGTTATTTCAGGCCGCACAGCCGATCTTTCAAGTGCTCGCGAGCCACTGTTTCCTGATGGGACCGCCGGGATCAGGCACGAGCATGAAGCTGGTCGCGAATACTCTTCTGGGTGTCGGCATGCAAGCTATCGCTGAAGCAGTCGCCCTCGGCGAAGCAGAGGGTATTGACCGTAAGCGGTTGCTCGACGTTCTGTCCCAGACTGCTGTCGTCGCCCCGGCACATATTGGCAAGCTTGCGAAAGCGGAGCACGACGATTACAGCCCGCAGTTTGGGGTGGGGTTGATGAACAAGGATTTTCGTCTCATCCTCGAAGTGGCTGGTTTGTCTAACCTGACGCTGCCAGCAACAGCATCGGCGTTCGAAATTAACTCCGCCGCCTTGAAGGAAGATCCCAGCGCCGACTTCTCCTCCGTGATTCGCCACATGGAGAAGCTCATTGGGTTGAACGTTTCCAAGTGAGGTAAGCAACACCGCGAGCTCTCACGCTGGATGCCATGCGAGTTTAACGCAGGCCGTGACCGTTGGTGCTCCTTTCATCCCAACCACTGCGGATTCTGATATGTGCCGTCGAAGTGGTGGCTTGTTTTATACAGTTCAAATTTGCCGCCCTTCGCCGCGTCGGCAGTTTTCGCCAGGATGGCCGCGACCTGCTCCTTGCTCATGGGTCGAAAACTGCGGGCCGCGTCGAGCGCCTGGCGGAGGATCTGAACCGAATCGCATCCGGTGATGACCACGCTGGTGGGAAGGTTCATGGCATAGTGAAGACACTCGACCGCACTGACAGTCTTGCTCTGCAGAATGAATGGGTCGCCCATTGGCTTCATGCCCAGAACGCCGATGTTTTGCTTTACCAAAACGGGAAGCACGTTGGCTTCAAAGCTGTTGAAGTGATGATCCATCACGTTGAGCGGCATCTGCACCGTGTCAAGCTTGAAGTCATGAGTCGAGGCCGCCGCTAACATTTTCAAATGGATGTCTGGACTTTTATGTCCCGTGAATCCGATGTAACGCACTTTTCCTGCCTTTTGCGCCTGCAGTACCGCCTGCAGCGCGCCTTCAGGCGCAAATATGTGTTCGGCATCAGAGTCGCGGATAACTTCGTGAAATTGCAGGAGGTCTACCCAGTCGGTCTGGAGGCGAGTCAATGACTCATGGATCTGCTTGTCTGCCGCCAACTTAGTTCGGCCGTCGATTTTGGTCATTAGGAAGGCTTTCTGGCGATATCCCTCACGGAGCGCCTTCCCCATGCGGATTTCGCTTTCACCACCGTTGTAGTCCCAACAGTTATCAAGAAAATTGACGCCTTCGTCAAGAGCCATGCGGACAATACGAATGCTCTCCTGAGCGTCACGCTCCGGCTTGCCCAGGTGATAACCGCCAATTCCAACCATTGAGACTCTCGCGCCGGTGCGGCCGAGGGTGCGGTAGGGCATGCCGCCCTTGGTCTCAACACTCCGTGTTGGTTGGCCAATCCCTGCAGCCACGACCGTGGCCGCGCTTAACTCCAGGAATTTCCGCCGTGTTGTCATTGGATTGAGCTCCTATTCGGAAGGACTGTCCACACTGCGATGTGGAGCACCGCAATAATATTGCAAACGAACTCATCATATACTGGGATACTCATGGACTGCGATTTAGGCTGCAGTGCCCGACTGAATATCAGATGTCAGCGTTTGGATTTTGTGTCGCCTCGGTGGCGAACCACAATAGGATAGGCCTGACAATTGCATCCTATATAAGCAGCTAAGGGAGGAACATGAAAGTCGGAATTGTTGGCGCAGGCGCAGTCGGCTCGGCATGTCTTTTGTCGTTGGGTTATGCGGGGAAGCGCCAGCGAGGTCGTGCTGGTGAACAGAAATCGCAAACGAGCCCAACCGAGACGATCTCATGCAACTCGAAGTGAATGCCGATTCGTCTAAGGTTGTAAGCTTCGGCAAAGAACACCCCAAGAAACGGTCTTTGGTTTGAGCGGACTTGGGATTACGATAGTTCGGTTTTGGAGCGTGGGCGATCGGAGGAGGGGCTGGCCTTTTGGATCTGGACCTCAAGGCCGGCAAGGCGTCGGAAGCCGCACTCAACTCCTCCGCTCGATAACCTCGAACGACAACTCGCGAAACGGGAGTTCTATGAATCGTGGAACGTTGACGATTACAATATCGCTCCTCGTGCTTTGTACTATCGCGCTGTGCATAACGCTGGCAGCACGAAAAGTGTCGGGCCGGAATTCGGAGGCCCAAACATCCGCGCAGGCCTACAACCCGTACCCGGCTGGGATCCTCCCGTCCGATTTGAATCCAGAAATCGAAAGGGTGCGGCGTGAACTTCGCGTACTCGAGGGGCGAGCTCTCGCACGGTGGCGCGCCTTAAAACCACCGATTCTGACAGGTCAGCCGCCGACACTTCAGAACACGGGAACCGAGGCAGTCGAAACTCTCGGCGAGCTCATGAATTATGACCAAAACATCTCGCCCAACAGAAATCAAGCCTGCTCCTTCTGCCACATGCCGTACGCCGGCTTCAGCGGACCAATCCCATCCGTGAATCTCACCATGATCGCGTACCCGGGTACCGTTCACTTTCGGGCGGGCAAGCGGACGGCGCAGCGCTACACGTATTCACCGTTCTTCCCTGTACTCCAGTACAACCAGGTGCAGGGTCTTTTCTTTGGTGGAAATTTCTTTGATTCACGCTCGACCGGATATTTGCTGAGGAACGCCGACGCCGAGCAGGCACAGCATCCTCCCGTCGATACCCAGGAAATGGGCTTCCCCGACACTGCGTGCGTCGCACTCCGGCTTTCGCAGGCTGAGTACAGACCGCTTTTTGAGCAAGTGTGGGGTAAGGGCTCATTTGACATCAAGTTTCCCCCCGAAACTGAGCGTATTTGCGATACGCCTGGAGGGGCCGCAGTGTTCGGCGGGAGCGCCACGCCAATTCCGCTAACTCCGGAAGACGGCACCCGCGCAAACACGGTTTATAACCACTGGGGTCAGTCCATCGACGCATACGAGCAGTCAGTGCAGGTCAGCCCGTTCACGTCGAAATTCGACGCCTTCCTTAAAGGTAACTACAAACTGACAGCAGACGAAATGGCGGGTTTGAAGCTGTTCGACGGCAAGGGCAACTGCAATTCATGCCACCTCGATGGCAGAGGCACCACTCTGAAGTCAGGTCAGACAGACACCAGCGCGGCCGCCGCTGTAAACCCTCTGCTCACCTGCTTCGGCTCGGCCAATGAGGGTCTCCCTCTCAATCCCAGGAATGCGATCTATTATCAGACCACGCCGGATTCCTTCGGGTTCACTGCAAATCCTTTAGGTTTCGGCTACAGAGACTTGGGATTAGGAACTTTCCTGAGAAGCGGTCCTGGTTCCGCTCCCAACCCAAACTCGACCTGGACACAATTTGCTCCGAGTACCGATGGCCAAATGCAGGTGTCTACGGCGCGCAATGCGGCTATGACGCCACCGCAGTGTCCGACGACCGAGGCACCTGGGCCTTACTTCCAGAAGGAGTTCTTTCATAACGGCTACATCAAGAGCCTGAAGCAACTCGTCCACTTCTACAACACGCGCGACAAATATAAGTACAACGTCACTTCCGGGCACTGCCCGGCAGGAACGACCGAAAAAGTAGACTGCTGGCCCATGCCCGAGGTCCCGAACAACATCGACATGACGTCCGGGAATCTCGGCATGACGGACAAGGAAGAGGACCAGATCGTTGCCTTCCTGCAAACACTCACGGACGGTTACACGACACCTTACCCAAACCGGGACACCTTTACGGGTACCTGCATGACCGGCGGTTCGGCTAAGACGCAAGGCAATGACTTCCTTATCCCGACTCCGCAACTTCCGCCCTGCGCATCGGCTATCTGCGGCGTCCAGCCTGTCCCCAAACCGGCCATACCGTAGGTGAACTGAGTAATTCGGCTGGAGGTCAATCCATGAATAAACTGCTTCTGAAACTGAACCTGACGGCTATAGCCGTTAGCCTGGTTTACTCAAGCCCGGCGTGCACACAGGAGAGTCCCAGTACTAATAAAGCCGCGCGCGTCCGGATCACGCAAGGGCCGGAGATTGAGCGGGCTGACCCCGATTTTGCGATTATCAGGTGGACCAGCAACAACCCTGGCGGCTCTCCCGAGCATTACGGCGTTGTACGCTACGGTACCGATCCCACGAAACTGAACCAGACGGCGAAATCGCCAATCAGGCTGAACCCGGGCCATTCCTATACCATTTTCCGCGTGCGCATGGACGGCCTCAAACCCCGGACAACCTACTACTACACGGTCGACTCGACGGAAGCCGATGGCAAGGGCGACCGGGTTAAGAGCTCTGTCAAGCATTTCTCCACACCTTGATGTGTAGGAGAAACAAAAATCCGTTTTTGGGCGAGGCGTCTCGATGATGCCTGCCGCCAGCGCGAACAACCAGTCGGGGACCAAGCACCTGATGCGGATCACTCCCTACCGGAGCGAAAAAAGGCGTGGTGCTCACCATACCCGAGGGCGAAGCCAGATAAATACCTCCGGCCCTCGGAGATGGCTGTTTACTTAATGTTGGACAACTCGTTCTTCCGGTACTGTTCCCACTGCTTCCACTGAACCGGAGACAGAATCGGCTTCATAAGCTTATCTGTCTCCTCATACACCTTCTTGATCCTTGCATGTCTCTCGTTAGTGCTCAGGTTCGTGTCGTTCTTGATGTCCTGCACCTTGGGCTCCTCATTTCCCAGAATAGGCGTCACTTGCGATTGCTGCTGCGGACTGAGGTTGAGCGCCTGTGAGATTTTCTGCGCCTTGTCCGGGGCCTGCGCCTGAGAACCAGTTACAGTCTGGGACCGCTCCATCGAGGACTGCGTCTGGGCCATTACAGGAATCGAGAGAACGAGGTAAACACACAAAACCAACATTGCGCACGCGCCGAAACGATAGTTCATCTTGTTGGTGCTCCTTGGCTTGATTTAGGCCTTGTCGCGTCCACAACCGGATGTTGAGGCCTCTGTTTATAAGAATGTCAACAATCCCCGGGGGATGTCACATCGTGCAAAGACAGTTTGACAGCTCTTTGCCCCGGCCTTAGAACCAAGTTGCTGCCGATTGCGTGCCTCGCAGCATTCTTTTTCTCTGCCCTATCGCGGCTTTTCCTTTGGCGGTGTAGCTCAGGTGGCTAGAGCGAGGGTCTCGCGCGTTATCAACGTCTCCAGATAAGAGGAGCTCGCATTGGAGATGGAGTGCTCGCTTGAATAAAAACCTGCAGCTCTTGGCCACCGGTCTTCTACTCTCACACCTCGGCGTTGTCATCTGGGACTATCTGGTTGTTGAAGGACCTTCACACGGCAAAATGTCCGGAAAATCTTGGGCGGGAGCCACAACTCCTGGCGGACGTTTCTGCAATTTGTTCAAATTTCGCGATGGCCGAATATCCAGCGTACACGTCTATCGCGATCCCGACTATACGGGAGAGGATGAAGCACGGTTTAGATGGGGCAAGAAAAATCAGCTCCCTTCGCCAAACTGGTTTATCTCCCATCCTCCTGGCTGACACTCCGGCAGTCTTCACCGGTTTTGCACTCCGGGGCGCAGTAATAACTGCTCAGCCGCTGTAAACGCGTGCATGCGGATGAGTAGTGTGCTGACCAGCGAGGTCAGACCTGAAGCCGCAAAGATCATTGCCAGGACAACGAACTGATAAATGGCGGCATAAATGGGACGTGAGCCTGACAATAGCATGCCTGCCATCAGACCCGGAATCCAGACGATTCCGAGCGAGCGAAGAGAATCAATGGCGGGAATCAAACTCGCTTCGAACGATGCCTGGACATATCGCTGGACGCTCTCCCGGGGGTCGGCTCCCAACGATAGAGCAGCTTCGATTTCTCCCACATGGGCGAGCACGTCGGAACGAAATCGATTCAAGGCTAGCCCGCTGGTGTTCATGGCGTTGGCGATCAGCATACTGCCAACGGGAATGAGGGAGGTGATGGCGGTATCAATCACGCCCAGCCAGGTCATGATCGCGATCACCGAGCCGGCGCCGCACGCGATCGAATAGATGGAGACTGCGAAGGCTCCGGGCAGTCCTTTGGCGCGCTTGACCGAGGTGGCAGCGGCGGCGGCAATCATGGCCGCCAGCAAGAGCGCGCCGGTCCAGCGTGGCGCCCGAAGGAGCAGAACAAGCACCGATCCCACGGCGACGATCTGTACAAGACCACGCAGCAAGGCTACTGCGGTTTCACGCTCAAGATGGATCTTTCGCCGCCCGGCCAGCAGCACGACCGTAAACGCCACGATGGCGGCCGCCAGGGCCTGGGCCAAGCCAAGTTGCAACTGATCTGTGAACAGCCGGTTAAGCATGCAGCACCTCCTCGACAGTGCCGATTCGTGTTGCCCGCCCTTGCTCGAGCATCATGACTTGCATTGCCATCCGCGCTGCCTGGGCCCTGTCGTGGGTGACGATGACACAGGTAAGATGGCTTTGGCTGATGATGTCGCGGATCAGCGACTCGACCTCGAACTTGGCGGTTTCGTCCAAGGCGGAGGTGGGTTCGTCAAGTAACAGCACGGTGGGCGAATTGGCGAGGGCGCGAGCGAGCGAAATCCGCTGAGCCTCGCCGCCGGAGAGGTTCGTCACATCCCGCCTGGCATACCCGGCCATTCCCACTCGGACCAGGAGCTCTTCGCTTTTGTCGTCGGAGAACGCTTCGCCGCGCTGTTGCGGCCCAAAACTGACATTGTCGTAAACGGTTCCGGGAAACAGGAACGCGCGTTGCGTAACCATTCCTACCCTGCGGCGCAGTTCGCGCGGAGGTATTTGGCGATAGTCAACCTCGTTGAGAAACACTGTCCCGGAGGTGGGCTCGTCCAAACGGTTCAAGAGGCGCAGGAACGAGCTCTTCCCGGAGCCACTGGGGCCCACCACGGCTAAAACCTCACCCTCGCGGACTTCAACGCTGATGTCGTCCACCAGCATCCGTCCATCAACTCTGCGGCCGAGATGCTCGGTTGTCAGAATGGTCGCCGAAGCTGGCATGCGGTGTCCAGTCTATTAAAGTTTAAACGACCAAAGGCAGCAAGTCGCTGGGACCCGCGTCGAATCGCCTTGCAGCAGAGCTCAGACTCATAAGAAGACAGCGGCCGAGAGATTTTATGCTTCCGCGTCGAGCCTTTGACTCGTGCAGCTACGATCCAACGCCTACTTCACTGCCCCCCCACTTTCGCCTGCGGGTTCTCTGAGGCCCGTTTCCCGCCGACGAGGAACTCATAAGCTCCAACATCAAGTGCGGTTCCGTAGGGAGAGGCCGTCCTTGTCTTCTGCGGCCCGTAAATATTCATCGCGGACGAACGCCGTAAGGCACAGGAGGCTAGGTCGATGCCATTCTGCCTGCTGGCTTGTTGTCGGGGAGCAAGTCAAAGCTGATCAAATAGCGCCTTCTGGACGGCATATCGCGACGTTTGTCATTCAGGATTGCACTGGTGCGATTGGTGGAAGCGCTTATTGGACCCAAACGGACACAGATTGGTTTTCTGGGTTCCTCGAAAGTGCTTGAAAAAGATGGCGGGGACGACGAGACTCGAACTTGAGCCGTCTTAGCGGCGTGAGCGAAGCGGGAGCCGCCAGGCGAAATCCTGAGCGAAGTCGAAGGATCAGGCGAAGGTCCGACCAAAAGCAGCAATGAAAGGTTAAATGTAAAAGATGGCGGGGACGACGAGACTCGAACTCGCGACCTCTGCCGTGACAGTTTAGCCGGGATAGGTTTTACAACCACTTACAAGAACGCGGGGACTGCCAAAATACCCGTAAGACGTACAAGACACCACGGGTTGTGGGTTGGAGATTTGCCTTCCCCTGCAGCCAGGAAGATCAGTCCTTTCCGAACTTGGACCTCTGTTAAACCATGCACCCGGCTGCGATACGCGGCGCATGGGAAGCATAAATTAGCGCAGGTGTCAGGGTTCAGAGATCAGGAAACAGAAGTCGGGAACTCCAAAATCCACACTTGACATTGACAGACAATCCACTACCATATGGTTGTGGATAAGCTAGATACAACATTTGCGGCTCTGTCTGATTCGACCCGCCGGGCGATGATCGAACGACTCTCCCTTGGGCCTGCCTCTGTGCATGGATTGACGGAACCGTTTGCACTCTCGCAGCAGATGATTTCAAAACATATTGCCTACCTGGTGCGGGCGCGGATTGTGATCAAGACGAAGCGTGGACGAGAGAGTGTGTGCACGCTTAGGCCAGAGGCGATAAAGACAGTCAGCGACTGGGCGATTAGCTATCGCCGATTCTGGGAAGAGAGTTTCGACAAGTTGGATGTGGTTGTGAATCAAATGAAAAAAACGGAGGTCAGAGATGACAAAAAACACGGTTAACGAGACAGAGCGGATGGTTATCACTAGAGTTTTTGATGCCCCACGCGCATTGGTTTGGGAGGCGTGGACAAACCCGAAATATGTGATGCAGTGGTGGGGGCCGAAGGGTTTTACTGCGCCTTTTTGCGAGATGGATTTTCGCGTAGGAGGAAAATTTCTCTGCTGCATGAGAGCGCCGGATGGGCAGGAGGGCTGGAATGCTGGGGAATACCACGAGATTGTTCTGCACGAGAAGATCGTTTCCTCCATGTACTTTTCCGACTCGAAGGGAAACAAGGTTGAGCCTGCGCACTATGGAATAGAACATGAGGCCATAGACGATGCGCACGACGTGGTTATTTTTGAGGATTTTGGAAACGGCCAGACGAAACTCACCTTCATTGGAAATGAAACCATGGAGAACGCAAAAAACAGCGGGCAAGTAGAGGGCTGGAATCAGATACTCGATAAACTTGCCGCAGTTGTTGCGGGGCTAGCGCAGGCGAAATAAGAAGTTGAAGTTTTGAGGATCGTCATGCGCGAGATAATGAACGCAAAGCAAACGCAGGTCCATCCCTGCAACCCCAGCCAGGGGTCGCTGACCTGGACGAGGCGCCGGCGTGGGGGCGCAAGGCGGCGGTTGCCTGTCGGGCGCCGGTGGAAGTGCGCGCGTTTGGCATACCAGCGTAAGGTTTGCAAAAACAGATAAACGCCCAAGGGGGGCGAGATGCATGTCATTTTTCCGCGATTTAAGACTTGCGTTCCACTCGTTGATGCACAGCAAAAGCCTCGCGGCCATTGTGATCCTCACGCAGGCACTGGGAATCGGGGCCAACGCGGCAATCTTCACGCTGGTCCGGGGCGTGCTGCTCAAGCCGCTGGTCAACCGTGACGAGAACCGGCTCGTGTATATCCGCCAGAGCGCTCCCAGCGGCGGACAGGACAACACGACGTTTTCCGTGCCCGAGATCAAGGATATCGAGGGCGGCGTGCGCTCCGTGAGCGAGTTCGGCGATTTCTCGACGATGGACTTTACGATGGTCGGACTCGGCGAACCTCGCGTGGTTCACGGCGGCGTCGTCAGCGGCAACTACTTTGATGTCATGGGTCTGCGTCCTGTTCTCGGCCGTCTCGTCGGACCTCAAGACGGTGGCGCCGACGCCGCTGGCGTCATCGTACTGACGTATCGTTTCTGGTCCACCGTTTACAAAAAAGACCCGCGTGTGATCGGCAAGACCGTTCGGCTCAGCAGCCTTGGCGATCGCTCCGCTACGGTCATCGGCGTCCTTGAACCCTCGGTGCCATATCCCGCGGACACCGAGATTATCGGCAACCTCGTCATCAGCCCGCATCATCTTTCCGCCACGATGGTCACCGGCCGCATCCATCGCATGACCGAACTCTTCGCTAAGCTTGCTCCCGGCGCCACTCTGGAACAGGCGCGCAACGAGTTGCGCACGGTGTACGCCTCCATGGAGAAGGACCATCCCGATGCGTATCCCGATAACGGCGGCTACCGGATTGATGCCAGGATGCTGCGGGATCAGATTACTTCCGGCGCGCGCACCGTCCTCCTCGTGCTTCTCGCTGCTTCGGGACTGGTCTTCATCATCGCCTGCTCGAACGTTGCTAACCTGATTCTCGCGCGGACGGTTCGCCGCGAGGGCGAACTCTCGATCCGTGCCGCGATGGGCGCCAGAACTTGGACGCTGCGCCGTATGTTGTTAGCCGAAAGCCTGCTGCTTTGCTGCGCCGGCGCGGCAATCGGCGTAATCATCGCGCAGCCATTGGTAACAATCCTGGCTCGATACGCCTCGCGCTTCTCCGTTCGCGCGCTGGATTTGACGGTTGATTTCAGCCTGCTCTGGGTCGGAGTGGCACTGGCAATCGTCGCCGCAGTGATTTTGGCATTTGTGCCCCGCCTGCCGTCGGCTAACGCATCGAATGGCATGAACCTGGCGAGCGGCAGCGTCCGCATCACCAGTAGCACCAGCCGCCGCCAGCGTGCCTTTGCCGTCGCGCAGATCGCAGCGTCTTTCGTACTGCTCGCGGGAGCAAGCGTGTTGATCACAACCCTGATCGCGTTGCAAAGGACCCAGACCGGCCTCGACACGCGTCATGTCCTGGCCATCGACGTTCCGGCGCCGTCCAACGGAAAAACGCCTCAGCAAGTCCTCGATTTTTACAAGGAATCGATACGTCAAATCGATGCGCTACCCGGGGTCACCGAAACGGCTGTCGGTATGGTCGCTCCGTGGCGTGATGCGGAGAACTTCGGTGTAGGCTTCCAATTCTCGGGTGATGGTCATGTTCATGGCAAAGACGATCCTCGCGCGCTTTGGCGCACCATCTCTCCCGGCTTTTTCACCGCTCTTGGCGTTCCCATTATTGCCGGCCGCGATTTCAACGCGCTCGATGACCAGAATCGAGAGCCGGTCGCGATTGTTAGCGCGACTCTCGCCCAGCGCATGTTTCCCGGTCAGGATCCGATCAATCGGCATGTCTATTGGACCGATCCCGTGTTCGAGTTCCTTTCCGGCACTGCGAGCGAAAAGGCGCGATTTACGTCGCCACACCGAATTATTGGGGTTGCCGCCGACATCGACGACGAACATATCGTTCCGGCACCCAACTCCACGATTTATAGTTCCTTCGCAGACGACTCAATGTTCGGCGGTCACCTGTTCATCCACACCACGGCAAATCCTTATTCGTTGGTGGGGCCGGTAACGAAAATTATCCGGCAGATGTCCGTCGATGAACCGGTGGAGAACGCCGCCACTCTGGAAGACATCCGTGCAAAGGTGCTTGCGCCAGATCGCTTGAACTCCCTGGTCTTTGGCGTGTTCGCAGCGGTCGCGTTACTGATTGCCGTCGTTGGTGTCGCTGGAGTGCTGGCCTTTTCTGTCAGCGCCCGGACACGCGAATTCGGCATCCGCTTGGCGCTTGGCTCTCAGCCGGGAAATCTACTCAGAGGTGTTGTCACCGAAGGCGTGGTGATGGCTGCCGTTGGCGTGGTGGCCGGCGCGGCGTTCGGGCTCGTGGTTGGGCGCGTGGCAGGCAGTTATTTCGGCGATCTAAAAATGCCGGGCGCATGGCCCGCGATCGTTTCTGCGTTTGTGCTGTTAGGCGCGGCGGTAGTCGCTTCGATGCTCCCGGCGGCACGCGCCGCCCGCGTCGACGTAATGCAAGCTCTGCGCTCGGAATGATTTTCCCGGCGCCCCGGTTTCCCGTAAGACGACAAAATCTGAGCTGAGGCTCTGCGTGTGATGGGGAGGAAGATCTTTATGAAATACGTCTGTTTGGGCTATCTCGAGCCCCGCAAGTTCGAAAACATGTCAGAGAGCGAACGCAACACCGTGCTGGACGAGTGTTTTAGCTACAACGACGAATTGCGGAAGATGGCGGCGGAGGCTTAGTTCAATCGCGCTCTCGTCACCTGGCCGAATAGTCACATTTCCGGCTAAGTGCCCCTTGGCTCAACTGTTGCCTTCAGGCCACAGCGCTCAGCAACCAATGTTTACCGAACTCAACATTAGTCCTGTGAAACGCGCTTGTGACCACAAACGGGGTGGACTCCCGGATGGTCGGCTATGCGGAAGTTATCATGAAAGGGCGTCATTGCGTTCCAACGAGTATTGCCGCCGCAAAGCAATTCACTTGACTGGTTTCGCCCGCCCCTGCCCTTCGGCTAAATGCCTGAAGATTCTTCTATGCCGCAACGGCGGCGCAGGAGGATAGGATGCAACGCGGATGTATGCAACGAAACAGTCGCAAAGAAGGCCCTGATGTCTGGCAGTTTCGCTGGTCCGAGACCAGGCTTGACGGGACGCGTCTATACCACAAGAAAATCATCGGCACTGTCGAGCAATACCCTGAGGAAGATGCTGCGCGGCGCTCGGTAGTGGGGTTGGTCTCAGAACTCAACACCGATGGCCGACCAACGAATTCCAGCACAATGACCGTTGCTCAACTCTGTGATCACTTCGAGCAACGCGAACTCGCAAAGGAAAACTCTTGGCGCAGTCACGCGACCAAGAAAATCTACAAGGCGTACTTGACTCGCTGGATTCGTCCTCATTGGAAGAAATACCAGCTTGCTGAGGTTAGAACCATACAGGTCGAGTCCTGGCTTCGCGGATTGCCATTAGCAAAGAGCAGTTGTGCCAAAATCCGAAATGTGATGTCCGTCCTCTTTAATCATGCCTGCCGATATGAGCTGTTTGACCGCAATCCAATTTACCTCGTTCGTCAGAGCGCCAAACGCCGAACACCGCCCGCCACTCTGGTGCCCGCCGAAATCAAGGCGCTAATCGACGGCCTGGCACTTCGCGAACGCACACTAGTTCTTCTTGCGGCTTCCACCGGGCTGCGGCAGAGCGAGATATTCGGCTTAAAGTGGGGCGATATCGACTTCGAGCGAGGCACGATGAGCGTCATACGTTCCATCGTGTACGGAGTGGTAGGGCCGTGCAAGACCGAATCATCGCAAAAGCCGGTGCCAATGCATCCAACTCTCGCGGACGCGCTGATGCAGTGGAGAAAACATTGTACCTACATCAAGCCCGAGGACTGGGTTTTTGCAAGCAAGCGCTATCGGGGCCGAAGACCGTACTGGGGACAGGCGATCTTGCGCAAATATATACGCCCGGCGGCACAACGAGCCGGAATTCAGAAGCGATTCGGATGGCATACGTTCCGGTACACCTACTCGACACTGCTGCGAAGCGTGGGGACTGAGTTCAAGGTGATGCAGGAGCTGCTACGGCATTCTTCGTTTCGCTCCACTCTGGACGTTTACACCCAGGCAATAACGCCTGCGAAGCATGCAGCGCAGGCGGCGGTGATATCGCTGGTCTTTTCTTCCGACAAGGATGGACCGGCACTCGTTGCTGGATAAGAGACTGTGGATCACCGCAAAGGGACACAAAAAGGGCGCGAAACGTGCCCTTTTCGCGCCCTCGATGGTTTCAATGAAATCCGCCTAAATCTTTTGGAATGAATGGCGGGGACGACGAGACTCGAACTCGCGACCTCTGCCGTGACAGGGCAGCGTTCTAACCAACTGAACTACGTCCCCCCTTTTATTTCATTGGGTTAGCGGGAAACCCTTGATTCTGCTGTCTTTTCTTACTGTCTATTATTTCGCCTGCGTCTACCATTTCTACCAGATATAACTAAATTCTGGGTGTTATGGACAGCATATGGACAGCAAGCGAAACTGCTACCCAGAGCCTCTGTCACTGCTCCGTGTGTAAATTGTAACAGACGAATTCGGAACTCGTCTGCATCAGCTCAACAGTCCCCCCGGGGCTCGTTCCTTTTGACCGGGTTTCGGGGTTGATCTTTGGAAGAGTTGATCTTTGGTAGAGAGGTGGGCGCAGATGTCACCGGCAAGACCAAGATTCCTATCGACGAGGTGATCGTTTACCATTCCAACCGCCTGCATGTGCGCATAAACGACGGTCGAACCAACGAAGCTGAATCCCCGGCGTTTGAGATCCTTGCTAAAGGCGTCCGATTCAAATGAGGCCGCCGGAGTCTCCCGGATTTGGTTCTTCCGCTCAAAAGACACGTCCCAACTTGAAGAATATCTTCCGGTGGCCTGAGTCGCCCCAACTGCCACCGATATAGGCAGGCCCAAAGAGGGTCTCTACCAAGACGCCGGCAGCGACATCCATGGGCAGGTCGGAAAAACTGTTTAGGGCCGCAATCGCTGTTTTGGAAGGTCTTGCGAGTTCGTAAAACGAGACAAAGTATACCTTGTTACCGAGAATTGGGGGCAGCTGGCCGATTTGGCGCAGATATCCCAGTTGGAACAGCACGTATTGGTTCGTGAATATCTCATTCGTCCCATACGCGCTCAGCCGCAACGGTCCGCCCAGCGTGAACGGTGGCACGCCGGTTTTGGTGAAACCGAATGTGGTTCCCCCTGAAGCGCTGAAGTAAACGGAATCAGGCCGACCGAGCGGCTTGAAGAATTGCGCCGCTGTTTCCAGTACTGGAACTTTGTCTGCCGCGCCCGGTCTGCTGTCGTAGAAATCGAACTCGCCGGCGGCGCCCACGCCTTTTCTGGGCACTATCGGGCTATCGAGGTGGTCGAGGATATATCGGATTCTGGAGAAACCCTGCCTTCCTGAGACCGAAGGCAGCTCATTGGGGTTACCGATGCTGGGATAGTAGCTCTGCCAGCCAGCGTCATACCCCAACCGGAGTTCGCTGAAGCGGTCGAACATATATCCCAAGTCGAACCCGCCGTTCACTTGCGCGAGTCTGTACGCGGCTATTTGCGTGTTGTGGTTGTAGAGGTTGATAGGCGAGCTTCCGGCAGTGCCGCGTGGCGCGATGAACCAGTGAGGGGAACGAGAAAGTGGTCGGAAGTACTCAGATGAGAGTTGGTAGGTCGACCCGGCAAGGACGTCCGTGCGCACCTCAGCTCCCGGCTCTCCGGTGTCCAGAAGGGTGACGCGGGCTCCCGCGGAGAAGAGGACGTTGTTGTACTGAGACCCGTCGACCAGCACGATCGGATTCACGGTCGGTGGCGCATATTCCTTTTCCTCGGCGCTGATGCGCAAGCCAAAACGGCGGTCCACCTCCGCAATGCCGTAGCTCAGACTCGTAAAACGGCCGCTACCTGTGAGCACGTTGAGTTTCTGTTCCAACTGGGCTTCGTCGATCGCCCGCCCCGGGCTCTCCGTCAGACTCCGCTCCATTGTTTCCGCCAGTTGCGGCGTTGTTCCGCTCACTTCCACGAAGCTCGGAACCGGCACTGATTTGATCCTTCGCGCTTCGCGTCTCCCCAGGTATGCCTGCCAAGCATTGTTATCCACGGCGAATTTCAACAAAGCGGGTGCGCTCTCTTGAGCGGCTTTGTAGCCCTGCGCGATCAATTTGTCGGCTTGGCGGTAATCACCTCCGCCGAACTTGGTAAGATCCACTCGGACAAGCACGTCGGCCAGTTCCATCCCACGCCGCTCGTTCACTGCGGTTACGGCGCTGAACGCTTGTGCAAGTGTGGCAAACGATGAGAGCGAAGCATCGGGACTGATTGGCGCTTCTTCGAGGTGAACGGCAATAGTGATGTCAGCACCCATATCCTTGGCGACGTCGGTGGGGAGGTTATCCAGCAGACCGCCATCGACGTAAATCCTGCCTTGGTCCTTCACTGGCGTAAAGAACCCGGGAATCGACATGGTGGCACGCAACGCTTGCGCTAACGAGCCATCTTTGAACACATGTATTCTGCGCGAAACCAATTCAGTAGCAATGCAGCGGAATGGGATTGGCAGATCGTCAAAACTCTTGACGGTCGAATAAGGCAAGGCAATCCTGTCCAGGATGAAGACGACCCGCTGTCCGGAATTGAAACCCGCGGGAAATCTGGCCCCGTGGCGCAGCCCGAATTCGAGCGAGTTCGGGTATTCTCGGCTGTCTTCCTTACGCCGGAAAGATAGATCAGCGAACTCGATCGACCCGCGGAGTACCGCATCCCAGTCAATGCTTGTTATCAGCTCGCGCACCTCTTGTGGATGCATACCGGTCGCGTATGCCCCACCGACTAAGCCACCCATACTGGTGCCGGCAACGTAATCCACGGGAATCTGGTGCTCCTCCATCCATTGCAGGACGCCTATGT
>Ga0209648_10002065_pt1 | contig 16490 bp, 8 predicted proteins | sample GraSoi2013_115cm_FD_185830 | JGI IMG/M metagenome (GOLD analysis project Ga0209648, IMG submission 185830) | Grasslands soil microbial communities from the Angelo Coastal Reserve, California, USA - Sample 9_17_2013_115cm (SPAdes) (version 2) | ecosystem: Environmental > Terrestrial > Soil >...
CGCGTATAGGAGCCGCCGTAGCGGAACGTATGCCGGCTATACACGTAGCTGCCGTCATAGGACAGTTGGTAATTGTCCTGGTACGTGGCTTGCGGCGCGAGGCCGTTCGGCCCCGCGCTGAGGGGGCCCACATTGAGTTGTACGGGCGTGCCTCCCGGTGCTGCTGGAAACTTCAGCGTCAATTCCTGAGAAACAATCTTGTTGTTGAAATTCGTGTAACCGAAGCGAACCGCGTGCGCCGTGCGGCCCTTGGCAAAATCCAAACCAAGCGTCGTGACATTCGTGCTGTCGAGGTTTTGGAAGGGCGAAGCGGGTGAGCCGCCTGTGGAGATGTCCCAGTTGTATTGGAACTTGCCGAACATACGAACAGAGGGCGTCACGTTCCAATCCAAACGGCCCAACCCGTACCGCACGCCGGTCGGGAATCCCTGGCTGATGTTGTACTGCGGGAACTCGGGATGCCGTTCGGTGGCTTGGCTGTTCTGATAGGTGCGTTCCCAATTCACAAACCCGAACAGCTTATCTTTGATAAACGGGAAGCCGAGCGAGCCGCCGTACCTCTTTCGGTTGAAAGGCTCGCTTTCCGGGTTGTACTGTATCCGGGCGCCGAGATCCTGATTGTAATAGTCGTAGAATGCCGATCCATGCAGCCGGTTTGTTCCGCTCTTGGTGATCACGCTGACCGATCCGGTCGACGTGAGCGACGTGGAAATGTCCAGCGAGGACCGTGCAATTTGAAACTGGCTCACGGCTTCATCCGAGATGACGGAAACCGTGGTGCCCACAGTCTCATCGGTGACGTCGATGCCGTCGATCTGGACTCGCGTGCCCGTTCCAGAGCTGCCGGATACGCTGACAGCTCGATAGGCGAAGGCCTTGGTTGGATCAATCGATTCGCCGTCTCGTGTGAAGACGCCCGGTGCGATCGCCGCCAGATCCAAGAAATTGCGGGTGAACAACGGAAGATCCTTGATCTCGCTTTCCCCAATGATCGAGTCAACCGTTTGACGGCTGGTATCAACGGTAACCGCTTGCGCGTTCACCTCGACTACCTCGCCGGTCTTGCCGATTGCGAGCGTGAAACTGCCATTCACAACCGCGCCCGAGTTTACGGCGACATCTTTCAGTTCCTTGACTGCAAATCCGGAAGTTTCAACCTTTACGTTATAGACTCCGGGCAGCAGATTCCGGGCTGAGTAGAAGCCGACACTATTGGTGGTAAGCGGAATGGTTCGTCCGGTGGCAACCTCCGTTACCGTGACTCTGGCGTTCGGTATCACGGCGCCGGTTGGGTCGGTAACGGTTCCTTCAATGGCGCCGGTCGGCGTTTGTGCAAACGACAAAACGGCGAAACAAAACGCGGCCAGAACGGCCGCGAGCAAAGCGAGGCTCTTTTTCATAGGTGATCCCCCAAAACCAAATGCTTGTAGAACTAGGGCATCTTACCACGAATTAGCTACGAATGTTAAGGCCGACAAACAGAATCAACCAAGCCTGTCGGCGCGTCAGGGCCGCTGACGGGAGAAGGGACTAGCTACCAACACCACAGCCTGTTGGTGTGATGCTCCCGTTTCTGGAAGCCCGCCCTCCCCTGATCTACGGGAAAGCGTATTCCTAATACGGTTTCATGCGCGTAAGTCTATGGTATGGTGGGAAATGTCTTTGGGCCTAGCAGCCCGGTGTTTGGTAGTCCAGGTGCTCACCATAGGCGCAGGAAGCTACGTGCGCATTGAGTGAAGAAGGCTACGTTTTGAATTTCTGCGTTTGGCAAACAGCAGCACGTTCCGAAACCTTGATCCCCGATGGAGGAAACCAAAAATGAAAAAGCTGTTTCTCTTTGTGCTTATCGCCCTGACTGGCTTATGCATGCAGGTCATGGCGCAATCTTTGCAAACTGGTGACATCTCCGGCACCGTCACGGACCCCAGCGGCGCGGTTGTCCCGGCCGCGAAGGTCACACTCAAGAGCCTTGAGACTGGAGCCACTCAAACCACGCAAGCTAATCAGTCAGGAGACTATCGTTTCACGCTTTTGAAGCCAGGGCGCTATTCGGTCGGCGCGTCCCTCACGGGCTTCCAAACCACGCAACGCGACGTGGATGTTGCGGTCGGTCAGATCGCGAACGTTCCGCTGACGCTGCAGATCGGTCAGCCCACGCAGACCGTCGAAGTCACGGAAGCAGCGCCGCTCCTCCGGGCGGACCCGAGTTCCAATACGAATTTCAACTACCAGCAGGTCCAGTTACTGCCTAGCGCTGGGAACGACATCACGAACATAGCGTTCACCGCGCCCGGCGCCATCGTCAATGTGACCGGCGGGTACGGCAACTTCACCATTAACGGCCTGCCGGCCACGTCGAATCTCTTCACCATCAACGGCGAGAACGACATGGACCCGTATTTCAACATCAACAATTCCGGAGCCACCAATCTCACGCTTGGTCAGAATGAATTGCAGGAAGTCTCCATCGTCACGAATCCTTATTCCGGCCAGTTTGGACAGCTTTCCGGCGCACAAGTGACCTACGTGACGAAGTCCGGTAGCAACTCGTTCCACGGCAATGCGCAGTATTGGTGGAACGGACGATACTTGAACGCCAACGACTGGTTTAACAACTCCGGCATCAACGGCGTCACTCCCCGGCCGTTCGCGAACGCGAACCAGTGGGCGGATTCGATCGGCGGCCCGATCTGGAAGAACCACACTTTCTTTTTCTTCGACAACGAGGGGCTGCGCTTCGTGCTGCCCAACGTCGATACCGTGACCATTCCGACCCAAGCATTCGCCAACGCGGTTCTGGCCAACGTTCAGGCCAAACAGCCCGCCGAGTCGCCCACGTACCAGAAGATGTTCAGCCTTTGGGCGGGCGCTCCGGGCGCAGCGAGCGCGCAGCCGATCGCCAATAACAGCGCCTGCAAGGCACTGAACTTGCCGGGGTTCAATCCTGCTTCCCAAGCCTGCGCGCAGCGATTCCAGGCCACTCCTACGGCGCTAGGCACGGAATGGATCCTGGCTTTCAGGATCGATCAGCGCCTGGGCGACAACGACAACGCCTACTTCCGCTATAAGCAAGATCGCGGCGTACAGCCGACATTGCTCGATCCAATCAACCCCGCCTTCAACGCGCTCTCGCCTCAGCCTTCCTGGGACTCGCAATTCAACGAAACTCACATCTTCGGTCCGAGAGCTACCAACTCCTTCATGGGCACGTTCAGCTACTACAAGGCCCTATTCTCACAAGGTCCACAGGCTCTCGCCACGTTCCCGTACCGGATCGCAGACTCAAGCAGTGTTCCGTTTTCTGGCTTCAATCTCGTGACTGCATTTCCCCAAGGGCGCAACATTTCGCAGTACCAACTCATTGACGATTACACGCTGACACGCGGCAGGCACAACCTTAAGTTTGGCGTGAACTATAGGCGATATGATGTCAGCGATCACAACTTCTTCTATAACAACCCCAGGATTTACTTTGGGGTCACTCCGAGTGGGTTACAGAATTTCGTGAACGGCGTAGCCTACGGATACCGAAAGTCACTCAACGTTGCAAGCGACGTCCCAATTGCTCTTTGGGGCATGGGCTTGTATGCCCAGGACGAGTGGGCGATCTCTCCGAGTTTCAAGCTGACTGTGGCCCTGCGCGCCGAGCATAACTCCAATCCGGTGTGCCAGTTTAACTGCTTCGCAAACTTCGTCGGTCCAACCTCGGGTCTAGCCACATTCACCAGCGCGAAACCGGGCGACGTGCCGTATAGTAGCGACATTGCCTCCGGCCTGCATCAGGCTTACCCGGCCACGGATAATATCAACTGGTCGCCGCGCGGTGGCTTCAGTTGGTCTCCGGGGAACAGCAAGAAGACCGTGATTAGCGGTGGCGTCGGTCTCTTCTATGACAATCTAGCGGCTGGCTTGGTGGACAGTCTATTGGCGAATCCGCCCAATGCAGTGTCGATTTTCGCGCGCCCGTCAACGGGCGTCTTGCCTTTTGATCCCGGTCCCAACGGTGCTGCCGCGCTATGGCAACAGTCCGCGGGTGCATTCGGCGTCAGCAAGAGCTTCAACCAGATTTCCTCCGCCCTTAAGGCGCTCGGGGCGCCCTTTACTGCTCCTGCCTTCACGGCTCTCACCGGCACGCTCCACTCTCCGCAGTTCCTGGAGTGGAATTTCCAGGTCCAGCGGGAGCTCAGCAACTCGCTTGTGTTGACGTTGAATTACGTCGGCAATAAAGGTTCCAACATCCCGTACAGCAACGCGTGGCCCAACGCTTACGACCAGTTTGGGCTATATCCAAATGTGCCCGGCATCCCGGCGAGTCCAAAGGTACCGAACTATGGAACGGTGAGCACGATCCAGAGCGGCGGCATCTCGAACTACAACGGCTTAAACGTCTCCGTCACCAAACGCTTCTCGCACTGGGTCGCGTTCCACTTCAACTACACCTGGTCGCACACGCTGGATGAAGCGTCCAACGGTGGCATCTTCACTTACGGCGACTCGACGCTGGGTCAGATTAGCCCGTTCAGTCTCCGCGCCCTCAATTACGGCAACGCGGATTATGACATTCGCCACAATTTCAACGGCGACTTCCTTGTGACGCCCACCTACCGCTTCGGGAACCACTTCCTCAACGCAGCCCTGGGTGGCTGGCAGTGGTCCGGCAAGATCTTTTGGCGCTCCGGATTGCCGTTCTCGGTATTCGACGGAAATACCGTCTTGGGCAACGGCGGTGGCGCACTGTACGGTTCGTATGTTCCCAATCACGGGCCGGTTCAGACCAGTTGCGGTGCCGGGGCTGCGGTGACGCCATGTATCAACGCCGCCGCGTTCATCGATGCCAGCCCAGACACTTTCCCCGGTTTCGCTGCCTTTTCAGCGCAGAATCGCAACCAGTTCCGCGGGCCACACTATTTCGACGTGGACATGGCTCTCTTCAAGAGCTTCAAGCTGACTGAAAAGGTGAGCTTTGCAGTCGGCGCGCAGGCGTTCAACGCCTTCAACCATCCGAATTTCGGTTTCCCGGATAATAGTTTGGGTGACTCGACGTTCGGCCAGATCACCGGCATGGCCAGCACAACCACGAGTCCCTACGGCAGTTTCCTGGGCTTCGACTCTTCACCGCGTGCGATCCAGATCACCGGCAAGATCGTGTTCTAGCCAGCGGCTTATCGCACCTTTCATCTCGGCGGCGGGAACCAGGTTGGTTTCCGCCGCTATTGTTTGACGATCAAGTCGATCCACTGCACCCAAGGCGTGTTTGCGCGCGGCAAGCCGCGGTAGATCCGGAGCAATTCCGCGTTGCGAAGCCCCTGTCCAGCGAGCGCCGGAAATACGATGCCCGCGCTGTCGAACGGCACGATCTGTTGCTTTCTCCAACTCTTCGGCTCGCCAATGAACGGCGTGAGATACGCAACCGCCGTGTCTACGCCCACGCCCTGCGGCGTGTGAAATCGCCACAGATCCACGCCCGCGACTTCCGCTACGCGGCACAGCACCGAGAAAGCATCCAGATTGTACGCCGCATAGCTGAGCGAGCGCGTGCGGGCTTCTTCGCGCGGGCAACTGCCGTCGGGTTGGATCTGGCGGAGCAGCACGTTGCGGTAATGATCCCACGCCATCTGCTGCGCCGCAGCATCGTTCAAGTAAGCGGCATACGCCGCGGCCTGTGCGGTCCACCAGGTCGCGTGGTTGTTTCCGGATTTCTTTTCGTCCAGGCCTTTGTCGCTGGTCGTCATCCAATGCAGATAATCGGTGAGCCAGCGGCGCAGGCCAGAGCTGAGCGCGGCATCGAGTTTTCCGGCCGCTTCGAGCAGCATGATTCCTTGCGTAGCGTGAATGAGCGAAACCGGGTCGATGATCCCAGTGCCGCGGCCCGTATTGACGCCTCGCACCGCCTGGCCGTACTCGAGATTCGGATTCATGCGCGTGCCTGGATCGACAAACCATGCGGACAGAATCTTGCGGGCGTGGGCGACATAGCGGTCGTCGCCGAAGAAGTAAGCGCCGATTCCTAACGCGAGTGCGGCCGTGCACATTGCACCCAGGTCGCGATGATTGTCGTCGAAGCGCGCCGGATTGCGCTCGCCATCCTTGCGAATGTACGGCCCGTCCGGATTCTTTGGGTCCGGCCACCAGTACGGTCCCTCGCTGTAATATTCGTGATCCGGAACGTCGATGCCCTTCGGTCGATGTGCGGTGACGCTCCACGGACCTTTTTCCAGCGCGGCGTCCGCCAGGCGCCGCAAAGCAGCGTCGCGACTGACCGTTTCGCGCATCTTGCGCGCGGCGTCGCTGGAGAGCATCAGCAAATCCTTCCTGCTCTCTTCAGCTAGCAGAGTAGCCGCCATAACGCCTGCCAGGAATTCTCGCCGTTTCATGTTAACCACAATACCGGTTGGCGGACAAAATAGTTGCGAATGATTTCCTCCACCGTGGGATCGGGATCGAGCCTTCGCCACAGCGCGATGTACTCCGGTTTGTCGAGCGCCAGGCCCGCGAACAGCAAACTTGGTTGGCGAACGGGCCAGCCGTCGAAATACATGACGTCCTCGGGATACGGCCACTTCTTCTTGTCGGCGATGAACGGAAACATGAACTCCATCGCCTTGCTCATGCTTTGGAAGAGATTGTCCTCCGGTGTGGAAAGAGTCTGGCAGACGGTGGCCATCGCGTCGAGATTGAACAGTGAATAGCCGTACGGTTTGGTGCGCCGCAATTCCTGCGGAAAACTTCCGTCAGCCGCGATCTGATTGGGGACCAGCACTGTTTTGTAACGCTCGCGGCAGAATGCGGTGAGTTTCGCATTTCCGGTGTAGCGGGCGAACTCGGCCGCTTGCGCGACCCAGCAAGTTCCGTGGTTGTTCTTCGCATCGCGTTCGTCGATGCCGTTCTTGCTGGTAGTCATCCAATTCAAATAGGCGTCGAACCATTGCCGGACGCCGGAAAGCTCTGCATCCAGGCGGCTCGCCGCTCGCGCGACTTCCACCAGGTGGAGCGTGTCGATGACGCCGGTGCCGCGTCCGGTGAATCGTCCATGAATGGCCTGCGCGTATTGGAGATCCGGATTCATGCGCGTCTCTTCGTCGACGAACCAGGCACGCAGATGGCGGACGGCGTGATCGGCGAAGCGGCGCTCCTTGGTGATGAGCCAGGCCGCGGTCAGAGCGGGCATCTGCACGCTGAGGCGAATGAGCGCGTGGCGGTGGGCGACGAAATTGTCCGGATTAGTCATGCCGTCGCGCTGGATGTAGGGGCCGTCCTGGTTCTTCGGATCGGGCCACCAGTAATCGCCTTCGGAGAAATAATCGTGCTTGCCGCCGGCGCTGCGCGGGCTGTGCGACGCCGTGATGGTGATGGGCGCTTCCTGGAGATACGACTCGGCGGCTTTCAGAACACGGGCGCGTTCGATGGCGCGAATATCGAAACGCTCTTTCGCGGAAAGCCGGGCAGACAACGCCGCCGCCGTAGATGCCAGAAACCATCGCCTAGGGATAATAACCACTGTCCCTAATTTAATCTAGTCAACTCCCTGGCCGAGCCGCGCGCGTCAGCAAGCGGTCTCGAGGAATCCCATAACGCTAATTTCTTCAACTATGCACTAGTGGTCGGAGGCCTGGATGAATGGCAGCATGTCGGTCTTCTCCAGTTGCACTGCTTCCAGGTCGCCCGGGTTTAGCTTCAGCAGCGCCAGGATAGTCGGAGCGATCTGCGTCGTGAAGACCGGCGCCAGTATCGTCGCCGGATTGCGATGCGGAGCGACGACGATCAGCGGAACGTGCGTGTCGTTTTCACCGAAACCGCCGTGCTCGGCCAGCGTCGTGCTGGTAAGCGTGGGCTCGTAATTCACGCCAGTGTTCGCAACCACGATGATGTCCGGAGTCGCGGGATCGGTCAGTGGATCCGGAAACAAGAGCTCGAGCGATTCGCCGGAGAGCACTTGGCCGATGCCGGCAAGGAATTGATTGGTCGGCATCGTCAGCGCATGCACCACGGCGTCGGTCTGGCTCTGGTCGCTGAGCCAGATGAATGCGTTGCTCTTCTGCGTCACGGGCTTCTTGGACAGCAGCGCAGGATTCACGCTGTTGACAATGCCGGGAATCACCGACGTCAGGATCACGCTGCGATGCGTCGGATCCAGCGCCGTTTCGCCGTGCTTGGCCGTAACGATGATCGCCGTGGAATTGTCCAGCTTATTGGTTTTCAGCGCCGCCAGCATGCGTCCCAGCGCGCCGTCGATGTAATTGATCGCGCCGGTCAGCGAAGCCGTCGGCGTGCTGACGCTGTCGAGATATGCGCCCGGTGCGTCCTTCTTCGCGGCGTTGATCGACTGGAAGTTCATCCCGAAGATGGCCGGCACCGGAGCCGGGTTCGCGCCGGTGTGATCCTTGCCGGCGATTTCATTCAAGACCGACACGACCCGCAGCTCATCGAACGCTTCCGTTTTGCCGACGTCCTTCAACGTCGCGTTGGCGGTCGGGTTGTTGTATGCAATCTCGGGCGTGTATAGGTCGTCGACGCCCGTTCCGGAGGGACCGTTCAGAAAGTCGTAGGAGGGCCGCTTCTCGGAATACGCGGTATACAGCCCTTCGGCTTTGGCGACCTCAAAGACCGTGTTGACGCGGATCAGATTGTGCGGCAACACTGGCGCGCATCCCTTGCTCTTGTCCAACGGCACCTTTAGGGGGTCGACGCCTCCGCCTCCGTCGAGCGCTGCGGGATTCTTGTCGATGCCTTCCTTCAGATCGATGATGGCGCCCATGGTTGCGCACGCGGAACCAGCGGGCGACAACTTGCGATTGTACGCGTCGTCGTAGTACAAGCCTGTGACGGCCGGTGTGCCTCCCGTGAAAATGCCCGCGGTCGCTGGAATGGAATCGCTGGGCTTGGTGGTGTGAGCGTTGGTGAAGTTTACGCCGCCTGCACTGAGTTCCGCCAACGTCGAATGCGGATGCGCCTCGATGTACTTGGCGATGTCCAACGCGTGTGCGCCGTCCAGGCTGATCACCAGTACGTGACGGACTCTTCCGTTGTTGCCGCCGTCACCGCCGTCGTCCTGCGCTTGCAAGCGGCTTCCAAGACCAGCCAGAACACAGCACAAAACGCCACATAATCCGATCGTTCGCCGCTTGGTCATATGATTCCCTCCGTAACTCACAGGCTGAGCGTATCAGAGGCCGTTTAGGTTTCTCAATGATTTCGATCACTTAGACGGACATAAACTGCACTTACTGGGAATAGTACCAAGTGCACCTTAGCGCATAAGTGGCCGGGGTTCGACGTACCGCCTTGGCCTGACGTTGACTAACAGACCGGTTACTCTTCGACGCTGTGTTCGGCTTTGATCGCCGCCAGGTTCCTGGTAGCCTGTTCGCGATAAACGCCGCCGAACGGCAAACACTGTCTATAGAACCGAACGGCCTCGGAATACCGCCCGAGCTGATAGTTTGCCCAGCCGAGGGAAGCAAGAACCGCCGGCGCCAGCGTATTGTTGCCCTTCAAGAGCGGTAGAGCGAGACGCAGGGAGCGGTCCGCCGATTCGAATTGGTTCTCGTTGGCGTGCACCGCGCCGGCCATGTAATGGGCCGTACCGCTGTAGAGGGCTTTCTGGTAGTTCCACTCGGCGTCGGTGAGTCTCGCGGGCTTCCTTCTGCCATCCAAAACCGCCACGATCTTGTCGCAGTAATCGAGAACTTTCCGGGATTCCTGCTTTCGCCGGAAATAATAGTCCGCGACAAACAGCAGGATGTCTTCGTGGCCGGAGTCCCGCTGCAACAGCCGCTCGCCCGCTGCGACGGCCTTCGCAACGTCGTTCAACTGCCGGTAAGCCAGATAGTAAATGAGCAGCGCCTCATTGAGATAGCGCGTGTGCGGATTCAGCTTAAGCAGTTCGTCCAACGCGCCGATCTTCCTTTGAGGATCCGCGGCGTTGAAAGCCCGATCGTATATTTCGTACTCCTGCCGCGCCAGCAGGTTGGCTGCCAGCTCCAACCGCTTTTTTTGCGCCGCGGCCTCTTCCGGATCGTCGATCGATACGGGCGCTGACGCCACCCGCTGCGCGATCCGGCCGCTCAGATCCGAATACTTCTTGATCAGACTCTGGTCATCCTTTCTCCGGGCCGCTTGAACATTCACGCGTGCCGCCTCCAAATCGTCGGGATCGAGTTCCAGGAGTTTGTCTCCGGCATGGATCGCTCTGTCCAGTTGGCCGTCTTTGAGGCTGGCGTCCTGAATCTGCGAATAGGCCCAACCGATCGAGTCGCTTCCAGGAAACATCAGCGTGAACTGGTCGATCAGCGCCAAACGCTTGTCGAAGTCAGTCTCCAGGTTGATCAGTTCGAGAAAATTTCCCTCGGGCGTGTCCGGCTTCACCACCAGCTTCTTGTTGATGCCGGCCGGCGCTGGAAGAGCGAGTACAATCAGGAGCAGGCAGTAAGTGAAGGAGAACGGTCGAGCCAGTACAGGTACTAAGCGCTTCCGCTCGACGAGTCGTACGTAGTAATCGAGGAAACAGCTTGCTTTATTCGTATAATCACTTTTTGTCTCGCCGGCGTTGCGTCTACCTAACATCCTGGGAACACTGCCACAAGCTCATCCTTCACCGGGATATCGACCGTCATCGCCAAAAAATGTATGCTTGTCTCCCTAAAGGCGTAAAGTTTGTCCGCCAAACCGACGAAAACATTAGCTATGAAAATTGTCTCGCGAGTTTGGGTTACGTCCTTAGTCGTATTCGCCCTCTCCGCTCTAGGGCTCTTCGGGCAGACTGACACGGCCGTCTTGTTCGGGTTGGTGAAGGATCCGTCCGCCGCATCCGTCGCCGGCGCCCGAGTTGTCGCGCACAACCAGTCCACCGGAGCCGAACGGGAGCTCGAAACCGACGCCAAGGGGCTTTACTACTTCACGCTCTTGCCGCCCGGTGCATATGAAATCACCGTGGAAGCCCAAGGCTTCAAGGGATATCGAAATCCCGCGGTCACCGTGCAGGTCGCGCAAGTGGCGCGTTTGGATGTCGACTTACAAATCGGAAGCACCTCCGAACACGTAGAAGTCTTGACTAACGCGTCGGTGCTGAACACCGAGAGCGCCGCGCAAGGCACCGTGATTTCCCAGGAGAAGATCCCCTCCCTGCCGCTCAATGGCAGGCAGTTTCTGCAGATGGCCCTGCTGGTTCCCGGCACCAACAGCGGCGGCCGCACCGTGCAGCAAAACACGATCCGCCAGAGCCAGATCGGCGGCTTGAGCATCGCCGGAAATCGCACCAACAACACCGGCTTTCTGCTCGACGGCGCCACGAACATCGATCCTGACTACAATTCCCTGAATTACTCGCCGGCCGTGGACAGCGTAGCCGAGTTTCAAGTCCAGACCGCGATGGTTTCAGCGGACTACGGACGCGCCTCCATCAATGTTGTCACCAGATCGGGCAGCAACACCTACCACGGCACGTTCTGGGAATTCCTCCGCAACAAAGACCTGGACGCGCGTCCGTTCAATCTCGCCTCCGATCTGCCGAAGTACCAACGCAACCAGTTCGGCGCCACTCTGGGCGGGCCGATTCTGAGAGACAAACTTTACGCCTTCCTCGCGTACGAAGGCCTGCAGGTGAAGCAGGCTGGTCCTGGCCTGACCACCGTTACCGTGCCGAGCGCCCTGCAGCGCCAAGGCGACTTCAGCCAGACGCCCGGCGGCATATTCGATCCATTCGCGCCGTTGGTAAATGGCCTCCGGCAACCGTTCGGCGGCAATCAGATCCCGATGGACAAAATCAACCCGCTAGCACTCGCCGCGGTGGATGCGATGCCCCCGCCATCCGATCCGGCCACTAACTCGTTTGTAAATTCCACCGGCATCCTTTCGCAGAAGAATAACAACTACTCCGGACGCTTGGATTACACTCTTATGCAGAACTGGACGCTGTTCGGCCGTTACTCCGTCTCCGATGAAAAGGCCGGCATCCCGGCTGTGGTCACCGGACGCGACGGCCTCAACAATGCCCTCTCGAAGAACGCGGTCCTCGGTTCCACGAAAGTTCTCAGCACCAACATGGTGAATGAAACGCGCTTGACGTTCAGCCGTCTGCGCATTTTTACCGGTCTCCCCGAGTTGACCTTCGATGTGAATGGCGCACCCACGAAACTGCCGCAGTTCATCCCCACCGTGTATCCGGTTATGGGCGGCGCGGGCGGCTTCATCGGAACCACTGGCGGAGGCTTGGTTCTGGTTCGCGACAACACTTACCAGGTGTACGACAATCTTTCCTGGACCCACGGCCGGCACGCGTTCAAGTTCGGTGGCGAAGTGGAACAAGTGCAGTACAACCGCTTCGAGGCGCCGAACCTGTTGGGAACTTACCAGTTCACCAACGGGTTTACATCGCAGATAGGAAAAACTTCCAGCACCGGCGATTCCCTCGCCAGTTTGCTGCTCGGTCTGCCGCAACAGGGGTCGCGCTCCATCGGGCCCAGCCGCATCGACGGCCGCCAGTGGATCTACGCACTCTATGCGCAGGACGACCTGCATCTGCTTCCCAACCTCACGCTGAATCTCGGCTTGCGCTATGAACTCGCGCCGCCGATCTACGACGTGCGCCACCAGATGTCGAGCATCGACTACAGCAATGTGCCCAGCCCACAAGCCATCTTCGCTTCCGGCAAGACGGCTTTCTATCAACCGACTCTGTTCGTGTGCGGCGAAAGTGGCTATCCCAGAGGATGCGCTTACACGGACCGCAATAACTTCGCTCCGCGCGTCGGTGTGGTCTGGGCCGTCACGCCAAAGTGGGTTGTGCGCGCCGGCGGCGGGATGTTCTACGACTTGAGCGATGGAAATCCTTTGTTCCGGCTCGCCGCGGGCTTGCCGGATAACATCATTCAAACGCTCTCCAGCAATAACGTCACGCCCCAGTTCAAGAATCTGGATATCTTCGGACCCGCTGTTGTGGGACCGATACAGATCCAGGCCGCGGGAGTTGACTTACACGAGCGAACCAGTTACTCGCTGCAGTGGAATTTGTCGGTGCAGCGGCAGTTGATGCAGAACATGGTCGTGGAGGCAGGCTATCTCGCGACGCTGGGGTTGAAACTGGAGCAAAACGTTCAGCCGAACAACGCCCAGCCTGGCGCGGGCGCAATCGATCCGCGCCGTCCATACCTGGGCGTACAATACGCCTCCGGCACGCAGTTCCCGGCCTACCTCAACGTGATTGGGAACTCGGTCCCGGCCGGCTTCATCAACTTTTTGCCGCACTCGGCGCAGTCGAACTACCATTCCTTGTTCGTGCGCTTTGACAAGCGCTTCAGTTCGGGCTTCTCGCTGCTGAGTTCCTACACTTTCTCGAAGGCCATCACCAACGCGCCACAATTCCGGAATGCCGGCGGCGCGGGCGGTGCGGAAAATTCCCCGCCGCAGGACTCCTATAATCTCAGAGGAGAGCGAGGGCTTGCCTCTTTCGATGTCGAGAGCCGCTGGGTCAACACGTTCATTTACGACCTTCCGGTCGGCAAGCGTGGTAAGTACCTTCAATCCGGAGTCGCCTCCGCGATCCTCGGCGATTTGCAGCTTTCGGGCATTTATCAAATGCAGACCGGCTTCCCGTTCACCGTCAATCTCAAGGGCGACACCGCAGGAGTCGGCGCGGGCACCGGCGGCATCTTCGTGCGGCCGAACGCTGTGCCCGGCGCCTCGGCGGAGCTGCCGAGTTCGCAGCGCAGCACAAGTCAGTGGTTCAATACCGGAGCGTTCCTTCCGCCTCCGAATTTCACCTTCGGCAACGTCGGAAGGAACACCGTGATTGGGCCGGGATTGGTCAACCTGGATCTCGTGCTCGCGAAGAGCTTCCACATCGGCGAGAAACTGCGTGTGGAGCTGCGCGCCGAGGGATTCAATGTTTTCAACCATCCGAACTACAACATCATCGGGAGAATTTTGAACGATCCGACGTTCGGGCGCGTGCTCAGTCAACTTGACCCGCGCCAGCTTCAGTTCGGCGCGAAGGTGGTGTTTTAGCCGGCGGCTTCTTGCGGAGCTGCCGCACGGAAACGGCGAAGGATCGCCAGCGGTACGAGCCTTTGTCGAACGTGCAGATCTCGGGATAGCCGTAAGGCATCAGCGCCGCGGCGAACTTCGGATTGTTGTTCGCCTCCTCTGGCCAGAACCGGCCGAGATTGGATTCCGTGCAAGGAGGCCGTGCGTGCGTCGCCAACAGCAGGCCGAGCCACGCGAACAGCATGGCCCAGCTTAGTCGAGCAATCGTTGGATGGCATGACCCGGAGGTGCTGGACCGTACTGTCCCGGTGCATAGTATCCTTTGCGCGTTTGAACGCGCATGCCTTTCTGCGTCACCTTCACTTGCAGCTTGCGGAACGCGCCATCGTGAGCCTGATTCGTGGACACGTAGCCCAGCGCGTACTGGCTGCGCATTTCCTCTTGAATCGTTTGAAAGATTTCGGATAGCGAGACCTTCTTCCCAACCTGGAACATTCGCCCGCCCGTGGGTTCCGACAAGTTCTTCAGGTAGTCGCACCCGAATGTGCCGCCCTGAGGCGTCTGGTAGCAGATGCCGTACACCACCGTGTTCATCGCCTGCACTTGTTTGGCTGCGGCATCCAGATGAATTCGGCTGCCGTTGTCCAGGCCGTCGGAGATGATCACCATCACCTTGCGGCCCGTGACGTCCTTCAACTTGCCGCCGGCTGTTTCATAGACCGCATCGAACAGCAGAGTGCTCGGCATGGGATCGCCCACCGCAGGAAGCCCGCGAAACGGAACTGGACGCAGACGCTGGAGCGCCGTCCGCAGCATTGCGGCCGACGACGTGAAGTCCTGCCACAGCACTACGGTGCTCGAGAAGCCAACCAATAGCGCCTGATCGTCCGGTCGAAGAACGTCCTGCAAAAATTTCGCCGCTGTGTCTTTCTCCTCAGTAACGAATCGCCTGACGCTGCCGCTTACGTCCACCAGCAGCGCCACGGTCAGCGGCAAATTCGCCTCACGCGCAAAGTACCGGATCTGCTGCGGCTTTCGATCCTCCAAAATCCGGAAATCTTCCCGCTTCAGGTCCTTGACCAGCGCGCCTTGCTTATCGTAAACGGTGCAAAGCACGTTGACGACATCCACATCCACCCTGATAGGCTCCTGCGCGAGCACAAGCAAGCAAATTAATGTGGGGACAGTGCACGCAATCACCATTTTTTCAGGCCGCCGGAGATCGGCTATACTGCTTCCATCCTATGACGAAACGTCCCTTGCTCTTCATTTTCGCCGCGGCCGGCGCGATGCTTGGCCAGCAAGTATTCACGCCCGGCACGAAACCGTTCATCGCCGTGGACGCTCCGGTGATCGCGCTCGAACACGTGCGCATCTTCGACGGAACCGGAGCGCCGCCGCAGGAAGACCAGACCATCGTGATCGATCGCGGCCGCATTGCGTCCCTCGGTCCCGCGGCCCAAGCCCGCATACCCGCCGGCGCCCAGCGCATGGACCTGGCGAATCACACGGTGATCCCCGGCCTGGTCGGCATGCACGAACATCTGTTCTATCCGTCGGGCGCGGGCGTCCCCATCTACATCGAGCATGCAATGAGCTTTCCCCGGCTGTACCTGGCGTCCGGCGTGACCACGGCGCGCACCGCCGGAACGCTCGAGCCATACACCGACCTCAATCTGAAAAAAATGATCGACGCGGGCCGCATGCCGGGCCCCAAGATGCTCATTACCGTCGGCTACCTGGAAGGCAAGAGCGGCTTCACGCCACAAATGGCCGAGTTGAACACTCCCGACGACGCCCGCCGCTTCGTCGAGTATTGGGCCAGCATGGGCGCGCATTCTTTCAAGGCCTACATGCACATCACACGCGGCGAGCTGGAAGCTGCGCTCACGGCGGCGCACGCGCGCGGTCTGAAAATCACCGGACACCTCTGCTCGGTCGGTTTTCGCGAGGCGGCGGCCCTGGGCATCGACAACCTGGAGCATGGCATCGTGGTCGATTCCGAGTTCAACCCCGCCAAGCAACCGGATGTCTGCCCGTCCGGAGGGCCGTCTTTGGCGCAGCTCGACGTGAACAGCGACCCCGTGCAACAAACCATTCGCGAGCTGGTGCGGCACAAGGTCGCGGTGACCTCGACGCTCGCGGTCTTCGAGAACGCTCCTCCCCTCCAGCCTCGATTCCTGGAAGCGCTTTCGCCGACGGCTGCACTGAATTATCTGACAGCCCGCGAGCGCATTCCGGCGACCAGCTCGGTCCGCATCAAGAAAGAAGTGGAGTTTGAGCGCGCGTTCGTCAAAGCGGGCGGGCTGCTCATGGCGGGATGCGATCCAACCGGCAACGGCAGCGCATTAGCCGGTTTCGGCGACCAGCGCAATATCGAGCTGCTGGTGGAAGGCGGTTTCACGCCGGCGGAAGCGATTCAGATCGCAACGCTCAACGGCGCAAAATTCCTGGGCCTGGATGCCAGCATCGGCTCCATCGCCGCGGGCAAGCAAGCCGACCTGGTGGTG
>Ga0209648_10002066_pt1 | contig 16488 bp, 17 predicted proteins | sample GraSoi2013_115cm_FD_185830 | JGI IMG/M metagenome (GOLD analysis project Ga0209648, IMG submission 185830) | Grasslands soil microbial communities from the Angelo Coastal Reserve, California, USA - Sample 9_17_2013_115cm (SPAdes) (version 2) | ecosystem: Environmental > Terrestrial > Soil >...
TCGACGCCGTCGAGGCTCGTCGCGAGCTTCATCACGTCCGCCGGGCCGAGCCCGCGATGGCAGTAGACTCGCACGAAGCCGCCGAGGGCGCCATGGTGGACGACGAAACGGTCTGTGATCGGGCAGATCACGGTGCTCGTCCCCTTGCCGAAGCGGCGGTCGAGCACGTCCTGGAGCCAGATGACCCGCGGCGAGCCGTCGGCGTTCGACTTGTCGCTCATCCCGTGGTCCGCCGTGAGCGCGACGACGGCGCCGAGGGCGTCGAGCCGGGCGAACATCCGGTCCATGTTCGCGTAGTAGCGGTTCGCCTCGGCCTCGCCCGGCGCGTACTTGTGCTGGATGTAGTCCGTGAGCGAGAGATAGAGGATGTCGGGCCTGCGCTGCTCGAGGAGCCGCACGCCCGCCTCCAGCACGAACAGCGAGAGCTCGGGCGAGTACATGTCGGGCTTCGGCATCCCGACGAACGCGAGCACGTCCTCGATCCCGTGCTCCGCGAGCGTCGTCTGGTCGGCGCACTCCGAGGAGAAATTGACGCTCCCGCCCGCGAGGTCCATGTCCTTGCCGAGCTGCTTGCGGAGCTTGTCCTTCGCGGTGATCGAGACGACCTTCGCGCCGTGGCGCGAGAACTCCGCCATGAGCGTCCGCGAGCGGAGGAGCTCGGGCCCCGTCATCACCATGGCCTCGCCCGTCGCGCGGTCGAGATAGAAGTTGCCAGAGATCCCGTGCACCGCCGGCGGCGCGCCCGTCGTGATGGACATGTTGTTCGGGCACGTGAAGCTCGGCATGTCGCCGTCCGCCACCGTGCCGAAGCCTTGCGTCATGAAGCGCGCCACGGTCGGCACGACGCCGTCCCGCACGCCGCGCTCGAAGTACGCCGGATCGCCGCCGTCGATGCAGACGACGACCACCGCGCGCCTGGGCCAGCGGTACGTGACGCCGTTCAGCGAAACGGCGGGCGTGTCCATCAGGGAGAGGATAGCGCACTCGGCGCCGGGAAGGTGCCGCGTGGCCTCACGGCATCACCCACCCGCCGCTCGGATGGAGCACCTGTCCGGTGAGGTACCGGCCCTCCTCCGCGGCGAGGAACACGACGCAGTACGCGACGTCCTCGACGGCGCCGAGGCGGCGGACCGGCAGCTCCTTGATCCGGCGCGCGCGGTACTCCGGCGTCATGACGGCGCGGCTCATGTCGGTGTCGATCCCGCCCGGCGCGATCGCGTTGACCGTGATCCCGTGCTCGCCCACCTCGTGGGCGAGCGCGCGCGTGAAGCTCTCGACGGCGCCCTTGGTGGCGGCGTAGGCGGCGAAGCCGCCCGTGCCGACGCTCGCGCGCGCGAGCTGCGAGCTGAGATTGATGATCCGGCCGTGGCGCCGCTCGATCATGGCCGGCAGCGCGTGGCGGGTGCAGAGGAGCGTCCCGGTCACGTTGATCGCGAACATCTGGTCGTAGCGGCCCACGGGCGTCTCGTGGAACACGCCCCGCTCCATCACGCCGGCGTTGTTGACGAGGATGTCGAGCCTGCCGAGTCTGCCGAGCGTCGCCTCCACGAGCGCGCGCACCTCGTCCTCGCGCGCGACGTCGGCCTTGAGGGCGAGCGCGCGGCGCCCGAGCTTCTCCAGACCCCGCACGACCTCCGCGGCGGCCGCGGCGCTCGCGCGGTAGTTCACCGCCACGTCCGCGCCCTCGCGCCCGAGCGCCAGCGCGATCGCGCGGCCGAAGCCCCGTCCCGCGCCCGTCACGAGCGCCACGCGCCCGTCGAGTCGTCCCATCGTCACCTCCCCGCCCTCCCCCGCGATCGGGCCCGCACATAGTGGCGCGCCGTCCCCGGCGACGCAAGCCGGCGGGCGCTTCCGGACTCACGCGAGCAGCCGCACGAGCTCGTCCGGCTGGCTCAGCATCGGATAGTGCCCCGTGTCCATCTCCGCCCACGTGGCGCGGAGCCGTTCCGCCGTGCGGCGCTGGTGCGCCTCGGGAGGGTTGCGGCTCGCGCGACAGCGGATCACCGCCGCGGACCATCGGCGCTCCCAGAAATTCCCGAGCTCCATCGGCGCTTCGAGCGCCGCGACCGGGTGGGGCGTGTAGCGCGCGAGCGCCCAGGCTCGCGTGGCGGCGTCGAGATCCGCGAAGAGGCGCTGCTCGGCGTCCTCACGGGAGGGGCCGATCGTCAGCTCGGTCACGGCGGGCGCCGCGGGACGCTTCACGATGTCCGCGACGCGCTCGCCGGGGAGGAGCGCCAGCGCGTCGACGAAGACGAGGCGCGCGATCCGCTCGGCCGCCAGCTCCGCGGCCTTGCAGACGACCATGCCGCCCGCGCTCGTCCCCACGAGCACGACGTCGCGCAGGTCCTCGTAGAACAGCAGCCGGGCCACCTCCTACGCATGCGTCGCGACCGTGATGCCGTGGCGGACCAGATGATGGCGCTCGGCGCAGCCGTCGAGCGTCGGCGCGTGGACGAGATGTCCGGCGGCGCGCAAACGCCCCGCGACCGGCTTCCAGACCCAGCCGCCCTGATACGCCCCGTGGATCAGCACGAATGTCGCCATCGCGCGCACCTCCGGGACGCGATTCTACCCGACGCGCGGGCCGGGCGGGCGAGCGCGCTCGGCGCGTTCGAGTGACCGTCGGAAGCCGTTGACAGCCCGCGGCGCGCGCCGCATGATTCGGGCGCGCTCGACCCCGACGGCGCGGTCGGGGTGACGATGACGTTCACGGTCTACGGCGCGGGGCGATCGGCGGCGTGACGGGGGCGATGCTCGCGCGCGCCGGCCACGACGTGCTCCTGGTGGACCGCGCGGGCGATCACGTCGCCGCCATGAACGCGGCCGGGGGGGCCGACGATGCCGACGACACTCCTGATGCTGCCGCCCCAGACGGCGACGACGCGCGCGTGGGCCGCGCGCCTCGCGGGGGCGCTGCCGGCGCTCTCGGTCGTGGTCGCCGAGACCGCCGCCGACGCCGCGCGGGCCGTGGGCCACGCCGACGCGGCGTTCGGCACGATGCCGGACGCGCTGCTCCGTGACGCCCGGCGGCTCCGCTGGCTCCAGGCGCCCCAGGCGGCGCCGCCCGCCGGCTACTACACGCCGGCGCTGATCGCGCATCCCGCCCTCGTGACGAACTTCCGCGAGATCTACAACGACCACATCGGCGCCCACATCATGGCGTTCGTGCTCGCGTTCGCGCGCGGGCTCCACCACTACATCCCGCGACAGCTCCGGCGCGAGTGGAAGAAGGAGCCGCCCGACACGGGCGTGATCCACCTGCCCGAGGCCACGGCGCTGCTCGTCGGCGTGGGCGGGATCGGCGCGGAGGCCGCGCGGCTCATGGCCGCCTTCGGCATGCACGTGATCGGCGTGGACGCGCGCCGCCGGGAGGCGCCGCCGGGGGTGCTGAAGCTCGACGGGCCCGAGGCGCTCGACTCGCTCGTGCCGCTCGCGGACTTCGTCATCCTCACCGTGCCGCACACGCCGGACACCGCGGGCTTCATGCACCGTGAGCGCTTCCGCCTGATGAAGCGCACCGCGTTCTTCATCAACATCGGGCGCGGCATGACGACGCGCCTCGACGACCTCGTCGCGGCGCTCCGCGCGGGTGAGATCGCCGGCGCCGGGCTTGACGTCTTCGAGCAGGAGCCGCTGCCGGCCGAGCATCCGCTGTGGACGATGCCCGGCGTCCTCCTGACGCCGCACACCGCCGGCCACGGCCCGTATCTCGATGAGCGGCGATTCGAGATCCTGCTCGACAACAGCCGGCGCTTCCTGGCGGGCCAATCGCTGCGCAACGTCGTGGACAAGGCGAGCTGGTTCTGACGCGGCCGGCGTATACTCCCCTCGCCGAGCCCGGAGGATCCCCATGGAGTTCGGGTTCACCGCCGCCGAGAACGCCTTCGCCGAGGAGGTCCGTCGCTTCCTGGGCGAGACCCCGCCTGACAGCTTCCCGATCGACGGCGTGGACGCCGGCTACGGCTCGGGAGCGCACTCGCGCGCGTTTCTCCAGGCGCTGGCCGGGCGGGGCTGGATCAGCATGGGTTGGCCCACGATGTACGGTGGCCAGGCCCAGCCGATGTTCTTCAAGCTCGTCCTGCTCGAGGAGCTGGCGCTCGCCGGCGCGCCCTTCGGACCGCTGGCCGGCTGCTGGCAGACGGCCGACGCGATCATCGGCTTCGGCGGAGAGCGCCTGCGCCGCGAGCTCCTGCCGGCGATCGCCCGCGGCGAGGCGACCTTCTGGCAGGGCTACAGCGAGCCCGACGCGGGGTCGGATCTGCTCGCGCTCAAGACCGAGGCCCGCCGGGACGGCGACCACTACGTGATCCGCGGCCACAAGATCTGGTCGAGCCACGCCGGCATCTCGACCCACGGGCTCGTCTTCTGCCGCACGAGTCGCGAGGCCCGGCGCAGCCGCGGCTTCAGCATGTTCGTGGTGCCGAACGGGACGCCCGGGATGGACATCCGTCCGATCCGGAGCCTGACCGGCGGCGTCTATCACTACGAGGTCTTCCTCGATGACGTGCGGGTCCCGGCCGAGCTCATGCTCTGGCCCGAAGGCGAGGGCTTCCAGGCCCTCCTGAACGGCCTCGACGCCGACCGCTTCTGGGGGCGCTTCTACAAGGCCCCGGCGCTCGAGCGCGTGCTGCGGCGGCTCGTGGAGTACGCGAACACGACGCGCGTCGGCGACGCGCCGCTGGCCTGCGATACCGCCGTGCGGCGGCGGCTGGCCGGGATCGCCGCCGAGATCGCGGCGCTGAGGATGCTCTTCTACCGGGCGGCGTGTCTGCTCCGCGACGGCACGCCCATCACCTACGAGACGGCGGTCGCCAAGGTCTACGCCGACGAGACGGGCCAGAAGCTCGCGCGGCTCGGCATGGACCTGCTCGGGCCGTGGGCGCCGCTGCGCCCGGGCTCACGCGAAGCCCGGCTCGGCGGCGAGATCTCGCACGCGTACCTGACGAGCCTCGGCCACACGATCGCCGGCGGCACCGCCGAGGTCCTGCGCACCACGGTGGCGGTGCGCGGGCTCGGCCTGCCCGCCGAGCCGCGAGCGCGCTGAGCACGCTTCCCGTGGACTTCCGTCCCTCGCCCGCCCAGCAGCTCCTCGTGTCCACCGCGCGCGAGTTCCTCCGCAAGCACTGTCCGCCCGAGCTCGTCCAGCGCGTGGCGCTCGACGCGCGCGGCTTCGACGACGCGCTCTGGCGGCGGATGGCCGAGCTGGGCTGGCCCGGGCTCCTGATCCCGCCCGAGCTCGGCGGCAGCGGCGGCTCGCTGCTCGACGTCATCCTGCTCGTCGAGGAGATGGGGCGCGCCGGCGTGCCGGGGCCGTTCGTCACCAGCGCCGTGGCCGCCACCTCGCTGCTGCTGGCGGCGGGCAGCGCCGACCAGCAGAAGCGCCGGCTCCCCGCGATGGCGGCCGGTGAGCGCATCGTGAGCGTGGCGCTCGTGGACGACGGCGGCTCGTACGATCTCGGCGCGATCGCGCTCGCCAGCGAGGCGCCCGGCCGGCTCAGCGGGCGCAAGCTCTTCGTCGAGGACGCCCACATCGCCCACGAGCTGATCGTCGTCACGCGCACGGGCCGCGGCCTCGGGCTCCTCCTGCTGCCCACGGACCGCCCGGGCGTCGCGCGGCTGCCGCTCGACACGATCGGTGCCGAAAAGCTCTTCGAGGTCGCGTTCGACCAGGTGGAGGTGCGCGCCGATGACCGGCTGGGCGCTGGCGACGCGCGCGAGGCGCTGGTGGCGACGCTCCAGGCGGCAGCGCTCGCGCGCACCGCGGAGATGGTGGGCGGCGCCCAGCGGCTGCTCGAGCTCGCCGTCGAGCACGCTCGAACGCGCGTTCAGGGTGGCCGGCCGATCGGCGGCTACCAGGCCATCCAGCACGCCTGCGCCGATCTCGTGCGCGACGTGGACGCCTCGCGCGGGCTGCTGTACGCCGCGGCCTGGAAGCTGGCCAAGGGCGAAGCAGCAGGGAGCGATGTCGCCATGGCCAAGGCCTACGCGGGCGAGGCGTGCCTGGCGGTCGCCCGCCGCGCGCACCAGATCTTCGGCGCCATGGGGTACTGCGAGGAGCACCCGCTGCATCTCCTGCACAAGCGGATCCACGCCGCCAGCCTGGACTTCGGCGACGTCCCGCTCCACCTGGAGGCGGTCGCGCGCGCGATCGGGCTCCGCGAGTGCAAAGGTTGACGCGCGAGCCCGCCGGGTGTTAAGGCACGCGTCGTGAAGCTCAGCGTCGAGTTCCCGAGCGTGGCGTACCGCGAAGGCGCGGGCGCGGTCGCTCGCCTGGCCCGGGCCATCGAGCAGATCGGCTACGACCACATCGACGTGTTCGACCACGTGGTGATGGGCTACCCGATCGCCGGGCGCCCCACCGGCCCCTACCCGCCGACCATGCCCATCCTCGAGGCGCTGATGACGCTCGCGCACCTCGCCGCCGTCACCTCGCGCGTGACGCTCGGTACCGAGGTGCTCGTGCTGCCGCAGCGCCACCCGACGCTCGTCGCCAAGCAGGTGAGCACGCTCGACACGCTCTCGGGCGGCCGCGTGCGCCTCGGCGTCGGCGTCGGCTGGCAGGAGTCGGAGTACGAGGCGCTCGGCGAGGACTTCGGGACGCGCGGCGCGCGCATGGACGAGTGCATCCGGCTCCTGCGCGCCTACTGGGGCGACGCGCAGGTGGACGTCGCGGGCAAGCACTACCGCGTGACGGCGATCGCCATGGAGCCGAAGCCGCCGCAGGGCCGCCAGCTCCCCATCTGGATCGGCGGGGCGTCCGAGCCCGCCTGGCGCCGCGTGGGCCAGCTCGGCGACGGCTGGCTCGCGGGCGGGGCCATCGACGCGGCCAGCGCCCGGCGCGCCCTGGATTCGATCCGCCGCCACGCCGAGGCGGCCGGCCGCGATCCCGGCGCCATCGGCCTGCAGAGCATGACCGCGCCGCCGCCCAAGGACGCTACGGGCCGACGCTTCTACGCCGAGCCCGACCGCGTCGTCGCCCGTATCGCCGAGTTGTGCGCGATGGGCTTCGGGTGGGTCTCGCTCAACGCGACCGCCATCTTCCAGGCCGGTGCGCGCTCCGTGGACGCGATGGTAGACGCGCTCGGCGCGCTACACGCGAAGGTCCGCGCTGAGGTGGGTTAACGCGAAAGCGTTCTCACGCCGCCGCCAGGAAAGGGGCGGGTCGCGCGAGCGGCGGGAGGTCGGTCACGAAGCACGGCACCTCGCCGAGGTGGGGGTAGCTCACGGAGTGGCGCTGCATCCCGCTGGCGACGGGGTCCACGCCGGTGCGCTCGAGCGCCGGCGCGGTCAGGAGCAGGTACGCGCTCCCGCCGACCGTGTTCTTCAGCAGGCGATGGACGAGGATGACGTCCGGCCCGGCGACGCGCGAGCGCCCCCCGACCGTCTGCCGGACGAAGCGCCCGTGGTGGACGACCAGCTTGAGGTCCAGGTTCGGCACGTCGCTACAGGCGCGGCACGCGCAGCTGTCGTCACCCGCCAGTCGCCGCTGCTCCTCCTTGAACACGGCGAACGCGTCGGCGAGCAGAGCCGGCAGCGCGCTGCCATCGGGCATCGCCCCGTCGGCGCCGATGGCGAAGACGGCGTCGCCCTCGAGCTCCTGGATCTCCAGCGGAGGCGAGAGCCGGCGCATCACCGCTTCCAGGAGCACGCCGGTGACTTGCGCCCCGTGCTCCAGCTCGGTGCCGGCGACGAACGCGGTGAATCCGGAGATGTCGGCCAGGACCAGAAAGCCCGCCTCGGCCCGGATGTCCTCGCTCATGTCCCGGTCTCCTTTCCTGCTACTCTTGAGACACCGGACGGGGGCGCGTGTGAAAGGCTTTGGCCCTCCCCTCCCCTGAGCCCCCCGGACGCCGTATCGATCTTTGGACATTGTCGGTCGCCGTTACGACGCGAATACTCCATATCAGCAGCGGTGCCCAACTTCGCCTTCATCGACGGCCAAAATCTCCACCTCGGCATCGCCGAGCTCGGCTGGAGGGTGGACTGGCGGCGGTTCCGCACCTACCTCGAAGAACACTATCGCGTAGGCTGCGCCTACTACTTCGTCGGATACATCCCCAATAACCAGGCTCTGTACACGAGGCTCCAGAACGCGGGCTATACGCTGGTCTTTAAGCCAGTCAGCTATCGCGGCGATGCCAAGCCGAAAGGGAACGTGGACGCCGAGCTAGTGCTCCAGGCGATGATCGAGTATCCCCACTATGTCCGGGCGGTCGTGGTCACCAGCGACGGGGATTTTGGCTGCCTGGTCCGCTACCTCTATGAGCAGGCGAAGCTGGAGCGTGTGCTCAGTCCCAACAGAAAGGGCTGCTCTGCACTCTTGAAGCGGGCAGCCCGCGAGAGACTCGACTTCCTCGAGGACGCCAAGAGGAAGGTCGAGTACAAAAGCTGAAGGGGCACCCCCTCAGGACGTTACCTGAAAGCGTACCCCTTCCTGGTGATCCTGACCCGTAGGCTACTCGTATACGCGGCCCTGTCAAGGGCAACTGTCGTTTCGCGGCGGCTCCGCGCGGGAAGTCAACGAGGAGCGCCGCGCGCGAAAGGGCGTCAAGGCCGCTCGGCGCCTCCTACGGCAGCAGGTCGGCGACGATGACACTCACCCCCGGCGCCGCCAGCGGCGCCACCCGCTCCTCGGCGCGGAGCGCGAGCGCGCTCCCGTAGCGCCAGCCGAAGGTTGCCGCACCGTCCGGCACGGGCCCGCGATAGACCTCGAGGCGGCGGTCCGGGAGATTCACGACCCAGTAGTCGGCGATGCCGGCCCGGGCGTAGAGACTGCCCTTGTGCTCGCGGTCGAACCCCAGACGCGAGAGCGCGACCTCCACCACGAGGACCGGGCGCGTCGGGTGCGCGTCGCGGTAGTCGCGCGGATCGCCGGGCACCACCGCGACGTCCGGCTCGGGCTCGGAGTCGTCGTCGAGCGCCACCGGCATCTGCGACCGGACATCCCAGCCGGGCCCGAAGACCTGGGTGAGAACGCGCTCGGCCAGGCGGATCGCCGTGGCGTGGGGACTGTACTGCGGCTCCTTGCAGATCATCGCGCCGCCGAGCAGCTCGATGCGGTCCTCCGGTCCGAGGATCTCCGCCTCGACCAGCCGCTCGTACTCCGCCCGGGTCCACTTCCGAGTCTGCGCGTCCATCGGTGCGAGGGTAACGCTCGGCCGGCCAAGCGCGCAATGTGTCAGAGGATGGACAGTTTGCTGGCTTTGCGGCGGTCGCACCGTCGACTGTCAGCCTCGCCCCGCCATGAACCGCCGAACTTGCTGGATCAGCGGCTCGACGTCATAGCTGCTGTAGAGGAGGGTCGCGTTCCGCATCGAGTCACCCTGGAAGAAGCGCTCGTAGAGCACCTGGCGCGAGCCGAAGGCGCTGCACGCCAGGTCCCAGGCCAGATGGAACAGCTGCACCCGCTCCCTGGCGCTGGCCGTATCCGTCTCCAGGTACTTCTCGATCTCCTTGCCTAGCGGCCCGGAGAAGTCGATCTCGCCCGGCAGGGCCATCAGGCTGCTGGAGCCGAGAAGCTGGATGATCTCCGCCATCCGCGGATACATGCGGATGAACAGGTTGCGGGCGACGGTGATCGGGGCTCGCGCCGGACACATCACCCCCCACTCGTCGAGCCCGGCGTTCACTTCGGCCGCACAGAGCAGCGCTTTGGTGACCTCCAGGTCCTCGATCAGCTCCGCCAGCATGGCCTGCACGTGGGTGGCGCTCTCCGAGCCGAGGGTCTTGACCACCAGGTTGGCCAGCCCCACGACGAACTCGCACTTCGCCACGTTCTTGGTCACCACCTGGTGCCCGGAGTGCGTGTACTGGTTGGTGGCCATCGCGAAGTTGTTGCAGAGGTCGGTGTCACCGTAGAGGAAGACGCGCTCCCAGGGCACCAGCACGTCGTCGAAGAAGACGATGGCATCCATCTCCTCGAAGCGAGAGCCCAGCGGATGATCGAAGTGGGAGCGGTCGAGGTCGTAGCTTTCGCGACAGAGGAACCGCAGGCCCGGCGCATCGCAGGGGATCGCGAAGGCAAAGGCGTAGCGGTCCAGCGCCGTTCCGGGCAGCCTGTGAGACCTGGAGGGATAGACGGCGATCTCGTCGGCCAGCGGCCCGAGCGTCGCCAGGACGCGAGGGCCGCGAACCAGGAGCCCGGCATCGGTCTCCCGGACCACGGAGAGGGCGACGTCGGTCCGATCTTCGAGGAGCGTGCCCTGGGGAGCACGGTTCCGTTGCAGGTTGATCAGGGTATGGGTGAGGACCAGGTCCCGCTCCCGGACGTATTCGTAGTAATTGATGATGTTCCGCTTGAACTCCGGGCGGTTCCGCGCGAAGTAATCCCCGGCGCCGGCCATGGCCATGACGCTGACGTTCAGGAAGTCCGGCGTGCGGCCGAGCATGCCGAAACTCGTGTGCGCCCAGCGCGACATCATCACGCGCCGCCGCGCCAGGTCGTCGGAAGTCTTCGGGGTGATGAACGAAAGGCCGACGCGCTGGCCGGTGGTCGGTGACGTGTAGGTCATCTCATCACGGAGCGCCGGGTCGTGCTGCATGTCGTAGAGGGCCGCGACCGAACGCGCTCCATTGGCCAAACCGGGGAAGGTCGTCACGTCGTCGACGCGTCGGCCCCCGAGGTAGATCTCGCGACGCTGCTCCCGCAGTCCAGCGAGGTAGTCTTTTCCTGTGCGCGCTGGCATGGCCTTGACCTCCTCGATTCAGCTTTCACCCAGGCCGTATGAGCTCATTGCTAGGGCTTGAGGCCGCGCACATCAAGCCATATCACAAGGATGGTCCTCACGAGGTAGCGAACGGGACCCGCGGTGTATTGATCTCGACACATTGTCGTTGGATGGCGAGGGTCGCATGCTGAACCGAAACTCCAATGAAATCGATCCGTCTCTCCGACCATGCCCAGCAGCAGCTTCTGTTTCGCGGCTGCTCGGCGGCGGAAGTCACCGAGGCGATCCAGACGAGCGCGTGGGAGCCAGCGGAGCTCGGCCGCTTGCAGTGCCGACGAAACTTCCGGTTCGAGCGAGAATGGCACGGCATCTGGTGCACGACAAAGCAGGTCCGGCCGATCTTCGTCGACGAGGCTGAGGAGATCGTCGTCGTGACGGTTTACGTGTATTATTTCTCGGGGGAGCGTCGATGAGGATCACCTACGACCGTCACGTAGACGCCTTGTACTTCCGGTTCCGGGAGACGACCGTTACCACCAAGCACCTGGGAGGAGGCATCGCCGCGGACTACGACGCCCAGGGGCGGCTAGCGGGTATCGAAATCTTGGACGCCGCGAAGCGGCTCGGAGACCCGGGAGTGCTCCGGCAAGTCATCCTCGAAGGTATCGGCCCCGAGCGCGACTGACTCGTCACGTCGCCGGGCGCTTTCCCCCGTACGCCTCGCTCGGGCTATAGCGGCTGTCTTCGAAGATCAACTTCGCGCGCGCGTCCACGACGCGCTGCCAGTTGGCGAGCGCCGTCGGCGTGAACTCGCCGTCCGGCCGCGGCTCGTCGTCGAAGTTGCCGTAGGTGTCCCGGCCGCGCAGGAGCATGGCGGACTGGCGGACCCGCGCGGGCTTCGCCCAGGTCGGCAGCATCTCGACCAGCAGGAGGAAGCGGCGGTCGGGGCCGTGGTTCGTCGCGGAGCCGTGGACGAGGGAGTTGTGGAACATCGCCATCTCGCCGGGCCGGAGCGCGAAGTCCACCGCCTTCGACTCGTCGAACGCGTCCACGATGTACTGGCCGCGGGCGAGGATGCTCCGCGGGTCGTCGCTCTCCTCGTGACGCAGCACACCCCACGTGTGAGAGCCCGGGACGCCGCGCAGACATCCCTGCTCGCTGCCGCACTCCGAGAGCGCGAGGGCGCCGAGCACCACCGGCACCGCCGAGCCGTAGTGGGAGTCCTGATGCCAGCCGGCGAAGGTCTGGCCGTCGGCCTTCTTCACGCGCCACGCCATGCTCCAGCAGCGGAGGTCGGGCCCGATCAGGTCCTCGAACACGTCGAGGACGTGCGGGTCCTCGGCGATCTCGAGCACCCAGGGGCAGAGGAGATGGGACTTGGTCTTCATCTTCTTGATGTCGCGCACGCGCGCCTCGAGCGCCTCGAACCGCTCGCGGTAGTGGCGAGCGCGCTCGGCGCTCATCGCGCGCACGGGCCAGAGGCAGCCGTCGCGCTCGAACGCGCGCACCTGAGCGTCGGTCAGGACCTTGGGCATGCTCCAGCGCCTTCGTCCACGCGCGCGTTCCCGTCCCCGTTCGGGTTCACGCGCCAAGTATAGCGAGACGGCGAGCAGTGTATCGATCTTTGCACATTTGACAGTACCAGGAGGACGCCGTAGCTTGGTCGTGTGAAGCGCATAGTCATCACCACGCCTTATCCCTCCTGATAACGCCTTCCTGAACGTCCCGTACGAGGACCTGTTCCTGGCGTTCATTGCCGGTCTTTGCGGCTTCGGCCTGCGTCCTCGGGCAACGCTCGAGCTTCCAGGCCCTCGACAGCGCCTCGACCGGATCTTCGAACTGATCGGCGCCTGCCGTTACTCGTTTCATGATCTCAGCCGGGTTCAGCTGGCCGGGGGCGTGCCACGATTCAACATGCCCTTCGAATTGGGTCTCGCCGTGGCAATCGCGGCGCATCGCCACAAACGATATCAATGGTCGGTCTTCGAGGCGCGACCATATCGTTTCCAACGTTCCCTGAGCGATCTGAACGGAACCGATCCTTACGTTCACGGAGAACAACCCCGTCGGCTGCTTGTCGAGCTGAGCAACGCGTTAGTCAGGGCGCATAGGCGACCGACTCTGGACGGGCTCAACCGGGCGTATTTTTTCCTCCGTCGTGGCGCCCGTGCGATCAAACGCGAGTACGGCACCCTGTTCGGTGCCCGCGCATTCAGGGATCTGGTTGTGCTGGCGACGGACTATTCTGATCGCGAGCTGCGCCGAGCGTGAACACAATCAGCGAGCTGGACCGGCATCGCTACATGACGCTCTCGACCTTCCGCCGCAGCGGCGCGGAGGTGGCGACGCCCGTCTGGTTCGCGGCGGCCGGCGGGAAGCTCTACGTGTTCACGGCGGGCGACTCCGGCAAGGTCAAGCGCCTGCGGCATTCGTCGCGGGCGCGCGTCGCGCCCTCGGATGCGCGCGGGCGGGTACAGGGCGCGTGGCGGGACGCGACCGCGCGTCTCGTCACCGAGCCCACGGCGATCCAGCGGGCGCACGCGGCGCTGCGCGCGAAGTACGGCTGGCAGATGCGGCTCACCGACCTGTTCTCGCGGCTCGCGGGGCGCATCCGGCGCCGCGCGTGGATCGAGATCAGCGCCTGAGCCGTATCGAGACGCTGACATTGCCGGCGGAGCTCGCAACGTGCATGATGCGGGTCATGGGTCTGTTCCACGTCACCGCGCACCTGACCGGCCCCACGGGCCGGAGCGAGACCGTCGAGGTCCTCGTGGACACGGGAGCGACGTTCCTCGTCGTTCCGCGCGCCCTCGCCGAGCGGCTCGAGCTGCGGGCGACCCGCACGTGTCCGATCCAGACAGCCGGCGGTCGCGAGGAGGCCTGGCCGCTCGCAGAAGTGAGGCTGCGATTGGACGGCCACGAGGTGACGACGCCCTGCCTGATCTCGGCTGATGGACCCGCGCTGCTCGGCGCCGTCGCCCTCGAGAGCCTTCTCCTGGCCGCCGATCCCGTCGGCCGGCGACTCGTGCCGGTCAAAGGCTTCGTCGGCGCGAGCCCGCGCTCAGTGGACGCTGCCGCCGCCGTCCACCAGGAGCGTCTGGCCCGTCATGAAGTCGCTCTCGTCTGACGCCAGAAACACGAGCGTCCCGACGAGATCCTCAGGCAGCTCGGCGCGCTTCAGCATCCGCGCCTCGACGTTGGCGCGCTTGCGGTCCTCGGAGATGTTCTTCTCGTTCTCGCCGCTCAGCGTGAAGCCCGGCGCGATCGCGTTCACGCGGATGCCGAACTCGCCCAGCTCGCGCGCGAGCGAGCGCGTGAACCCCACCACCCCGCCCTTCGACGTCGTGTAGTGGATGTAGTGCGGGACGCCCTTGAAGAAGGTGCTGGACGCGATGTTGACGATCTTGCCCTTGCCCTGCGCCTTCATCGCCGGGAACACCGCGCGCGCGCACAGGAAGAGCCCGCGGAGGTTGATCGCCATCACGCGGTCCCATTCTTCCACGGGGATCTCCATGAAGGGCCGGCGCTTGAGCGTGCCGTAGAGCGCGGCGTTGTTCACCAGCACGTCGATCCGGCCGAAGCGCGCGAGCGTCTCGGTGGCCAGGCGCTGCGTGTCGGCCTCGCGCGAGACGTCGCACGCGACGCCGAGGGCCTGCGCGCCGCGGGCCTCGACCTCGCCGACGGTCGGCTTCGGGTCGGCGATGTCCGCCACGACGACGCGCGCGCCCTCCGCGGCCACGCCCAGGCAGTACGCGCGCCCGATGCCCCTGGCGCCTCCGGTGACGATGACGACCTTGTCCTTGAGTCGCATTGGTCCCTCCTTGCGTCCAGGCCTCGGCCTCCACTAATAATGCCTCGGATCGAGGGCGTCGCGCAGCCCGTCGCCGAGGACGTTCAGCGCGCGCGCCCCAGATGAGGCGCGACAGCACGTCGCGCGCGGCCTCCTGGAGCTCGAGCTGGGCCTTCGTCTCGGCGAACGACACGTCAGCGTCCCTTGAACGCGGGCGCGCGCTTCTCGCGGAACGCCGCGACGCCTTCCCTGAAGTCGTCGGACGCGCTGCCCACCTCCGCCCAGCGCGTCTCCAGCTCCTGCGCCGTGGCCGGCCCGAGCCAATATTGCGCGCGCACGGTCTCCTTGACCGAGCGGAACGTGATCGGTGCGCCGCCCGCGACACGCAGGGCCAGCCGCGCCACCTCGGCGTCGAAGCTCGCGTCCGGGATGACGCGCGTGACGAGCCCGAGGTCGCGCGCCTCCTCCGCGCCCCAGTCCTCGCCGAGGATCAGCATGTCGAGCGTGCGGTTCCTGCCGATGTAGTGGGCGAGCCGGACCAGGCTCATGCCCCAGCTCGGCACGACCCCCAGATAGGCATCGCCGGTGCGGAACTTCGCCGTCGCGGACGCGAGGCGCACGTCGCACGCCATCGCGATGGCGAAGCCGCCGCCGATGCACCAGCCGCGGATCGCGGCCAGCACGGGCTTCGGGATCGTCTCGAGCCGGTCCACGACACGGCGCCCCAGCTCGCGGAACCGGTCGGCCTCGCCCGCGGCGCGCGGCCGCTCGCTCGACAGGTCGGCGCCGGCCGAGAACGCCCTGGTGCCCGAGCCCCTGAGCACGATGCACCGCGTCGCCTCGCGCGCTTCCAGCTCGTCGAGCGCCGCGAGCAGCTCCTGCATCAGGCCCGGCGAGACCGCATTGACCGGCGGGCGGTTCAGCGTGACGGTCGAGACGCCGTCGCGGTGCACGAGGTCGATCGTTTCGTAGGCCATCAGGCGCCCTCCATGACCCACAGACCATACAACAATTCGCGAGCGCCTTGACAACCGAGGACCGGGCCTCCAGAGTCCTGTCCGCATGCCCGTCTCCCACTTCGACCTCGTGCTCCGGCGCCCGCTGGCCGGCGGCCGCGCGTTCGGAGAGGTCGGTCCGTACGAGGAGCTGAAGGGGCGGCTCCGCTTCGCGATCGACCCGGCGCACCCGGCGAACGCGCGGATCACCGACGTCGAGCTGGCGCCGCGGAACCGCGACGGCCGCGTGGAATTCGCCGCCGACGTCTCGCTCCTGCTGCCGGTCGAGCGCGCCCGCGGCAACGGTCGCGTGATCCTCGACGTCGTGAACCGGGGCAACACCGTGACCGTGCCCAACTTCAACCACGCCACGCGCCCCGTGTTCGGGCCGGACAGCGACGCGCACCCGCCGATCGACGCCGGCGACGGGTTCCTGATGCGGCGGGGCTACGCGGTCGCCTCGTGCGGCTGGCAGTGCGACGTGCCGGAGCTCCCGGGCCTCTTCCGGCTCGGGGCGCCGGAGGCCCGCGACGCCGGCGGACGGCCCCTCCGCGGGCGGGTCTACGTGAACCTCCAGGCGCCCGAGCCCTTGCCCTCCTTCCTCCTCTCCGACCGCGGCCACCTCGCGTATCCCGCGGCCGACCCGGACGAGCGCGACGCGGTGCTGCTCGTGCGCGACCAGCTCGACGGCGAGCCGCGCACGATCCCGCGGGCGCGGTGGCGCTTCGCGCGCGCCGCGGACGGCCGCGTCGTCCCCGACGCGCGTCACGTCTGGCTCGAGGGCGGCTTCGAGAAGGGGCGGCTCTACCAGGTCGGGTACACCGCCGTCGGCGCGCTCGTCCTCGGCGTGAGCTTCGCCGCGCTGCGCGACTGCGCCTCGTGGCTCAAGCACGGCGGCGCGGACGAGGCGAACCCGGCCGCCGGGACGCTCCGGTGGGCGTACGCGTACGGGCGCTCGCAGACCGGCCGGCTCCTGCGCACGCTGGTCTACTGGGACCTGAACGCGGACGAGCAGGGCCGCGAGGCGCTCGACGGG
>Ga0209648_10002067_pt1 | contig 16487 bp, 13 predicted proteins | sample GraSoi2013_115cm_FD_185830 | JGI IMG/M metagenome (GOLD analysis project Ga0209648, IMG submission 185830) | Grasslands soil microbial communities from the Angelo Coastal Reserve, California, USA - Sample 9_17_2013_115cm (SPAdes) (version 2) | ecosystem: Environmental > Terrestrial > Soil >...
GAAGCCGATGACCCCTGCCTTTGCCGACGAATACGCCGACATGTTCGGGTTTCCTTCCTTGCCCGCGATCGAGGCGACATTCACGATCCTGCCGCCACCTTGCTCGAGCATCGACGGCACAGCAGCTCGGCAGCAGAGGAACACGCCGATCAAATCGACGCCGATGACCGCACCCCACTCCTCCGGCGTGTACTCCCACGTGGGTTTGGCCGGACCGGCAACGCCGGCGTTGTTGACCAGCACGTCGAGCCCTCCCCACCTGGACCGCGCTTCCGCGACCATGCGCTCCACCTGCGCCGGATCCGTCACGTCGACTTCGAGGGCGAGGGTGGACAGGCCGGCCTGGCTCATGCGTTCGCTCTGGAGCTTCACGGTGGCGCCATCGATGTCGACGAGCACGACGCATGCGCCTTCCGCCGCCAGCCTCTCGCTGATGGCAAGGCCGATGCCGCGAGCCGCGCCGGTCACGAGCGCCGTCTTTCCGGCCAACATTCCTGTAGGTGTGCTCGGGCTCACTTGCCGCGCCCCACGTCCAGTCGCTCGTAGGGCAAGAGCTCGGCGAGCAATGAATCGAGGTCGGTGCGCAGCGCCGGCTCCAGGCGTTCGCTCGGGTCCCGCATGTGCGTTTCGGGGAGGACGCCGCGCCGGCGCAGAATCTCCTTCTGAACCCACAGGAACGTGTCAAGCGAGCGCTGCGCCAGCACCAGAACAGGGAGGTAGCGGTTGAAGAGGCGGCGAGCGCCGTCGCGGTCTCCTTCGCGATAGAGACGCAGCACGTCGACGAACACCTCCGGGAACCCGGCGCCGGGCATGGTTCCGGATGCGCCGCGTTCGAGCTCGTGAAAGAAGTCGCTCCCGCCGGCGCCGCCCAGAATTCCACCACCGCCCGAGATGGCGGCGGCAACCGCGGCGATTTTCGGTGCGGTGGGGACGTGCTCGATCTTGAGGCCGATCACCCCCTCGATCTCCGTCAGAAGACGGGCCAGCAGGCCCACGGACATGGTCGTCCCGGTCAAGGCCGGAGCGTCCTGCACCACGATGGGTAGCTGTGCGGCTCCGGCCAGCACTTGAAAGTAATCGAACTGATCAGCCTCGCTGACCTGCACGATCGCGGGGGCGGGGACCATCAGGAGGTTGGCGCCAAGCGACCGCGCGCAGCCGGCCTGGTGCACGGCGGCGGCGACGCTGCTCGAAGTCAGGTGAGCCATCACTTCGACACGACCGGCGGCTCTCGTCGTGACAGCCCGAAGCGCGGCGTCGCGCTCCTCTGCCGTCAGGCGGAAACCCTCGCTCGCGAAACCAAAACCAATCGTCCGGACTCCGCTGGCCACGAGGAAGTCGACCTCTCGATCCAGGCTCTTCAGGTCGATGTCACCCCTGGCGTCGAAAGGCATCGCCAGGATGGGGATCACGCCCTCCAGCCGGTTCAAGGCCGCCGCACCGCGGCGCCATTGGTGGCGGATCCGTAGACGATCAGGTGGACGATCTCTTCGACGCTGGAGGCGGCACGAGTTCGGATGCCCGCCACCTCGCCGAGCCGCATGACCATGAACCGGTCCGCCACCTCCCAGACCTGCTGGAGGTTGTGGACCGGTTCATGGTCATGAGGCTCGGCGAGGTGGCGGGTTGAGCACGCGTTTCGACTCGGTCACCCCGAGGGCGGCGGTCGGCTCGTCCAGGACCACAATGTGCGCGCCGTATACAAGCGTTCGTGCGACCGCCACCGCTTGCCGCTGACCACCGGAAAGCAAGGCAACGGGCACCCGAACGGATGGCAGCTTCACTCCAAGCTGATCGATGATTCGCTGCGCCCCTTCGTTGCAGCGGCGCCGATCGACGAACGGTCCCCAGTGGAACTCGCGCCCCAGGTAGAGGTTCTGAGCCACATCGCGGCTGTCCACCAGGGCAAGGTCCTGGTAGACGGTGGCGATCCCGGCGCCCGCGGCATCCATCGGATGCCGGAAGCGTTGCGCTGTGCCGTCCACCGCGAGCTCACCGCTGTCCGGCTTGTACACACCGGCGATGAGTTTGACGAGGGTTGATTTGCCGGCGCCGTTGTCGCCCATTACGGCCAGCACCTCCCCCGCCTTCGCCTCAAAGCTGACGTCGTTCAGCGCCTGGACATGGCCAAATGCCTTGCTGAGCCCAGTTGCGAGCAGCGCCGGTGTGCTGTGCTCAGCGGTGCGAGGTTGTTCGGTCATCGGCTCATCCGCTTGGCTCTAACGGCAGCCATCACGACAGCCACCACAAAGATCACGCCGGTGGCGGCCTGCTGGTAGTAGGAGGTGACGTTGATCAGCACAAGTCCGTTGTCGAGGATGCCGATAAGGAGCACGCCAACCAGGGTCCTCTCGATCCGACCACTGCCGCCGCCTAGCCCAATCCCACCGAGAAGCACGGCGGTGAGGACGTCAATATTCAGTGTCTCGCCATAGGTGGCGCCACCGCTGGCCGCACGACCGGCAGTGACGATGCCCCCGACCACCGACAGCCCGGCCGTCAGAAGGAAGACAAATCTATACAGGCTGCCGACCCTGATTCCGGCGCGCTGCGCGGCGCTCGGATTACCGCCGGCGGCATAGATGTGCCAGCCGAGGCGAGTCTGGGTGAGGCCTATGTATGCGGCGACATAAACCAGCGCCATCAGGATGACGGTCACTGGCACGCCTGCCGCCCGTGCATTGACGACGTGGGTCAACGAGATGTCGCCAAGGGGGATGGTCTGGCCAACCGCTACGACCTGGCCCGCGGCGGTGACGACGCCCAACATGGCGATGGTGACGATGATCGAGTTGATGCCCACGTTCACGACTAGGAATCCGTTGATGAGACCGACGATCATGGCGGCCACCACCGCGAGCGCGATCGCGACCCCATAGGACAGGCCGTGCGTCGCCTCGCCAGTCGCGATGATCACTGTCGTCAACCCGACCATCGCACCGATCGAGAGGTCGAGCTGGCCGGCGATCAGCGCGATCGTGATTCCAACCGCCAGGATGCCCGTGATCGAGGCTGCGTAAGCGACGTTCAGGAGGTTTTGCACCGACAAGAAGTAAGGCGACGCGAAGGAAAAGTAGATGAAGAGCGCGATCACGACCAGGAGAACTCCGTAGTCGAGCAGACCGTTGATCACCCTCGTTCGGGTCGGCCTTGACCAGAAAGGGACGAGAGAAAGGGCGCCGGCGGGCGCCCCTTCTTGCAACTGATCTTCCATCAGCGCCATCGTAGGTCTCGTCCCCTATACCTCAGGTCGGGCTCAGACCCGGTTGTCAGGCAGCGGATAGGAGATGTTTACCGTGGCCGCGGTCAGGAACACGCTGACGGTATAGGGCTTGAATGACTCACCCCGGGCCAGGGCGATTTCGGCGGCGATCAGATCCCAGGCCTCGGCGTAGGGATTGAAGTCGACGGCGCCCAACAGAGTATTTGCGTACGTCGGGTTGCGCAGGGCATCGCGACCAAGCTTGTCCGCGCCCAGTGAGACTGTCAGGGCGTCGCCGAGCCGGTGGGCTGCATCGAGAGCGTGCAGGGCCCCGACGACCGTCTCGTCATTGAGGCCAACGATGGCGAAGACAGAATTTGGGTGAGAGGTAAGAACGTCGGTCACCACTTTTTCGCTCACTGTGGGATCGCCGCCGGCCTTCTCGGAAACCACGACGTCGGAATCGGCGATGGTCAGGACGCTCTTTATCGCGGCCAAACCCGACTGCACGCGCGTGTCGCATGCTGCGCAGCCGCCCGCCGAGAGCCCGATGAAGACCAGGTTCTTGCCGCTCCAGGCGCCGGACAGCTTGTCCTTGGCGGCCGCGGCGATCTTCTGGCCGGATGTTGTCCCTACCTGGTCGTTCGGAACCCCGATCGAATACGGATTGCCGGCGACCGTGGCGTCGATGGTGATGAGCGGCACGTTGGCTGCCTGGGTGGCGGCAAGCAGCGCCGGGGTGCCGGGATGCGCACCGACCGCCGCAAGGCCCTTGACTGACATCGTCTGGAAGGATGTGGCCTCGTTCTCGTACTTGAGCTTTACGTCATCTTCCGCAAAGGTCACGCCGTAGAACGCGGATGCGTCGTGCATGGCAACCGACCACGTCTCAAAGAACGGAATCGACTTGCCCGGGTTGATGAACCCAATCGTGCAGTTGGTCAGATTCTTGGGTACGTCATAGATCGGAGTGACGTTGTAGGGCGCGGTCTTTGACTTGACCGTTTGCGCCGACCAGCGGTCGCTGCTCGTAGACGAGCAGGGCTTGGAGCTGGTGGCTGGGGCGGGAGATCCCCCACAGGCAACCGTCAGGGCTAGAGAGGCGAGCGCAGCCACGCCGACTGCTCTGACGCCTCCCACAGATGTCGCGATGCTCATTCCGTTCCTCCTCACCTGAGCCCTGCGGGCCCAGCTACTTGCTCTGTTCGGCGCGGCGATCGCCCCATGTCGACGCGATGATGAGCCGGAGGGGATATATTGTCAAGGATGAAAACAAGCGTTCATGTATGTGAACGCCGCGGACTGTTTTCTGCCTGGTCCCGCCGACCCACGCCGTGGCAATTTGTCGCAACGTCACGGCCTTAGAGAGGAGCGAACCGCATGAGAGTTACAGGCGCCCGGACGATGTTGTTTCAAGGAGAGTGGTCGAGAGCTTTAGGCGATTCAAACCTGCCGGGCGGCACCACTCGGACCGCGGCGTCTGCCCTGGTCCTCGAGACCGACGAGGGACTCAGCGGTCTCGCGCTCGCAAGCCCTGCGTCCGTGGCGAGCATTGAATTTCTGCTCCCGATGGTGATCGGGGAGGATCCCCGAGGAGTCCGCGGCCTGTGGCAGAGGCTGGTCGACCAGGTTTTCAAAGGCGGGCATGTCGGTGCGGTGGCGGAGGCCATCTCGGCCATCGACGTGGCTTTATGGGACCTCAAGGCCAAAGCTGCCGGAGAACCGCTGTGGATGATGCTCGGCGCGAAAGCTGAGGACACCACGGTCGCGGCGTATGCCAGCGGTCTTGATCTCCCCTTGAACAAGGATCAGCTGCGGGCTTACTACCGCGAAATGGCTGGGCACGGCTTCTTCCGTGGGAAGCTGAAAGTTGGGCTGGACCAAGATGCCGATCTCGAGCGGTTGGCGATCGTGCGGGAGGAGCTCAGCGTCAACTCAAAGAGGCCCGCGCTGATGATCGACGCCAATGAAATCTGGTCGGCCAAGCAGGCGATCCGGAAGATCACCGAGTTCGAATCGCAGTTCGATCTGACCTGGGTGGAAGAGCCCGCGCGACGCTGGGACTATCGCGGTTTGCGTACGGTGTCGCGCGGGGTCAGATCAGCAGTGGCCAGCGGAGAGAACCTGCAGAATGTCAGCCAGTTTCTCCCCCTGATCTCCAACGAGGCGATCGACATAGTCCAGATCTCATCTGGGTGCGGAGGAATCACCGGCGCCCTCCAGGTCGCCGAGCTGGCCAACGCCTTCGATCTCCCGGTGGCGTTCGGGAGCAGCGCCGGAAACTTTCTTGCGCATGTGGCGGCTGCGATTCCAAATCACAGTGCGCTGGAGGTGATCGACCTGGACTGGCATAGCGGAGTCGTCCGCTCGGACACGCGAGTGGAAGGCGGCTCCATCCTGCTCGGCAATGCCCCGGGCCATGGACTCTCTTTTGACGAGCAGGCTTTGCAGCTGGCGCTGGTCGCGAAGCCGTCGCCCGACGCCCTGTTCGGCGGCTCGATTTACCGGCGGCCCCGCGGCGCGGGTTTTGCCATTTGAGGCTTCCTACCTGACGGGTTGCTCGACCTCGTTGCTCAGAGTGCCGATGCCTTCAATCTTGATGTTCACCTGATCGCCCGGCTTCAGGCTGAACTCGCTCGGGGGGACAACGCCGGTTCCGGTGAGCAGGATGCATCCGCAATCGAAACGCTGATGGCGGCCGAGATAGCCGAGGAGCTCTGGAATGGTGCGCCGCATGGCCGAAGTTGACGACGCTGCCGAGAAGAGGACCTTTTCTCGGCGCACGATTTCGAGCTCGATGTTGCACCGAGCCGGATCGAAATCCCATGCCAATGCGATGGCCGGCCCGAGCGCGCAGGCCCCGTCATAGAGCTTGGCCTGCGGGAGGTAGAGGGGGTTCTCGCCTTCGATGCTGCGAGAGCTCATGTCGTTGCCGATCGTGTAACCGACGACCTCCATGCGGGAGTTGCACACGACAGCCAGCTCAGGCTCTGGGACATTCCAGTCCGAATCAGACCGGATCGCGACTTTTTCTCCGGGACCGCGCACGCGACTCGGGGTTGCTTTGAAGAAGATCTCCGGCCGCTCGGCCCCGTACACCCGGTTATAGGGATCGGCGTCGACGGCTTCCTCCGACCTCGCCTCCCTGCTGCGCTGGTAGGTGACGCCGGCTGCCCACACCTCCTGGCTCTGGATTGGGGCCTGGAAGACCGGGTCGTGCAAATCGATCACCGGCCCGGGGCGCTCCAGAAGGGCGCGGATCTCGCTGACGGGCAACGCCAGCAGCACATCGAGCGATAAGCCGCCGGCGATTCGCTGGTACGCGCCATCGCGTCCCAAGTAGAGCTGGCCGTCTACTCGATAGAGATGCGTTGCGGTCATTGCGCGGTGCGTACGCTACTCGGACATGTCAGAGCGGCGTGACACCAGCGGTCCCGGCCAGGCGCTGGAATTCGAGATCTGGTCGGAGCTGATCAAGCAGTCGAAGGGAGCTCTGCACGTTTTCCTGCCCCTCCTCGATCGGGGTCTCGACGCGGTGCTGCACCGATTTACCGACGGGCAGTACATCCCAATTCAAGTCAAAGGCCGAACGGCCCTCAACGAAGGCAGGGTTGAGATCGTTGTTCAGGCCGAGAGCCTGGTGGACGATGACGCGCTGCTCATCGCAACCCTCGTGTTCGACGTCCCAGACCAGCTGGTCCTCGTGGTCTCAGAACGAATTTTCAAGCAGCTGGCCGCCCATCATCACTCGGAGGGACACGAGGTCTACGCGGCGGCTTTCGGGATGCACCCGGGCCAGTCACACTGGCTTCCCTACCTCGTACCGCGTGCCGAACTGGCGGAGCGCGTGTTAGGAACTTCTGTTACCGAGGCTGTGGCTCGGCTCAAGCCTTATCTTCTCGAGCCCTTCGAGCGACACAACGAATGGCTCGGTTTTCTGGGTGAGTCCGAGGTGATCCGCCGGCTTGCCGAGAGCGCGCGTCTGGACCTTTTCCGTCCATTTCCGGACCTCGAGATGGTTGAGGTCCTGGCCAGGGACAACGTCACGCACAGGTTCGCCGGAATTCAGGTCAAAGCAGCAACCATTGCGCCGCGGTACGGCGAGGCAGTGATCCACATTCGCACGGCGACGCTAACCCGCGATCCAACCACCTGGGTTGTTGGGCTGGCGTGGCGGAAAGAGACCAACGCGTTCGATGGAGAATGTCTGCTCATACCAGCCGCGGACATACCAAAGGTCGCGATCGACAACGGCTCAGCCATGACGATCAACTTCCGTCCGTCGAGTCCGCGGCGAACGCCACTCGACCCTTATCGCAAACAGCTGGCAGAGCTCAGCCAATTGATCCTTGAGTCGGCGTCAGATAGGAGATGACCCGGGATCTCTGAGGTGCGGGCCGTGTTCGGGCAAAAGCGATTCGTCTCCAGCTGCCACTCGTCCGCTTGATGGACGTCTCCACCACGCTCGCCCGGTCAAGGCAGAGGATCGAGTTTGCCGTCATTGTTGGCATCGACCCAGCCCCAATGCCCCAGCGTCGATGGACAGACGTCCTCGGTGTTGGCCTTCATCAGGCAGGCTACTGAACTGGTATTGCCGACCTCGCAGTTGGTGTTTGGAACTTTCAGAGACCCAAACGCTCCGCCGGTCGTGCAGTCACTGTCACTGTACTCATCTGGCGCGCCAAATATGTGGCCAGATTCGTGAGCAAAGACGTGATCCAGATTGGGGCCGCCCGCAGCCGTCAAACCCCACGGAGTGGACGAGGTGAGGTAGGTGTATTGCATGACCAGCCAGATGCGGTTACTTTCATAAGCCAACCAGCCGGTGTTGTATTTCGTGAAGAACGCGACGTATGCCCACTGGGGGGTACCGGCTGTCCATGATTTGCTAAGAAGGCTCTGGCGGTACGCTTCGACGCCAGCTCGGCCTTTGGAATATCCAAGCTTGGTCAGGGCTTCATCGCGCCATGCCGGCTCGATGCTTTTGATCTCCGCGGTCCTTTTGGTCTTATCTCCGGTTGGTGCCGGCACCGTTTTCGGGTCGAGTGTCAGAGTCACGTACCTGGTCTCGGCAAGGAAGATAAGGTGCGGGCTGACCGGCGACTTCTTGGACAGCCGGTAGAGAATGTCGAAGCCGTTGGCGACTTCGACCGCGATCTTGAGTTTCTCCTCGTCGGTGAAGGCGGCGCTGCCCGGCCCATCGACAACCACGATCCCCACAGCTGCGGTTCCGATCATGTAATCGTTCACGCCAGCGCCACCTCGTCGTCGTCTACGATGCAGTCGCCGAGGATGCCGTTCCAACTCTCGCCGTCAAACGGGCGGCCGCTCTTCTCTGACTGATAGTCCGCGGTAAACCGCAGGTTCCAGGCCGATGCGATGACAGCGCTGTCCGCGTCGAGGCCGAGAGATGCAACATCCACCGCTTGGTCATACGCGACCGCCTTGACGCCCTGGGTGAGCGCAGCCACCGCGCTTGCGGTGGCGTCGTCACCGTCGGCGATCAGGATGACCGGGTCGAACACGGTGACGATCACACCATTGTTCTGCGCCAGGGCATCCTGGACCGCACGAAGTCCTTCGTCGGTTCCATCCAACACGATCATGAACGCGGCCATCAGGGCCTCCCGATCAGCTATTTCTTGAGGGTGGGGTCCGGAATCCGGGGGGAACTTGGCATGATCTCGCCGACCCAGGCCACGATCTGGCACCCGTTGACTGTCAGCGTTCCGCTATCCCCGTGCGATTCGAAGTACCAACTCCTGGCCGCCTTGGCGGACTCTGAGTCCTGACCCGACCAATCGGCATTGCTGTGGCTCACCTCACCGCCAAAGCCCAGGAATCCCACACCGCCTGCCACGCTCGTCGAGACGCTCTGGTCACTGGCTTGGCGCTGCTGGATGTAGTTGGTCATCTGATTGCCCGCGTCTCCCCACCCGTTGGCGGTGATCTTCACATTACGAACGACCAGAAACTGCGTCGGGAGCATCGGCAGGAAATGCTGATCGCCACTGTCCTTCTGGCCAGCGATTGTCCCGTCACTTACGGCGTTGGCGGCCTCGCCGGGGAGATACCAGCCGTCGATGACCAACAGCTCATTGAGAAGCCATGGCCGGAAAATGTCGCACAACCCGAACTCGAACTCTATGGAGACATTGCTCATGTCATTCTGAAATTGGGAGAAGCTCTGTCCCGACACCATGCCTCCCGAATGGTCACTGCTGGATGATGAGCTCGTGTCGACGCCGAAGGTGATGCCAAAGACCATGCCGGTCGCACCGACCCCGGTTGACTGTGACTGGCCTTGGTACCAGCTCGAGGCCATGCTGGACGACGATGCCGAGGCGCTGCTCCGCGCCTGTTGGTCTGACGCCTTCAGGCCCATGAAACCGTTCTGGGTATCGGTGGGGTCGTACCAGCTACTCGGTTGAACCTCCGTGTAGGGCGTACCGACCGGCACTACGCCGGTCAGTCCGAGGTCCCATGCCTTGTAAACCTCGCGGGCCTGGCTGACGAAATAGGCTCCGACAGCGCCACCAACGGCGCCGAGGGTGTCCAACGCATTCTCGATTTGATCAGCGCCGGCGCCACGCCAATCGTTCCAGGCATTGTCGACCGTCATCTGTAGGGTTGAAGACGTCACCGGCCAGGCCGACGCAGCCGCCGGGTCGGTCTGCGTCTGAGCCTCTGCGGTGGCGAATGCTGACCGCGCGGCGGCCCAAGCCTGCGACAGCTTCTCATATTGCTTGTAGTTGTCGGTCTTGCCCTTGACATTTCCGTTGGCGTCAAGATTCCAAAGCACAGTGCGAGCCGCGTTGATCTTGTCCTGAATTTCCTTTGGCGGGTCAGGCGCGGGGATCCCCTGTGCCTTTCGAATGATCACCTCGTAAGCGCTGCTGACGGTCTCGCCGCTCTCGTACGGCCGGTAGGTTCCATCAGAGGTCACCCTCAGCATGCGGTCGAACCGGACTGCCGTCTTTCTCGCGCTGTCAAGGGAGTGCTGGAGCTGCGGATCTGGTTTCGGCGGGCTTTTGGTGGCGGTTGATGTCCCCGACGCCCCCGGCTGCCCCGATCCCGTGGCCGGCGCCGGATTCAAGGTGCCGGAGTTCGAAAAATCGGCCAGGGTGTCTCCCCCAGCGGGCGTCCAAGGGTTGGAGTAGTCGCGCGGGTCGATGGGAAAGCCCATCGGCATATGCATGTAGCACACTTCCCGCAGGGGCTTGCCGTTCTGGTCAACGGTTTGGTTGCCCAGGACATGGTCGACAAGCTGCGCAAACATGTCAACGAGGCTGTTGGCAAGATTGCCCGTGTTCTTCATGGAACTCTGAATGCTTGGCTGACTACCCATCTACTTCCTCCCCGTAACTTCGGATTCCAAGCGACCTCTAGGGTCCGGTAACCGGATTTGAAGGATTGGGCGACGACGCGGGAGCCGGGTTTGGCGGAGAAGATGCGGCAGCCGGGGGAGGTAGCGGCGGCAGGAGCTCGCACACCCACCCTATGACTTGCATCCCCGGTGCCGTGAGGCTTCGACTGATGACCTGGGTGCCACCTGCGAACGAAAATGGGCCAAGGCTCGAGGCCTGACCCAGCACGCCTAGATCCTCGTCGCTCCAACCGCTGATCTGAAGGTTCCTGATCAATAGCATCGTCGAGGGCAGACCACAAGGCGGTGGTATTGCGGTCGCACCGTCTGCAGGCAGGCCGGGAACTAACTCGCCTGAAGTAGACAGAGGGATGGTCCATCCACGAGTACGGATCAGCATCCATGACCACCAGTCACGATCGAGACTTACAGGGCACAGGTCGAAAGACAGGGTGAGGCTACTCGACGAGATCGGATGATCCGCGGCCCGGCTGTCGACCCCGGCCAGCAGCCCGACGGTGAGATCGGGATCCAACAAGATGTCACCCACGGGCCGAGAAATCCTGCCCGCCGGCACAGCGGCGATATGCGGGGCGGCAGTCGGGTCCAGGAGATTGGCGCTGAGAGGCACGATTGGGCTTACGGTGACTTCACGTACGGCAGAGCCGGCGCTCTCGGCCGGTGCCCCGGTGGCCACCTTCGACGCCGACGCCGAGGCTCTCGTACTCGCTGTCAGGTCAGGATTGACGGGCACTGCCTTGGCGAAGAGGGGCTGCTTTCCACTTAGAAGCGGCGACGTGTCGATCGTCGTTGGCAGCGTCAGCAGCTCGCCGAGCGGTCGGCCAGGAACCGCCGCGGTGTTGGCAACGATCGACTCGGCCGGGGCCAACGAAAGGACAGCGGACGGACGGCCAAGTGACCCGAGAATCGGCTGATCGTGGACAGCGACCAGCCGGAGCTTCCAATTATCGTTCGGGTCTGGCACCTCAGGAGTTTGTCCGCCTTGATGCGAGATAAAGGAGTGACCCGCGGTCCAGTTGCCGGCAACCGAAGGGTCATACCAGTCGTCTGGCATTGCGTTGGTCACATACGTTGGCGTAGCGGCCCTGAAGGCTTGCTCGGCCGGCCCCTTGATTGCCCCGAAGGCCGCCAACTCGTTCGCGTCGGAAACTGTTGCTTCCATCAAGGCGCCGAACAGCTCGTGGGCCTTCCACCGCCGATGAAACTGGTCCCCCACCAGCTGTCCGACTTTGTCGGTAAGCCTGGTTAGATAGCCCGCGACCAGGACGGTGTTGAAGTTTCCTTGGGGCCCGCTCCGGAAGGTGTTCGGGTCGACGGGCACGCCGAAAGGCTCAAAGGCGAGAACTTCGCTGGAACCTGATGCGAACTGACTCGCCAGGTAGCCGCGCAGTTGGTTGGCGAGATCAGCGAGAACTGACGCGTCCAATGGCCAATCCTCCAGAATCGCGACACCCTAGGGGCAACCGCATCAGGCTGGCATGACGTTGCGCTTTCCACAGCCAGACGTTAACGCGACGCTGCTAGTGTCCCATCCAGTCTTGACCTTGTCAAGTAGGCCTGTCAAGCGAAAACGCCGACGACGATTACTGCGTTGCGCGAGGAAATGCCGGCTCACTGCATGTCGGGCTAACGCCAAAAGGCGTCCTGTTCGAGCTCCAACCCAACGCCGTGATGCTCAGCGCCGGCTTCGAGGAAGTCAGCGAAAAAGCCAAGATGCAGCTTTACGGTTTCGAGGCGAGGACCGGCTCAGAGGATCGAGGCTCGGGGCGAAACGAGTACCGCATGACTTCGCGTGTCCAGTCCCGCATCGGCTGCACCGGACCAGACCACGCTGCGTTGGTCGGCAGCTGGAGCCACAGGCGGATAGGTTCCAGCGCCGGATTTGCGCGGGTCGCGGCAATCGCTACATCGATCAGGCTCCGGGCCGGCAGCTTGTCGTCGAGAAGCTCGGAGAACAGCGCGTATGCGTTCTCGGGGTGGCTGGTAATGACCGCCAGCAAGAACGCGACGACGCGGTAGTCGCTGATGGGGCCGCGGTCTTCGACGAACCCTTCGAAATAGGTCTTGCTCCGAAGCAACCGATAGATGTTGAGAAACCGCTTCAGCGCGCGAGGCGATCGTCCAAGCAACGGAGCCAACTCGTCAAAGCACTCGAGTTCCTTGCTGGTCAGCTCCATCGCTCTTGCGTTCAGGTCCTCAGGACGTGCAGCGCCCCTTTCCTGAGCTTCAGGGCCGACATCTCCAGTGACCAGCTGACCGTTTCCACTCAAAGCATTCGATGCTTCCACCCCTGAGGGCGCTGTTGGGCCAATAGAGCCGGAAGCCATGCGCAGCTTCCGCCCTAGGAGGACTTCGACCAGCTGGCGGGTCTGGTCCGGACCGAGCGGTTCGATCCAGTACGGGACCTGGAAGATTTTCTCCAAGTAGTCGAACGGCGTAGCCGCAGGCTCGCCTGGCGTTGGCTTCTCGGGAAGCAGGTCGGGATATTTGATTGCAAGGGCTCGAGAGACCCATCGCGCGTCGACCCCAACCACGACCACGAACATCGGGAAGGATAGGAAAAGATGGATGGCCTCCAGTACCTTAACGACGACATCTGGCGGGCAGCGATCCAGGTCGTCGATGTAGAGAACGATGCGGTTGATGCGTCGGGCGTCGTCTTCCGCGGTCTCCACCTGAGGTGCCAGATGTTCATCTTCGAGCTCGAGGCGATCCTTTTCCACGAAATCAGAGATGGCTTCGAAATCTCTCCTGATTAGCGCCAGTAACCCGAGATGCTCGCGATAGAAGTCACCTTCCGCCCTGTCTCCGATCAGCCTTGCCAGCAGAGCGGCTGGGTTCCCGGAACGAATCTCCTCCTCCCGATGCTCCAGACGCTCAGTCGCAGTGCGCTCGCGGTCATGAGCAATAGCAAGCTCTCCTGATACACGCGTCTCGTCCTCCTTCACGAACGTGAGGTCAGCGTCGATGGATGCAGCCTCGATAGCAAGGTGCTTCTCCGCTTCTTGGTCGTTTGTGTTTGCCAAAGCGAGAGCAGTTCGTTGCCTCTTTAGCCAGTCGTATTGCTTTTGGACCCACACGGTTACGGTACTCAAGAACGTGATCACGCCAGCGATCGGTGCGACGGCGTCCCTCACTGTGCTTGATGGCACGAGCGTCGTTATGACAAAGGCGACCGCCAGTGAGCCCACAATGGCGGCGACCAGCCAGAAGAGCCGCCAGCGCCGATCCGCGGCCGTTGCGAGCGTGATCAGGAAACTCTCCCGGTTGATCCTCTCCCTCGCCTTCGCGATCGCTGTATTTACGTCAGCGGCGGTCTGTCCGAGTTCATCAAAACCGGCTGCGGCGAGAGCCTCGCGCGCAGCGTCACTCAGGCTCTGCTCGAACCTCTCGACTGCGACTTTCTCTCTTGCGCGAAGGTCCTCGCGCTTCTTCTGGACTTCGGCAGCCTTGTCTTCGAGCTCCTTTGCGCGTCGCTTCGCTGCCGCCTTCTGGTCGCGAAGCAGGGCGACTTCCAAACTCGCCTCGTGTGCGGCCCGAGTATCCGCCATCCTGGATTCACGGAAGAGAGCCTCGAGCCGAGCGTGGGCTCGTTGCTCGTCTCCGCCGATCCAGAGCTTCGTGAAGATGTTGTCAACAAGGCTGGCCCATAGGTCGGCTCCGGCGTAATGCCAAGCGTTGAACTCGACCTGTGCTATGTGCTTGTAATAGCCGATGTCCCTCTGCGCCATTCCGGACTGAGTGGCGTCATGCGCGAGCCGAGCCACCCGTTGTTGAAGACTGCGCATGAAGAAAGTCTTGCCAGAGCCCCAGTCGCCGAAGATGCCGATTGAGAGGGGTGGCGACATGTGGCGCGACGCGATAAGTCGGGCAAAGGCGTCCACGTCATCATCGATCCAGCTCGGAGCAGGTTGTTTTGGGACGTAGTCGGTCAGGTAGCTCGGCGCGATCGGCGGCTCAGTGAACAGCTCCCACCGCCTAGCGACACAGTCGCTAGCTATCGACTCTAGAGAAATTCCGTTGATGTCGAAAGCCACATCGATGATCTGCGCCCCGCCATGGCCCAATCTGCCGACCTGGAGCATTTCATCGACCCGCCATAGGTTCACGAATCCGTCGTCCCCGCCAGAAGCCACGAATCGGCCGTCCTCTGAAAACGCCAATGCACGAACCGCCGCGCCATGGTTAGCGCTCTTGAGCAAGGAGCCGCCGGCGGCATCCCAAAGGCAGATTGTTCCGCCATCATCACCGCTTGCCATCGCGGTGCCACTTGAGCTCAATATGGCGACGAGAACGTTGCCTCGGTCCATGCTCGTCGATCGGCCAATAGCCGGCTGGTTGAAGGATGCTCGGGGCTTTAGCTGAGTACCAAGTTCCCAGAGTGAGACCGTGCTGTTCTGGGTCGACACAAGCAGCAAGGCGCCCGAAAACATCAAATGATTGCCTGGAATCCCAAGCGGCAGCGTTTGAGTGAGGGTTCTGCTGCTGACGCTGTAGATCTCCACAAAGTCTGATCGCAGTACCGCCAACTGGGTCTGGTCATCCGAGAAGCAGCACCAGCCGACGGCACCACTCGCAGTCGGAATCGAGTCTGACGCACCGCCGCTTGACAGTAACTCGAGAAATGTGCCCGGACCCCTGTCGAGAATCGCGCTTGATGCGTCCCGGTTCAGCCAAATCCGCGCGAGGGCGTTTGGGGTCGGCTGAGTCTCGGTTGGCGCTTGAATCGACCAATCCAGAGCGCCCCGACGAGAGTCAACGACTCTCAGCGTCCCGTCAACGATCAAGGCGGCGACATGTCGGGAATCGCCGCTCAGGGCGACTGGCGTGGCCGGTGCGCCGAGTCGAATGGTGCGCGGTCCGACAGCTCCTGCCGCCGCGGCAAGTGGAAGCGCGACCACTGCCTGCCGTCCCTCAGGCGTGAACGCCTCATACAGAGGCGGCTTGAGCTCGAGAGCTACCTGATGAAACAAACCGGAAGCCTCCATCGCTCGGCCCGAGGTCGGGTCGGCGAGCGCGGCGCCGAGGATCACCACCCTGCCAAAAAGCTGAGGGGCTGCGTCAAGCCGAAAGAAGGTGCGTATCTGTGTGAGCCACTCTGAGATCGGTCGCGCCGGCGAGACCGCCGGCCATGCCGGCTCGATGCGCTCGTGAAGACCGGGCGCATAGTCCGCTACGTGCAGAGCCAGTATGGATTCGACTATGTCGCGGACCCTGACCGGCTTCATGCCGAATGCATCGGCCACTCCCTGTACCGTCGGCGAGAGCGGGATTTGCCCCGGCGCGTTTTGCTGGAACCCGACGGCATTGGCCACCTCAAGCACCTGCTGCCGCGAGCACGGTTTGGCGAACCCTTATTGACATTGGATCGTGGCCTGGTGCGGATTGGCGTCTAGTGATGAGCTCCAACCGCTCACTTGACAGTCGCGGCCGGAAGCCGGTGACAACTGGCAACAGAGCCCGTATGAGCAACTCAACGCGCACGGCGGGGCTAGTCTATGCCGAGACGGGCGCATGTCAAGTGAGGACTGGAGCAACTCAACGACATTGGCGAACGGCTCTGACCTCGGCCTGCGCCTGTCCGGCAGACGCTGACAAGCACTCCGCAGAGAAACTCGATCGCCGTGAGATTCTCATAACGGCGCCCTCATCGCGTGCACTTTCGCGGGATCTGATCCTTTAGACCTGGGCAGAACGACCGATGACAGAGCCCCCATCGCCTCTTCCCGGAGGCCTTCATGACACGGGAGAAAGGCTTCAACCAAACCAGGGTTCGGGCGTACCTTTATTCGGCAGGCGCACAGCCAGCCGTCGGTATGCACTCGCGTTTCGCACCGGTGTCACTGCACAAACGTGAGCTCAAGGCAAGAATGTCTTTGCTCAACAGGCCATGACCGT
>Ga0209648_10002069_pt1 | contig 16482 bp, 15 predicted proteins | sample GraSoi2013_115cm_FD_185830 | JGI IMG/M metagenome (GOLD analysis project Ga0209648, IMG submission 185830) | Grasslands soil microbial communities from the Angelo Coastal Reserve, California, USA - Sample 9_17_2013_115cm (SPAdes) (version 2) | ecosystem: Environmental > Terrestrial > Soil >...
TGGTGAGGGGCTCGAGCACCTCGTACGCGACCTGGACCTTTTGAGCGGCGCGTCGCGCGTGCTCCGGATGATCGGCGGCGACCAGCGCTACCGCCTCGCCCCAGTAGCGCACGACGTCGATCGCGAGCACGGGCTGGTCCTGGATCTCGAGGCCGTAGAGCGCCTGACCAGGCACATCGTCGTGAGTCAGCACGGCCACCACGCCTGGCATGGCGCGCGCCTCGGCCGCGTCGATGGCGACGATGCGCGCGTATGGGTGAGGGCTGCGCACCGTCGCGCCCCAGAGCATTCCCTCGGCCGTCAGGTCGGACGAGTACACGAATTCGCCGCGGACCTTGGGGCCTCCATCGGCCCTGAGTGGCGACTCGCCGACCCGAGGGCTCATCGGGGCGCCATCCGGTCAGCCGCCAGGTTCACGGCGTCGATGATCTTGGCGTAGCCGGTGCAGCGGCAGATGTTGCCGGCCAGCGCTTCGCGGATCTCGACCTCGGTCGGGTGCGCCGTGCGTGAGAGGAGGTCATGGGTCGCCACGACGAAACCCGGGGTGCAGAAGCCGCACTGCACCGCCCCGGCTTCGAGAAACGCCTCCTGCACCGGGTGGAGCACGTCGCCCAGGGCGAGGCCTTCGACCGTCGCCACCTCGCGACCCTGCGCCTGGCCGCTCAGCACCAGGCACGCGCACACGAGGCTGCCGTCCAGGTACACCGAGCATGACCCGCACTCGCCCTGCTCGCACGCGTTCTTCGAGCCGGGAAGGTCGAGGTGCTCTCGCAGCAGCGCCAGCAGGCTCGACCCCTCCCACACGTCCTCCGCCACACGCGGCCGGCCGTTCACGGTGCAGGCTATCCTCATGCGGCTCCGACGTATTCGTTCCACGCCCAGGCGAAGCTGCGACGCGCCAGCACCGCGAGCGCGTGCCGCCGGTAGGCCGCGGTCCCGCGAACGTCGTCGATCGGTTTTGCGGCCGCGGCGACCAGCTCGCCGAACCTGGCCAGGGCGGACTCGGGCACGCGCGCCCGTTTCTGCCACAGGTCGTGCTCGTCCAGCACGTCTTGCAGGAAGCTCTCCGCTTCCGGCGCCGCGACCGGGGTGGGCGCGGCCGAACCGATGCCCGTGCCGACCCGGCGTCGTTCGGGCTCGAGCGCCAGCCCGAACGAGCAGACCGCGATGACCATCGCGTTGCGCGTGCCCACCTTCGAGAACTGTTGCGGACCCCGCGCGGGCTCGATCAGGAAGGCCCCGATCAATTCGTCGCTGCGCATCGCGTTCCGCTTGGGGCCGACGAAGAACTCGTGCACAGGAACACGCCGGGTTCCTCCAATCGAGGCCAGTTCGACGATGGCTCGCGACGCGAGCAGCGCCGGGTGGGCGTCGCCGGCCGGCGAGGCGGAGCCCAGGTTTCCGCCGACGGTGCCCCGATTGCGGATCTGAGGCGAACCCACCGTGCGGGACGCCATGGCAAGGCCGGGAATCCGGTCACCGAGCTCATCGATGAGGCGCGCATAGGTGACCCCGGCCCCGATTCGCAGCATGCCGTCCTCGGGCTCCCACTCTGAAAGCTCCGCGACCCGAGTCAGGTCGAGAAACGCCGACGGCCTGTGGCGGTCGAAGTTGATCTCGACCATCACGTCGGTCCCACCCGCGATCGGCAGCGCGTCAGGGTGCGCCGCCTTCATGGCGAGAGCCTCAGTCCAGCTGGTGGGCTGCAGAAATTCCAAGTGCGATCACCATGCGTCATCGGCCGGCGCGGCGTCGTCCCGCGTCACCGTGCCTTCGATCAACCCATACGGGCGGTCGGACGCGTAGAACACCTCGTTCTCGTTGTTGAGCCCGAAGGGCTTGAGGTCGACCACGAAGTGATGCTTGTTCGCCATCGACAGGCGGATCTCCGCGATGTCAGGGCGCGCCTCGAGCACGGCCTCCCCCATCGCGTACAGCGTCTGCTGCAGCGAGAGGCTGTGCTTGGTCGCGAAGGTCTCGATCAGCGAGCGCCGGGCCTCGCGGCGCGCCTCCATCCAGTTGACGTCTCCGGCGGAATATCGCCACCGCGCGTCGACCGCCGTGGCGAGGACCCGGTCGCGGGTCTCCGGCAACGTCGTGTAGTGGTCCTCGCGATAGCCCCAGAACTCTGAACCTGTCGATTTGAGCAGCGTGAGCCCCGCGATTCCGGACACCACCCATTCGGAATCGTCCGTGCATGTCACCGCAGTCAATCGCTGCTCCGACCCGTCTCGCTCGAACGCGTGAGGATGAGGCTTGCCGCGGGCCGCGATGCGGGTCCACGGTTGCTCGGCAATCGTGACTCGGGCGCGGCGCACCGCTCCGTGGGCGCTCACAAAATGCCGGCCCAGGCGCAGGCCGAAATCTTCGATCTCGCCGACCGGGTCCTTGGCAAAGGCGAACACCGTGTTTTTCTGCGTGTCGGTGGGAACGACCTGGCTGTTGTCGCCTGTGAGGTGGGTCTCGGCAAAGTCGCCTGACAGCGCGATGCTCACCGTCATGTCTTTGAGCTCGTGCGCGGCGCCCTTGGTGACCCGCACGACGTGCGTCTCCGCCTTCCCGTACTGGTTGGCGCCGAGCCGTATCGTCATGTGCCCTTGTAAGTCGAGTAGCCGAATGTGCTCAACAGGAGCGGCACGTGAAGATTTGCATTGCCGTCGCCGGCGACGACGGTGACGAATATCTCGGGATAGAACGCATCAGTCCCGGACTCCGTGAAATATTTGCCCGTGGCGAACTCCAGGCGGTAATCGCCCGCCGCCACCGATCCGTGGGACAGGTCCTTGACGCGGCCGTCGGCGTCAGTGATCGCGCGTTCGACGACCGACCAGTCGCCATCCGCGCCGCGCCGCCGCAGGGTCACGGCAAGTCCGGCCGCCGGGCGTCCGCGAGTCGTGTCGAGGACGTGGGTGGAGATGATCAATCGCTCACCATCCGCGCAAGGCGCATGCGCGCGATCTTGCGGTGCTCCGCGGCCGCGACCCGCGCCTCGGTCACGGGGTCGTTGTCCATCCGCGCCAGCAGCGTGGCCAGGATCTCGTCCGCGCTCTTGCCCGCCGCCGCGATGAGAAAGACGTGTCCGAAGCGCGCTTCGTAGCGGCGATTCGCCTCGGCCAGCCGAGACTGGACGTCGTCGCTCACCTCTCGCACGCCCCTCTGCTCCCGCTCGGAAGCGTCAGGCGAGCTGCCCCCGCTTTCGCCGATCCGCGGGTGGCCCTGGAGAGCCTCGGCCCAATCCGATGGGGCGAGGTCCGCCCATGCCCGATCGGCGGCGTCAAGCAGCGCGGGCAGATCGGCGTAAGGCCATCCTGAGGCCACCTCACGGCACCAATTCCGCGAGGCGAAACAGGAAAAGAGCCTGCGCTCGGCATCATTCAACCCCCAGCGGCACCAGCTCGAAGCGTTCCACGTCGACGAGTCCGCGATCGGTGATCTTCAGCTCAGGTATGACCGACAGGGCGAGGAAGCTCAACGTCATGAATGGCGCGGCCATCGTCACGCCCATCCCGGCCAGGCGCTGCTCCATCGAGCGGAGGCGCTCATGCACGAAGGCGAGCGGCTGATCGCTCATCAATCCCGCCACCGGCAGCGCCAGCTCCTCCACCACATGACCTCCCTCGGCGATCACGATGCCACCTCCCAGCGCGGCTAGTCGCTGCGCGCAGGCCGCCATGTCAGCATCATCGACGCCCAGGACGACGACGTTGTGCGCGTCGTGCGCGACCGTCGAAGCAAAGGCGCCTCGCTCGAGCCCGACGTCGGTCGCAAAGCCCAGGCCGGCGCGGCCGCTCGCGTGGTGACGCTCGAGCACGGCGATCTTCACGAGGTCGCGCTTCGGGTCCGCAACTATGCATCCGTCGCGAGTGGCCGGTTCGACCAGCTCGACCCCTGTCAGGAGCTGCGACGGGATGACCTTGATGACCCTGATACGACGTGGGCCCGCGCTCACATGAAAGGTCGAGGCTGTGACGTCCGCCAGGTGAACGGTCTGCCGGACCCACTCCGGCACCTCGAGCTTGACGAACCTCGGCGCCGCGCCTCGTTTGAGCACCTGGCGCGGGACGAATGAGGTCAGGTCGTCCAGGACCAGGATGTCCGCCTGGTAGCCCGGGGCGATCGCGCCCAGGTTCCGGAGCCGGTGATAGATCGCCGGGTGGATCGTCGCCATGACCAGGGCATCCTCTGGCGTTATGCCCTCCTCGACCGCGACCCGCACCATCTGGTTGATGTGACCCTCCTCGACGATGAAGCTCGGCTCGCGATCGTCGGTGCAGAACATGCAGCGCGCGGGCCCGTAGCGCTTGACCAGCGGCAAAAGGTCGCGCAGGTTGCGAGCGATCGACGCCTCGCGAAGCATCACCCACATGCCCAGCCGGCGCTTCTCCAGAGCCTCCTCGAAGGTGGTGGCTTCGTGGTCGGAGCGGACGCCCGCGGCGATGTAGGCGTTGAGGGCCGGCCCGCGGACACCGGGCGCGTGGCCGTCCACGTGGTCTGTGAGGCCGGTCTGCAGCTTCGCAACCTCGTTGGGGTCGCCGGCGATCACCCCGGGAAAGTTCATCATCTCGGCGATGCCGATGACGCGCCGGCGCCGGAGCAGGCCTTCGATGTCGCCGGTGGTGAACGACCGGTGCGGCGACTCGAACTTCGACGCGGGCACCGACGACGAAGCCATGACGAATACGTCGAGCGGAAGGCCTGCGCAAGAGTCGAGCAGCCAGTTGATCCCGTCTGTGCCGAGCACGTTCGCGATCTCGTGCGGGTCCGCGACGACGGCCGTGGTTCCCTGCGGCAGGACGGCCCGCGCGAACTCGTCCACGGTCAGCTTCGACGACTCGATGTGCATGTGGGCGTCGATGAACCCGGGAACGAGGTAGGCGCCCCCCACATCGATCCGCTCGGAGCCGTCATATTTGCCCAGCCCGACCACGTGGCCGTCGGCGATCGCCACGTCCACCTCGAGCCACTCCTTCGTGAAGACCGAGAGCACCCGGCCGCCGGCCACGACGAGGTCGGCAGGCTCATCCCCGCGGGCGACGGCCATCCAGCGCGGATCCATGCGGGTCAGGATAGTTCGGGCGTGCAGTAAGCATTCCGCACGCTTGGCGCCAGCCGCGCGCTTTCGAGCGCAGTATTCCGCACGTTTGGCGTCAGCCGTGCGGTTTGGCGTCTGGCTTCAGGAAGTCCACAGCCTCCTCGCGGCCGTCCCAGACCACGGTCGTTGAGGCGGGTTCGGTCCGAGCGACGACTTTGCCCCCTCGCAGGACGAGCTTGCGGGGGGCCACGAGGCGGATCGCGTCGATCTCGGTCGGCGCCGCGAACGCGCAGAGGTCGGCTTTGCAGCCCGGCTCGAGGCCGTAGCCTTCAAGGCCGAGGGCGGCGGCAGGGTTGACCGTGATCATGTCGATCAGGGTGCGGAGCTCGTTGTGCCCGGACATCTGGCCGTAATGCGCGAGCACGAAAGCAGCCTGGAGCGGATCGCCATACCCGAGCGGGTACCAGGGATCCATCACGGAGTCGTGGCCGATGCAGACGTTCACCCCGGCGGTAAGCAGCTCCTTCACGCGCGTGTGGCCGCGCCGGATCGGATAGCTGTCGAAGCGACCCTGCAGCGTCGAGTTGTCCAGGGGATTGGTGACCATGTGCATCTGCGCCCGCTTCAAGTTGTTGATCAGCCGGTACGCGTAGGCGTTGTTGTAGGAGTGCATCGCAGTCGTGTGGCTGGCCGTGACGCGGCCACCCATGCCAAGCCGGATGGTCTCCGCGGCCATCACCTCGACAAAGCGCGAGTGGTCGTCATCGGTCTCATCGCAGTGGACATCGACCCGCAGCCCCTTGTCCGCGGCGAGGGACATGGCGAACTTGACCGAACGCTCGCCGTACTCGCGAGTCAGCTCGAAGTGCGGGATCGCGCCGACGACGTCGACTCCCATGGCGACCGCGCGCCGCATCAGGTCCTCGCCGCCGTCGAACGACATGATGCCCTGCTGCGGAAAGGCGACCAGCTGAAGCACCATCTGGTCGCCTATCTCCTCGCGCAGCTCGATCAGGGCGCGGACCGCTGTCAGCTCCGGGTCGCAGACGTCCACGTGGCTGCGCACGAACTGGACTCCGTTGGCCAGCTGCCAGCGAAGCACGGTGCGCACCCGGTGCTTGACGTCGTCGACGGTCAGGCCCTTGACCCGTTCCGCCCAGATCGCGATGCCCTCGAACAGCGATCCGGTCACGTTGTCGCGAGGCTCGCCCACCGTGAGCACCGCATCGAGGTGGATGTGAGGCTCGACAAGAGCCGGCGTGACCAGCGCCCCGCCGAGGTCGATGACCTGCCGCGCCTCACCCTCCGGCGCCGCGATCCGGCCCTCTCGAACGCCGATTTCGCGATTTTCCGACTGCCCCGGCAGGCGCGCGCCCTTGAGGAGCAAATCGAGCATTTACGCGAGGCTAACAGAGACCTAAACTCTGCGGAACGGAGGCGGCCGGTTTCGAAAGGGGATAGCTCATGCAGACAGCCGATCAAGTAGGGAAGGACGTCCCGATTCGTGAAGGCGACTACGGGGAAAGGGTCGCCACCATCGAGCCGGGTGGGGTCGAGTACATAGCGGTGCGCGAGCGCCACGGCAAGCCGCTCGATCTTTTTTGGACCTGGCTTTCACCCAACCTGGAGTTCGCGACCATCTTCATCGGCGTCATCGCCGTGGCTTTCGAGGGACTGAACCTCTGGCAGGCGGCCACCGCCATCCTTCTCGGCACGGGACTCGGCTCGCTCAGCCACGCCGTGCTCTCTTCGTGGGGTCCCAAGTTCGGCGTCCCGATGATGATCGTGAGCCGCGGTCCATTCGGATTCCTGGGCAACATCCTGCCAGCGGCGCTGAACGGACTCACCGCCTCGTTTGGCTGGTTCATCGTCAACAGCGTCAGCGGCGCCTTTGCCATTCAGTCGCTTTTCCCGTCCTTCAACTTTCCGTTCTGGCTGGCATTCCTCGTGATCGTCGTGGCGCAGGTCTTGATCGCCACGTTGGGACACAACCTGATTCACGTGTTCGAGCGCCTGGTCGTGCCGCTGCTCGGCATCGTCTTCATCATCGCGTGCTTCTACATCTTCATCAACGGCGACTACGGGTACACACCCAAACCGGTGCCCGGCGGCTGGCTGCTCGCCTTTACGGCGGCGTTCGGCTACGCGGTCGGCTGGAATCCCTTTGCGGCGGACTACACGCGCTACCTGCCGCCCACAGTGAACCGCCGCATGGTCGGCTTCTGGGCCGGCTTCGGCGTCCTCCTGTCCTGCGTGGTCCTCGAGATGGCCGGGGCGGTGCTCGCAACCGTCGCCAAGACAGACTTCTTCAACGGCATTCCCACCGCTCAGCTTCAGAAGGCGATGCCGGATCCGGTCTACTACGCGGCGTTGTTGTGCATCGCCATAGGGGCGGTGGCCGCGAACGCCATCAACATCTACAGCGGGACGATGGCGCTGGTCTCGCTGGGCATCCGCGAGATGGGCATGACGCTTCGCCAGCGGCGGGCCGTGATCGCCGTCGTCGTCGGCGTGATCGGGTTCCTGGGCGGGGTCATCTTGCAGGCGCAGGTCGCGCCCGGAAGCAAGTACGAGAGCTTTCTGCTCTTGATCAGCTACTGGATCGCTCCATGGCTCGCGGTCGTGTTCGTGGACTACTGGCTGCGCGGTGGTGACTACGGTGACGAAAGCATGTTCTACAACACCGGGTACAACCGCTGGCAGGGAGTCGTGGCCATGGGCGTCGGGCTGGTGGTCTCCGTCTATTTCTTCGCCAACGTCTTCGGCCTGTACGTCGGTCCGGTACCAAACGCCAATCCCGCCTTCGGCGACATCACTTTCATCGTCGGCTTCCTTCTGAGCGGCGCCCTCTACTACGTGTTCAACCTGAACCTCCGCAAGGACACGGCCGCCAAGCGAGCCGCGATGGGCTCGCGCGCAGCCTGACGATTCAAGACAGGCGCCGCCGCCCTCCGGGGTGGCGGCGCCACCATTCTTCGACATGAGCGGCATCGCAACGGCGTGGCTGTCCACGAGCGACATCGTGAATCGCGTCAGCACGCACGAGCTCGATCCTCAAGCCGTGGTGCGGGCTCACCTCGATGCGATCGACCGCCTCGACTCGCGGGTGCACGCCTACATCTACGTGGACCGCAATGCGCACTCCAACGGAGGGCCGATGAGCGGAGTCACCCTCGCGGTTAAAGACAACCTGCCTGTCGCGGGCATGCCCTGGACCGATGGATGTGCGGTCTGGCGCGACCGCGTTTCCGATCAAGACACGGTCCCGGTGGCGCGAGCGCGGTCTGCCGGGGCGGCGGTGCTGGGAAAGACGAATTTGCCGGAGCTCGCGGCGGCCGTGGGGACGACCAACGCCATCTTTCCCGCCACGAACAACCCCTGGCGAGCCGGCATCACTCCCGGCGGCTCCAGCGGAGGCAGCGCCGCGGCCGTTTGCGCGGGGATGGCCACCGTCGGGATGGGCACCGACATGGGCGGATCGATACGCATCCCGGCTTCCTGCTGCGGGATCGTCGGTCTCCGCCCCTCGCCCGACCGCGTGCGATCCGAGATCAGCGACCCGGCCGGTCTGTCGGTGATCGCGCCGCTCGGTCGGACCGTTGCCGACGTGAAGCTGCTGTATTCGGTGATGGCGGAGCCTGCGCCCTACCTCCCGCCCATGACGAACCGCACGCGCATCGGGGTCGTGGACACGACCTCGCTTGGTATGGACGCCGCCTGCGCCGATGCTTGCCGCCGGGCGGCCGGCGCGTTGGAGATGTTGGGCCATCGGGTCGAACACATCGAATGGGAATCGGAGGCGGTCGCTACGGGCTATGGGGTCGTACGGCGGGCCAGCATGGCTTCATTTCCTGCCGACCCCCAGCTGTTCGCTCCCGGCATCCGCAAGCTCGTCGAGCAGGGTCGCGAACTGTCGGCGCTCGACTACTTCCAGGCGTTCGAAAGCGCTACCGCTGCCGCTTACGCCGTCGTGGTGAAGCCGCTGCTGGACAACTTCGACTTCCTGCTGACTCCGACGCTGGGCCTCGTCCCCATGCCAATCGAGGACGTGCCGCCTTTCCTCAGCGAGCCTTACGGGCGCTACATCCAGTTCGTGCTTCCGGTCAGCTTCGCGCACACGCCCGCGATCTCCCTCCCCGCCGGTCTGCACGACGGGCTGCCGGTGGGCGTGCAGCTCGTCACCAGGTCGGGCCAGGAGTGGCCGCTGATGGCGCTCGCGGAGCAGCTCGAGGCGATTCAGGGCTTCGGCTTTCAGAGGCCGCCCGGTTTCGACTGACAATGTGCACGTGATGAAAGTTCAGAAGGTCGAGATGTTCGTCGTTCCCATGGCCGCGCCTTCAGACACTTCCGGGCTTCAGCACCTTGCCGACTCGGGAAAGATCAAGCCCGACACGCTCGTCGCGATCGCCGGCAAGACCGAAGGTACGGGGCAGCACGACGACTGGGGCCGCGTGTGGGCTGACGTGGCGCTAAGACAATGGACGTCGAAGTTCCTCGGGATACCCGCGGATGACGTGGCGAAGCAGGTCATCTTCGTGCTCTCGGGCGGTTGTCCGGGAGTGATCACACCGCACATTGCGGTCGTGACGCGGGAGTGGGTGGAGGTCGCCGATGCGGGTTCGAACATTGACAAGAGCTTGGTCGTGGGCCGAGCCGGTTCGGAACCGATGCCGCCCGAAGAGGTTGGCCGGATGGGCCAGATCCGAAAGGTGGCAGAGGCGACGCATCGAGCCATGGCGGATGCGGGCCTGACCGATCCGCGCGACGTCCACCTCGTGATGGTCAAGGTGCCCGGGCTGACGACCGCGAGCATCAAAGACGCGGAGTCGCGTGGCAAAACGGTGGTTTCGCACGACCTGACGTTCGGCCCCGAAGGAGCAGGCGTTTACGCGAACGATGCGGCGGCTCTTGGAGTGGCGATGGCGCTCGGCGAGGTGAAGGAGTCGGCCCTGTCGGACAGCGTGGTGCGCCGCGATTGGAGCCTGTACTCGGAGGTCGCGATGACTTCCTCAGGTGGCGAGAAACGCCATGGCGAGGTGCTGGTCTTCGGCAATTCGAGCGGCTCGCGAAGCTCGCTCGTGATCGGGCACGCGGTCACCAAGGATTTCATCGACGCCGAGGGCGTGAGGAACGCACTTCGCTCGGCCGGGCTCCATTTCAACGGCGGATTGCCCGATGAAAGCGACCTGTCGCGGCTGGTCCACGTCTTCGCCAAGTCGGTCATCCCCGGTAGCGACCAGATTCGAGGCCAGAGGATCACCCTGCTGGATGACGTCGACGCCTACCAGATCGGGAAGGCGCTGGGCGGGATGCTCGTGGCCTCGGTGACGGGCCGCACGACGAACTACGTCAGCGGAGGGGAACGAAACTCCCACCAGGGACCGCCGGGCGGCAACATCATCGCCGCGGTCGTCAGGACTGACGGCTGAGCTCGAAGAGCTTCAGCGGTGACAGAGGCATCTCCGTGATCGGCACGCCGAGCGCCTCTTCGATCGCTGCCGCGAGAACCGCGCCCACCGGGATCACGCCCGCCTCGCCCGCGCCCTTGATGCCGAGCGGGTTCAGCGGAGACGGAGTCTCGATGTGGTCGATCTCGATGGCTGGGATCTCGGTCGCATACGGCATGAGGAACTCCATGAAGGACGCGTTGCGGAGCTGACCTTCGTCGTCGTAAGCGAGGCGCTCGTAGAAAGCGCCACCAATGCCCTGAGCGACGCCGCCCTCGATCTGGCCTTCCACCACCAGTGGGTTGATCAATCGACCGCAGTCGTGGACGACCACGTACTTGAGGATCTCGAGCCGGTAGGTCTTGGGGTCTACCCGCACATACGCCGCGTGGCAGCCCGCCGCCCACGCCGACCCGACCGGGCTGAAGTACCCAGTCGCCTCCAAACCAGGCTGCTCGCCCGCGCGCAGCGGCGGTCCCGGCCGCGGCTTGGCCGCGAATTGTGTCGCTGCTTCCGTGCCGCCGCCGAACGCATATCGCATTGGGTTGGAGAGCACTGCGACCGCCGCGAGCGGGATGCCGCGCTCGGGCGATCCTTTCACGCGTACTCTTCCGCCGGCAAGTTCCAGGTCGGCGGGATCCGCCTCCAGGTGCTCGGCGGCGATGTGCTTCGCCTTCTCCGCGACCATCCCGGCGGCCACCGCCATCGCGTTGCCGGCCATGATGGCGGCGCGGGATGCGAACGTGCCTACGCCCCACTGGAATCGGCGGGTGTCGCCGCTCGACACCTCGACGTCGGAGACGTCCACTCCCAGCTGGTCGGCGACGATCTGCGCCCAGACGGTGGCGTGGCCTTGCCCCTGGTTTGGGATGCCCGTGGCTGCGACCACCTTGCCCGAGGCGAGCACGTGCACGTGAGCTCCTTCGTACGGCCCGACCCCCGTCCCCTCGACGTACGGGCTGAGGCCCATGCCGATGTGATCGCCTTCGGGTCGAGGGCCGAGCATCTCGAGGGCCCGTTCTACGAGCGCCGGGTAGTCACCGCTGTCGTATACGACCTGGTTTCCGTCCTGCCACACGACACCGACCTCGTACGGAAACTGATCGGGCTCGATGAGGTTCCGACGCCGCACCTCGGTGCGGTCGAGTCCGAGCTCGGCGGCGATCGCATCTAGTGTTCGCTCCATGACAAAGCAGGCGTGTGGGCGGCCGGCGCCTCGATAAGGCGACGTCGGCGTGGCGTTGGTGTACATGTCGCGGAATCGCACTCGGTAGTTCGGCACGCGATACGGGCCCGGTACCTGGGCGGCTGTGATGATCGGCAGGATGATTCCATAGGGGGTGTAGGCGCCGCCGTCGTGGATGAAGTCAACATCAAGCGCCAGGAGCTTGCCCTCGTCGTCGAAGCCCACCTCGATTTCATGGACCTGGCCGCGTTCCTGGTTTGTCGCCGTGAAATGCTCCTGCCGGTCCTCGGTCCACTTCACCGGCCTGCCCAGCTTCATCGCGGCGAACGGAACCAGGAGCTCGTCCGGATAGAACAGCATGATCTTCGGCCCGAATCCGCCTCCCACGTCAGGGGCGATCACGTCGACATTCGACTCGGGCAACCCGAAAAGCACGGCGAGGCCGCCGCGGATCGAGGTCGGCGACTGCGTCGAATCGTAGACGGTCAGCTTGTGCTCGGCGGCCGACCAGCGAGACCAGACCGCACGACCTTCCATCGGGCTGGCAGCGCCACGTTCGAAACGGAAGTGCAGGCGCTTGCGTCGCGGCGATGCCGCCAGGGCAGCCTCAACTGCGCCCGCCTCCTGGATCAGCTCGGCCGCGACGTTGCCGGGCACGTCGTCGTGGACCAGGTGGTCGGCGCGGGCCGCCGCCTCGGGAGTGATCACGACCGGCAATGGCTCGTAGTCGACCTGCACCAGCTCGGCCGCGTCCTCGGCGATGGCGCGGGTCTCTGCCACGACGAAGACGACTGCCTCCCCTAGATACCTCACGACCTCGGACGCGAGGCAGCGCTGGGTGCGCCCGTGGGTCAGATTGGGATGCGGGATCAGAATGGGCAGGTCGGTGTGGCCGAAGGGCAGGTCGGCGGCGGTGTAAACCGCGACCACCCCTGGCATCGCTCGCGCGGCCGTGACATCGATCGAGCGAATGCGCGCGTGCGCGAATGGGGACCGCACGAGGACAGACTCGAGCGCGCTTTCGTCGATGTCATCCGTGAAGTGGCCGTGTCCACGCAACAGCCGATCGTCCTCAACACGCTGCACCTTCTCGCCAAACCAGCGCGTGGTCATTTCTTAGAGAGCTCGGCAGCACGAACCACCGCACGGCGGATCGAGGCGTAGCCGGTGCAGCGGCACAGGTTGCCGCTGATGCCTTCGTCGACCTGTTCCGCGGTCGGATTCGGATGTTGCGCCAGGAGGCCCACCACCGACATGACGAAGCCGGGCGTGCAGAAACCGCACTGCAAGCCGTGACACTCGTGGAAAGCCTGCTGCACGGGATGCAGGGGAGCACCGTCTGCGGCCAAGCCTTCGATGGTCGTCACCTCGTGGCCCTCGGCCTGAACCGCGAGCATCAGGCAGGAACGCACGGGGGCGCCGTCGAGCAAAACCGTGCAGCACCCGCAAACGCCGTGCTCGCAACCGACGTGGGTACCGGTCAGGCCGAGGTCATGACGCAGGTGGTCGGAGAGCAGCCGGCGAGTATCGCTTGGCGCTGCGTGGACGACGCCGTTGACCCTCATGCGGCGAACGCCTTCTCAGTCAGGACACGTACGAGTTGAAGGCGGAACGCCGGGGTGGCCTCGAGGTCGCCGCTTGGCTGCAGCCCTTTGAGCGGGTCGCGAGGATCGGCAAGGACCGGCGTGGGCGCGACCCCGAACAAGGCGAGGCGGTCCGCGGCTCGAACCACGCCGGCGAGCGCGAAGTCACCGTGGCGGCGCGACTCCTCGACGATAGCGAAGGGTTGTGAGGACGCTGGGAACCAGGCTTCGACCAGCAGCTCGTCCGGCGCAATTGCCGTCTCCATCACACCCTGGAAGAGTCCTTCCGCTTCGATGTGCCTCTCCCCTCGCGTTGAACGTGCTACCACGTGGCCGCCGAGCGCCAGGAGCACCGCGGGCAGCTCGGAGGCCGGGTCCGCATGCGCAAGGCTGCCGCACACCGTGCCGCGATTTCGAATCACGCGGTGCGCGACCAGGCGCACGGCAGCGCTCAAGAGCGGGCAGATGCGCGCGACCAGATCCGAGTCTTCGACCGCGGCCTGGCGGGCCAGCGCCTGGATGGCAACGCCGCCGTCGCGTTCATAGATCCCATCGAGGCCGGCAATGCGGTTGATGTCGATCAGGTGCGCAGGGCGGGCGAGACGGAAGTTCAGAAGAGGCACGAGCGACTGGCCGCCCGCGAGCACCTTCGCATCCTCTAATGAGGCGAGAAGCGTGCACGCCTCATCGACTGTGGCCGGGGCATGGTATTCGAACGGCGGCGGTTTCACTCGTCGAGCATTGCGACGGCGCGGCACAGGGCAGCCTCGCCGCCCTGGAAGCGCCACGGGAAGCAGCCGAACTGGATTCTCTGATCCAGCACCTCGTCGATCTGGCCGCCCAGGTTCTCGATATGGATGATGTCGTGCGGAAAAAGAAGCGTGTGCATGATCTGGTAGTCGGCCATCGGGAAGACCTCGTCGAGGCTGCGGCCCAGCTTCTTCTCCGCCTCCTCCGCCTCGTCGGCGCGGATGCGCCTGATGACGGTGTTCATCGGGTGGTCGGCGCTGCCGGCGTCGACCGCAATCCACCGCACGCCGCGCTCCACCACCCACTCGGCGAATGCGCGGGTCGGGCCGGGGTGCCGGATGAAGTAGGTGGTCTCGTCAGCCTGAGAGCGGTCGGTCCAGTTCTCCGGATAGAACTTGTGGTAGCCCGTGTGGATGACGAGGATGTCGCCGCGCTCGATCCGGAGCCCGGTTTCCTTCTCCCACCGCTCGAAATGCTGGGGACCGTACACGTCGTAGTCGCCGACGCCCATCTTCTCCAGGTCGACGACGCAAGCCGAGCCGGTCAGGAAGTTCAGGGTCAGGTCCCCGACGAACTTGCCGCGCGTCATGAAGTGCGCTGGGGCGTCCAGGTGCGTGCTGACGTGCAGCGTCATCGTGATCTCCTGGCCGCCGGCCCGGTCGAAGGCGAGGTGCTTGATCCATCGGATCGCGGGTCCGGGGTAGCCGGCGAAGGCGGGCGTGTGCAGGGAGAAGTCCTGCGTGAGGTCGAGAAATCTCATGGCACCGCGAGCTTAATCTTGTCCGCGTGTCTGACGGCGAGGTGCTTGGGCTGCTGGTTTCCACGCGCGACGAACCGGGCGTCCTCTACCGGATCTCAGAGGCGATCTTCAAGCACGGCGCGAACATCACCTACATCGCCGGCGGTTCTTCGGCCGACTCGGCCGAGCTGCAGCTCGAGGTGACCGGTGCTGGAGACCAGGCGATGCTGATCGCCGACCTGGTCGGCCTGCAAGGAATCACCAAGGTGAGCCGGGTGCCGACCTTTCAGGTGATCTACGGCAAGCGGGTCATCGTGATCGGCGGCGGAGCGCAGGTCGGCATGGTTGCGCAGGGCGCGGTCTCCGAAGCGGACCGGCACAACATCCGGGGCGAGCGGATCTCGGTCGACACCATCCCCCTGGTCGGCGAGGAGCAGCTGGCGCAAGCGGTGCGCGCTGTGGCCCGCCTCCACCGCGCGCGGGCGCTCGTCCTGGCCGGGGCCCTCATGGGCGGCGACATCACGAAGGCCGTGCGCGAGATCAGGGAGGCCGGGATCATCGTCCTCTGCACCAACATGGCCGGGTCGGTGCCGGAAGCGGCTGACGTCGTGGTCAGCGACCCGGTGGAGGCTGGCGTGATGGCCGTGATGCTGATCGCCGACACCGCGAGCTTCTCGATCGAGCACGTCCGGGGCCGCCGCTTCTAGCTCAAGGGTCGAACCGCGACAGCAAAGCGACCAAGGTCAATTCCGCACGTTTGGCGCCAACGGAGCGTCTCGGGGCGGGCGATTCCGCGTGTTTGGCGCCAGCGGTGCGTTCTGAGCCGGGCCCCTAGGACATCGCGGGGACCCGCGGAAGCTCCTCGATGGCAGCGTCGATCCGCGACTGGGACAACTCGATGTCCTCCAGCTTGCCGGCGAAGTAGGCGTCGTAGGCCGACATGTCGAAATGGCCGTGCCCTGACAGACCGAACAGGATCGTCCTGGCCTCGCCGGCCTCACGCGCGGCGGCCGCCTCCTGCGCCACCGCCCGCAGCGCGTGGGCGGATTCAGGCGCGGGAAGGAAGCCTTCAGTTCGCGCGAAACGCACCGCCTCGGCGAAGCACTCGTTCTGCTTGTAGGCGCGAGCCTCAACCACCTTCTTGTCGACGAGCAGGCACAGCGACGGCGCATCGCCGTGGTAGCGAAGGCCGCCCGAGTGGATGCGGTCGGGCACGAAGCTGTGGCCGAGCGTGAACATCTTCACGACAGGGCCGAGGCCGACGGCGTCCCCGAAGTCGTATGCGTAGACCCCTCGTGTGAGCGTTGGGCACGCGGCAGGTTCCGCGGCGATGAAACGGGTGGCCGGGTGGCGACCTTTGAGCTTGTCGCCGATGAACGGATATGTCAGGCCGGCGAAGTTCGAGCCGCCTCCTACACAGGCGATCACCACGTCCGGGTATTCGCCAGCCATCTCCATCTGCTTCTTGGCCTCGAGGCCGATCACGGTCTGGTGAAGCAGAACGTGGTTGACCACCGAGCCGAGCGAGTACTTGGCGTCGTCGTGGGTGGCCGCATCCTCGACCGCCTCTGAGATGGCGATTCCGAGACTGCCAGGCGAGTCGGGATCGTCCGCCAGGATTCCGCGTCCGGCGTTGGTGAGGTTGGTGGGCGAGGCGTGCACCGTCGCGCCCCAGGTTTCCATCATCGCCCGGCGGTACGGCTTCTGCTCGTACGAGACCTTGACCATGTAGACGGTGACCTCGA
>Ga0209648_10002071_pt1 | contig 16479 bp, 12 predicted proteins | sample GraSoi2013_115cm_FD_185830 | JGI IMG/M metagenome (GOLD analysis project Ga0209648, IMG submission 185830) | Grasslands soil microbial communities from the Angelo Coastal Reserve, California, USA - Sample 9_17_2013_115cm (SPAdes) (version 2) | ecosystem: Environmental > Terrestrial > Soil >...
TGCGTTTTGCCAGCGCCGAGGCCCGGGCGATGGAAACGGCCTGCGCCGCGCAAGCCGCGACACCTTCACGAGTCAAACGATCCGTGGAGGCGAAGCCCCAGGCCCCGTTTACCAGCACGCGAATGCCAAGGCCGATCGATTCGCTCTGCGACAGCGTGCCGACCTTTCCGATCTTGGTGGTGAGGTCGCGCTGGCGCAAATGCATCGCGCGCACATCGCCGTAAGCGGCGCCGCGCAGCCTGGCCGTATCAAGGACGTGCGTGCAGAGATCCCACATAGGTGAAGGTCAAGCTGAAAAAACAAGGGCGCAGCATGCTGCGCCCCTACAAAGATAACACGATCTGGCAAACAGGAATGGGGGCGAGAGTTATGTGCCTTCGTTCCAGGAAGCGAGGTAGCGTTCCTGTTCAAGCGTGAGCTTGTCTAGGCGGTGACCCATGGAATCGAGCTTGAGGCGGGCAATTTCCTTGTCCAGGTGCTCGGGAACGACGTAAACCTGCGGCTTAAGGTTTTTGTAGTTCGCGCGGAGGTATTCGGCGGAGAGCGCCTGGTTGGCGAAGCTCATGTCCATAACGGAAGCGGGATGGCCTTCGGCAGTGGAAAGATTGACAAGTCGTCCTTCCGCGAGCAGATAGACCTTGCGGCCGTCCTTTAATTGGTATTCGTCCACCATCGGACGAACTTCGCGCTTGCCAGTGGACATTTTCTCCAGCGCCGGAATATCGATTTCCACGTTGAAGTGGCCGGAATTGCAAACTATCGCTCCGCCCTTCATCCTTTCAAAATGCTCGCCGCGGATGACGTTCTTGTTTCCCGTCACAGTGATATAAACGTCGCCTTCCTTCACAGCTTCGGCCATGGGCATTACGCGGAAGCCGTCCATCGCCGCTTCGATACCTTTCACCGGGTCGATTTCCGTGATAATCACGTCCGCGCCGAGGCCCTTGGCGCGCATGGCCACGCCGCGGCCGCACCAACCGTAACCGGCAATCACTACTTTCAGGCCGGCGAGCAGCACGTTGGTGGCGCGAATGACGCCGTCAATTGTGGACTGCCCGGTGCCGTAGCGATTGTCGAAGAAATGTTTGGTCATGGCATCATTCACGGCGATGATGGGATACTTCAGCGTGCCGTCCTTGGCCATGGCGCGGAGGCGGATTACGCCGGTGGTGGTCTCTTCCGTTCCGGCGATCACGTTCGGGACGAGGTCAGTGCGCTTGGTCAGCAGCATGGTGACCAGGTCCGCGCCGTCGTCCATGGTGAACTGGGGCTTGTGTTCCAGCGCCGCGCTCAGGTGCGAATAGTAGGTATCGTTATCCTCGCCCTTAATGGCGAAGGTCGGAATGTGGTAGTCACGATTCAGCGACGCAGCGACTTCATCCTGCGTGGATAGCGGATTGGAGGCGCACAACACGGCATCGGCGCCGCCATCGCGCAGAGCGATCATCAGATTTGCAGTTTCGCTGGTTACGTGCAAACAGGCGGAAACGCGCAGGCCCTTGAGCGGCTGCTCTTTAACGAAACGTTTGCGAATCGATTCAAGCACGGGCATCTGTTGTCCGGCCCATTCGATCTTGCGCTTGCCGGCATCCGCCAGCCCGATATCCTTCACATCACCCTTTTTCAGCTCAGCGATTGCCAATGTCTTGCTCCTCAATTTTGGATTTCGAACTTGAAGGGAGTGAACTTGGACACTCCTTTGCTTGCTCGTGGGGCGCTAAATCTTTTCTTGTCCGAGATTCGAAAGTTAGCGCCGCGCGCCAACTTCCGCGATGGCGGCTGCCCCGAGGCCAGCGGCCTTGCGGAGAGCATCCGCGCGATCCGTGCGCTCCCACGTAAATCCGGCTCCGCTGCGGCCGAAGTGGCCATAAGCGGCGGTGGCCTTATAAATCGGACGGCGCAGGTCGAGGGTCTCAATGATGGCTTTGGGTGTCAGCGCAAAAAATTCGCGGATGAGCGCGGTGATGTTTTCTTCGGGCACGGCGGCGGTGCCAAACGTTTCCGCCATGACGGAGACCGGCTCGGCGACACCAATCGCGTAAGCCAATTGCACTTCCGTTTTTCTCGCCAGACCGGCGGCGACGATGTTCTTTGCGATGTAGCGCGCCATGTAGCACGCCGAGCGATCCACCTTCGAGGGATCCTTGCCGGAGAACGCGCCGCCGCCGTGGCGGCTGTAACCGCCGTAGGTGTCGACGATAATCTTGCGGCCCGTCAAACCCGCGTCGCCCATGGGGCCGCCGATGACGAATCGACCCGTCGGATTAATGTGGTATTTCGTTCTCGCATCCAGCATCGAAGGGGGAATAATCGGCTTAATTACGTGTTCGGTGACCGCGTCGCGGAGGTCCGTGTTAGAGACTCTTTCGCTGTGCTGCGTGGAGATCACCACGCAATCGACGCGCGCCGGACGGCCATTGCGGTACTCGATGGTGACCTGCGATTTTCCGTCCGGCCGTAGAAAATCAAGTTGATTGGATTTGCGAATCTCGGAGAGGCGCTGGGTGAGGCGGTGGGCGAGCTGGATGGGCATGGGCATCAATTCTTCTGTTTCATCGCAGGCAAACCCAAACATCAAGCCCTGGTCGCCAGCCCCGCCGGTATCCACGCCCATGGCGATGTCCGGCGATTGCCGCTTCACCGTGCACATGACAGCGCAGGTTTCCGCGTCGTAGCCAAACTTGGCGCGGTCGTAGCCGACGCCGCGGATGGTGCCGCGTACAATCTCGTCGTACTCGACGTGCGCGCTGGTGGTGATTTCACCAGCGATGACTGCGACGCCCGTGGTGACAAGCGTCTCGCAGGCGACACGGCCCTTGGGGTCATGCCTTATGACTTCGTCAAGGACGGCGTCAGAAATCTGGTCGGCAATTTTGTCCGGATGACCTTCGGTGACGGACTCCGACGTAAATAGAAAATTGCGTAAGGCTTCGCTCAAACTAATTCTCCTTCTGGACCTGCGGGGATGACCGCTGCAGACACCGCTGATTATTCAGCACTCTGCTAAACCTTACAAAGTTACCATTCGCGTCGAGAAGAATCAACGAATTGGTTTCCAGGCGCTTATTATCGCATCAAAAGGTCGAAATCATGCCCCCAACGGCTAGATGCAACATCAAACCGGCAAGAACTAGGCCGCGTCGGCATCATCGTCCGGCTGGATTTCGAGCCTGCCCTTCGTTTTTTTGGCCATCAGGTAAGAGCGGATGAACGGATCGAGGTCACCGTCCATGACGCGGTCCACATCGCCCACCTCAAACTTTGTGCGGTGGTCTTTGATCAGGCGATAGGGCTGCATCACATAGGACCGGATTTGGCTGCCAAACGAAATGTCCAGCTTGCTTTCGTCCAGTTTGTCGGTGTGCGCCTGGCGTTTCTGGATTTCCAGATCGTACAGGCGCGAGCGGAGCATCTTCATCGCCAGCTCGCGATTCTTGCCCTGGCTGCGTTGGGCCTGGCACGCCACGACGATGTTGGTTGGAAGGTGGGTGATGCGGACCGCGGTCTCCACCTTATTGACGTTTTGCCCGCCTTTGCCACCGGATCGGAAGGTGTCCACGCGGAGTTCATCCGGCCGGATGTTGATCTCAATGCGGTCATCAATTTCCGGAATCACAAAGACGGACGCAAAAGAAGTATGGCGCCGGGCGGCCTGGTCAAAAGGAGAGATTCGCACGAGACGGTGAACTCCGGTCTCGCCCGCCAATAGGCCGTAAGCATTTTCACCGGAAAACTGAATCGTTGCCGATTTGATGCCGGCTTCTTCTCCCGGGGTCTCGTCGAGTACTTCGGCGTTCATTCCCCGGCGCTCGGCCCATCGCAAGTACATGCGAAGAAGGATGGAAGCCCAATCCTGCGATTCCGTCCCGCCCGCCCCGGGCTTGATGGTCATGATGGCGTTGAGATGATCGTTTTCTCCGGAGAGCAGCGTCCCGGTTTCCAGTTCGGAAATATAGCTATCCGCGGCGCTGAGCTCGCGGTCCAGCTCTTTCAGCAGATCATTCTTCTGCTCGACGTTGGTCTCTTCCTGCGCGAGATGGATGTACGTTTCGATATCGCCGGAGATGGACGCAAGCTTCTCGTCCGCGGCAATCTGTTCTTCGGCGCGCTTTCGCTCGCGCAGAACGCTCTGTGCGGCTTCTTGATTGTTCCAGAAACTGGGTTCAGCGACGCGGGCTTCGAGCGCCTTCAGGCGCTCGCGGTATTGCGGCGCGTCAAAGATAGCTCCGTACGAGCGTGACGCGTTGCTTGAGCCCTTCGTAGCGGTGCTGGAGGTCTTCGAGAATCATGCTTTTTCTGGTAAATCGTCCGTCCAGGAACGGACGTCACTTTGCCTTTCGATAAGTTGCTGCCACTAGAATAACGGAAACGAGCACGCAGAGCCAGGCGAACCAGTCCCCGAAGCGCGTGTAAACCGTCTGGTCCGTTCGAAAATCATAGGGCAGATCGGCCGCGGCGCGCACATCCGGCGGAAGCGGCGCGAAGATGCGGCCGTAGGGGTCGACCGAAACAGTAAAGCCGTTATTCGTCGAACGCACCATCCAGCGGCGGTTTTCCACGGCACGCACACGGGCCATGCGCAGATGCTGCTCGGCGGCAGCGGACCGGCCAAACCATCCGTCATTCGAAATGTTGATGAGGAGCTGCGCTCCATTCACTGCAAACCGGCGCACTTCACCGGGATAAATCGCCTCATAACAAATGAAAACGCCAAAGGAATTCGCGCGCGAAAGCTGCCCCACCACGTACTTGTTTCCTTTGTGAAAGCCGCCCACTTCGCCGGACACGTTTGCCACCACATGATGGATCAATGGAAACGGCTCGTACTCGCCGAAAGGAACGAGATGGACTTTGTCGTATACGAAGACGCGCTGGCCTTGCGCGTCAAAAAGCAGCGCGCTGTTATACGGCAGAAGACTGCCGCGGGGCGCCATGTCCGATGGGTCCACCGGTGGTTTCCATTCGATGGCTCCCGCAAGGAATGGGTGCCTGAAACGGACCGCTACCGTCGAGGCGATCTTTGCGAATTGAGAGTCTTGAAACGAAAAAGGAGCCGGCGTTTCCGGCCACACGAGAAGATCCGGCTTTTCCGCGGCAGGGGCGAGGCTGAATCGTCCGATTTCTTCGAGATCGGCGGCATGCGCCTGAAACCAATCCGCTGAGTACGAAGCCACTTCCGGAAAATTGAGTTGCACGGCGCGCGCAAAATGATGCGCTTGTGCCTGCGGCACCAGGCGCGGCCCAGCCAATGCGGCGACCAACAGGATTGCCATTGCCGCTGCTGCCCATGTTATGCGCCTGCTAGCCGCTACCGTTTTCGATGCGCCCACCCATGCGAGCAGCGCATTGAAACCCGCCACAAGAAACGAAAGCCCATAGATTCCCGTGATGGTGGTGAGTTGTACTAAACCCAGATTCGCTGCCGCAGGATAGCCGAGCAAATTCCAGGGAAAACTAATTTCAGGCAAATGCGCGCGGGCAAACTCGAACGTTACCCAGAGAAACGGCGCACCCAGGCATGCCAACGCGACGCTTTGCCGCGACAACCGATGAACGGCCCAAGCAAAAGTGCCGGTGAGAATTCCCCAGGCCGTGGCAATCAGGAGCAAGATGCCCCATCCGCCCGCTACCGAGAGGCCGCCGTGAACGGCGAGAACCGTCGCGATCCATGGCACCGCCGTCAGGACGAAAAGAAGACCGTGAAGAAATCCGCACCCAAACGCCACGCGCGGCCTTGCGCCAAACAGAGCAAAGAGGAGAATCCCGACACAAATCCAGCAATAGATATTGAGATAGAGACCGGTATAGGAGAGCGAAAGCGCTGCGCCGGACACGGCGCCGACGATGAGGCGCAACGCCGCAGGTATTTCCCCACCGGCCTGCGGAAGAAGAGTGGTGAGCCAACCGCCGCGAGGCATCAGTGTTTCACGATGGCTTTAAAACCTGCGCCCTCGAGGCCTTTCTTGGCCACCTCGGCGGCCTTTGGATCAGCGTAGGGACCGACTTGGACGCGGTAATACTTGTCCGCCTGCGGAGAAACAACGAACGCGGGAAATTTTTTCTTCTGCAAACGCGTCGCGAGTTCCATCGCGTCCGCTTCTTTTCGCAGCGCCGCAACTTGCAAAGTGTACCCGCCCCCTGGAATCAAAGGCGCGTTCGGAGTCTTCGATGAACCGCCCGCGGTTCTTGTTGGCACCGTGGTTTTCACAAGCACCGGAGCGCTCTTTCGCGCTGACGTAGGCGCGGCTGCCAGACGCTTCAGATGGTCTTCGGTTTTTTTCTTGTCGCCCGCGTGATAAAACTCCCAATCGGAATTCGGCGGCGCGGCCGTGTCCGTCGGCGCGGTGGCGGGAGCGGGAATGCTCGTTCGCTTCGAATTCGCGTCCGTCTTGTGAAAAAAGGAATTCTCCGGCTTCTTGAAAAAATCCGTCGAGGCGCGCACCGGGTTATCGTACTCATTGCGCCCCATGACGTAACCGAGCGTGAAAAATACGCCCGAAAACAGCAGCATCAGCATGAACAAGCCGATGACATGCCGGCTTTCGAGCACACGTTCTCCTGCGCCCGCTCGTTTTCCTCCCGAAGCCATTCTTACTTTTGCGGCCCCCCTAAATTCTTAGTCCACTGATTAATGATATCGATAGGCAGCGGAAACACAATCGTTGTGTTCTTCTCGACACCTATCTCGGTCAGTGTCTGCAAGTAGCGGAGCTGGATTGCAGTGGGCTGCGTTTCCAGAACTTTCGCGGCATCCGCGAGTTTCTGCGAGGCTTCGAACTCTCCTTCCGCGTGAATAATCTTTGCGCGCCGTTCGCGTTCGGCTTCCGCTTGCTTTGCGATAGCGCGCTGCATTTGCTCGGGGATGTCGACCTGTTTCACCTCGACTTTGGAAACTTTAATGCCCCACGGTTCCGTGTCAGTGTCGAGTATGATCTGGAGCTTGGCGTTGACCTTATCGCGCTGCGAGAGTATTTCATCGAGTTCGAACTGTCCGACGACGCTGCGAATGGTGGTCTGCGCGAGCTGCGTAGTCGCATAGGTGTAGTTCTGCACCTGCGAAAGCGCGCGGTTGGCGTCGACCACGCGGAAGTAGCAAACCGCATTGACCTTCACTGAGACGTTGTCGCGCGTGATGATGTCCTGTGGCGGAACCTCGAGCGTCTCAATTCTCAGATTGATGCGGTAGAGCGTCTCAATCGGCCAGAACACCAAATTCAGCCCGGCGCTCTTCGCCTCCGGTATTAATCGGCCGAGCCGCAGCACCACGCCTCGCTCCCACTCCTTGATGATGTACAGCGAATTCCAAAACCAGATGAGCCCGAGACCCACGATCAACGCGATCCCGACAAAACCAATTTCCATGTTTTCCTCCTGAAAGTGAGAATCCTTATTTCACTGACGAAACAGCCGCATCGGCCGGCTCAACGTAAAGCTTCAATCCCTCGACACGCAAAACTCGCACGGTCTCGCCTTCCTGCACGGGCCGCGAAGATTCAGCCCGCCACAGCTCGCCATGCACGCGAATCATGCCCTCAGCACCCGCGGACAACCGCGCAACCGCAAGACCATGGGCGCCGATCAGCTCTTCCTTTCCCGTCGCCGTTTTCCATTGCCGCGACCGCAACACCAGCCGCATCAGAACCACGGCCAGCACCGCGAAGGGCAGCGTCCCAGCCAACGCCACGCCGATGCTCACTCCACCGGATGTGAGCGGCGAGCGAATCAGGAAGACCGCCCCCAGAAACATCGACACCACTCCTCCGAAGGCCAGCACACCGTGACTCGGGGCTTTCGCCTCGAGTATGAAGAACGCGAGTGAAAGCCCGATCAAAAACAGCCCGGCGAGGTTTACCGGCAGAAAATGCATGGCATACAGCGCAAGAACCAGGCAAATTCCCCCGATGACTCCCGGAGCGATCACTCCCGGATGCGTGAATTCCGTGTAGAGTCCCAATACACCAAGAATCAAAAGCACAAAGAAAACATCCGGCTCGACAATGCGCGCAAGGAATCTCTGCCGCGCAGAAAGTTCGAAGCGTGCGCGCGCGGCATTCTTCAGAGAGAGCGTCACTTGTGTCCCGTCGAAGCGCGTGATGGTCCTGCCATCCAGCTGCCGAAGCAAGTCCTCCGGCGAGCTCACGATCAGATCAATCATCTTCGCTTCCAGCGCTTCTTTTTCGGTAAAGGCCTTGGATTCGGTGATCGCCTTTTCTGCCAGCTCCGGGTTGCGTTTGCGCCTCTCCGTAAAACTCCGCAGAAACGCCATGGCATCCTGGTTGATCTTCTTTCGAAATACTTCATCGATCTGCTGCGGAAATCCGCCGATCGCGATGATAGGCGAAGCCGCGCCTGCATGTGTGCCGGGCGCCATCGCCGCAATATCGGCCGACAAAAGAATATAGAAACCTGCCGAAGCTCCGCGCGCGCCCGTCGGCGAAACGTACACGGCCACCGGCACCGGGGAGACGAGGATGTGCTGAATCATGTCCTTCATCGAATCGCTCAGGCCGCCAGGAGTATCCATGGTGATCAGAACCAGCGCCGCATGACGTCGCGCCGCGTCCTGTAGCCCTTCATCTATGTACGTAGCCAGGATGGGCTCCACTTCACCATCCAGGCTCAATTCAAGAACGAACGGGCCGGCAGAGTGTTCGTCGGCACGAACCGAGGGCAAGAGCAGGAGAATCGCAGCCGAGAGCATCAGGCAAAGAGGAAAGAGGGCGGCGGCAAATCTCCATTTCCTGAAAGATTGGGAGCGCTGTATGAATCGGAACCAATCGCTCATGGCGCACCTCCGCCCGGTTTCTTCCCGCCCGGCTTGGAATTCTGCAAGTGTTCGAGGAGTTGTTTGGCCTCAGTATAGTTCGGCGCCAGCTTCAGCGCCTTTTCAACTTCCGCACGCGCGAGATCCGGCTTCTTTTGCTCGAGGTAGATTTTCGCCAGCATCGTTCGAACCACCGCGGAATCACGTACTTTCAGCGAAGCCTGCAATTCCTTCACCGCATCATCCATCTTCCCCTGGCGGCGGTCAATTTCCGCGAGCCCGTGGTGCGCCGCGGCGCTGCCTGGATCATCGGCAAGAACGGCACGAAATTCTTTCTCCGCCGCGTCAGTATGTCCCGAAGAGAGCTCTTGTCGGCCACGCCGAAGGTGGGTGACGGACGTGTCGTTCGAAGAAGCGCTGGAAGCTTCGCTCGCAGGAGACTCGGCCGATTCCATCTCCGCGCGAAGAGCCGTTGGGTCGAGCTCGGTCTTGATGCGATTCAACCGCTCCAAGGCTTCGTTCTTCGCGTCCAGGTGAATCGCGGGGAGTCCGTTTGGACCGAAAGTTTCGTTCGCCGTCTCGCGTTCCTGATCGGCCTCGCTTTTCTTACCGGCCTTTTCCAGAGACAGAATTAGCAGCGCGCGGTCCTCCGGGTTATCCGGCCCCCGTTCCACGGCTTCGCGAAAATATCCGGCCGCGGCGGCGGGGTCATTGGTCTGCAGAGCAAGCAGGCCAAGATTGAACACGTAATCGTCTTCGGTGGGATCCATATCGGCCGCGCGGCGAAGATCGGTTTGCGCCGCAGCTGTTTTGCCCTGCCGCGCCCGAGCAATCGCCAGATCGTTCAGAATTTCCGGCAGGTCTGCTGCGGGAGCGATGGTGTTCCGCAATCCCGCTTGCAACGAAGCAAACACTTCCTCCGCGTGGTCCGGCTGGCCAAGCAAGAGCCGGCAAACACCCGTGGCAAAGAGCGATTCCACATGGCGGTCGTGAGTTTTTGGCACCCGCGCGTACCAGGGGAGCGCGGAATCGCAGTCGCGCCGCGTGAAATAGGCTTCCCCCAGCGCGAAGTCAGGCTCCGGCCATTCCGGGTCGAGGCGCGCCGCTTCCCGCAATTCGCGCAAACGCAAATCGTCTTCACTGGCAAGCAATCCGCGAATGTAGTGCTCAAACGCATCAAGGCGCAGCGGACGCAGGCGTTTCGTGAACTCTGCAAGACTCGGCGGATAGTGCGGATCATTTGCGGAGAGGATTTGCCAAACCAGCCGGGCATGCAAGTCCATCAGCGAATCCAAAGTGCCCGTTCCCCGCAATGCGGGCAACAATCGCGCCGGACTCACCTGCAAGATGCGCGACTCGATGGTAAGCGACTTCCCCTGCGCCGTAAATCGGCCAAAAATCACGAAATCCGCGTCGAGGTCTTCCGCAACATGAAGCATCGTCGCGCGGCTGAGCTTCGAAGTGTGCGGCAGGCCGTATCGTTCCTGCTCGATGACGCGCCCGGCGTGAGAATACACCTGCTCACCGGCTGCCGACAGACGCTGGATGGTCAACTCCTCCAGGCCCTCGCCGATCCAATCCAATCGCGGAGATGCCCCCGCATTTTCAAAAGGAAAGACCAGATAAATTCCCTGCTGATGAGCATTGGCCGAGCCCGCACGAGGAGATGGAGTGGATAGTTGAGCGGCGACCGGAGTGGTACCAAAAAAGAAGATCGCGGATAGTAAAACCAGAAAATGCGCGCTGAGAAAAGGGCGCCCCATGTCTGTTGCATTGTAGCAGAGGCAAGGACGCGTTTCCCGCTGGGCGTGAGGATCGAGTCCAAAAGGGGCGAATCGAAACCGCTTCAGGGTTGCGTGCTTTCGGCGGGCTTGGGAGCTAGAACCTCTTGCACCCCGGGATCCTGCAAGACCGCCGCAAAAGAGGGATCGGATTTCACGAGCAACAGGTCTTTGTAGCCTTCGTCTTTGGCCTTTCGCAGATAAATCAGGCAACGCTCCAAATTACCCGCCTCTGCGAACGACTTTGCCAGCAGGAAGTAGAATCGCCCTCTGTCCCCCACCGAGCGGTCTTGCAGAATCGACCCGTTCCTCGAGCTGTTGTGCTCGAAGAGCTGCGGATCCAATGCCAGCGCCTGACGGAAAGAAGAGATGGCCTGCTCGTATTTTTTGTCGCTAAAGTAGGCATAAGCAAGGTTGCTATGGAGGACCGCCATGTCGCTGCGAATATTGATCGCTTTTTGGTACGCCTTGATGGCCCGTCCGTACCTTTTCCGCTGATACCAAATCGTCCCGATATTGTTCTGCGCGTCGGCATAGGAAGGATCAACCTTCGACGCGCGTTCGTAATACTTCAACGCCGCCGCCAATGCCGCCTGCTGGTGCATCGCAATGCCCAGCTTATTCAGATACACCGGATTCCGGGGGTTCTGATCAGAAAGTCGCTTATAGGAAAGTGCCGCCTCTCGATAGTCCTTGCGCGCCATACAAAGATCGGCAAGTTGCTCCTCGGTCAGTTCTGGCTTCACAACGATGACCGAAGAATCCGCCGGCGATTGTGCCTGCGGCTGCGCCACCTGCGGCGCTACCTGAGCATTCGGAGTCTCTATGAACTTCTGCCCCGCTGAGGAAATCGGAAGAATGAGGAGGAGAACGATTGCTGAGAACGCCATTTTAACCCCGGTCATGGCGACTCTCCCTTCTCCCGGCTAAGGCTAAGGCTGAGGCTGAGGCTGAGGCTTATCCTTGTCGGGTTCCTGCTTCTTACCCCCAAAGATACCAAAAATCTTCTTCAAAGGATTCTTTTTCTTCTCGCCGGATTGCGCCGCAGGATCGGCCGGGCCCTGACCGGTCGCATTGGGGGGCCGGTTAGGATCATAGGGTGTGACGGGCTGCCCCTTGGCATCCGTTTGCGGTGGTTTTGGCCCGCCGCCAAAGACTCTGGACAGGACGGAGCCCGTGGAAGTAAAGAGGTTGTGGCCCCCATGGACCTCGCAGTACACGGTCGGCGCGGAGCCTGTCACGTAGACCTCTTCGCGTGTCGTCGGACAGTTGGCCGTTGCGAGTTGCAGGGTCTCGGGATCAATGAGCACGGATTGCACACCTTCCGGCATGGCAAAATCCTTCACGTCTCGGTATTGCGCGAGCGACGTGGCGCGCGTCATGAAGTCCGCCCAGATCGGCGCCGCCACCGCGCCGCCGGGTAGTCCCAGGTCGCGATTGTCGTCGAAGCCGATCCAGATCACGCACAGGAGATTCGAGGTGAACCCCGCGAACCATCCATCGCGGGAGGTCCCGGTCTTTCCCGCGGCGGGCAGTGTGAATCCGCGCGCGCGTACGCCCGCGCCCGTGCCCCGGTTCAGGACGTCTTTCAGCACGCTGTCAACCAGAAAGGCGACTCGTGGGTCCAGCGCCAATTGCGTTCTCGGCGAGAACTGCTCCAGTGGCGTGCCTTCCGCGTTAACCACGCTGCGCAGAAACTGCGGCTCGGCCCGCGTCCCGACGGTGGCGAATGTGGTGTAACCTGCGGCGACGTCGAGCGGAGTCATCTCATAAGCGCCGAGAGCAACGGCCGGTGTCGGCTGAATATTCGTGCCGAGGCCCATTTTCCGGGCGATTTGCACGACCCGCCCGTAGCCAATGAGTTCCGCGACCTTTACGGTCGCCACGTTGAGCGAATTCGTCAGCGCGTCGCGCACCGTGACGCGCCCCAGGAATTTTTCCCCGTAATTATTCGGCGTGTACTCTTTGCCGTCGAATTCAAAAGTCGTCGGCTCATCGTCGATGGTCGTGGCGGGTGTGATGACCGGCTGCACGCCATCAACGGCGTTGTCAAATGCCGCGGCATAAACAAAAGGTTTGAATACCGAGCCGGGCTGGCGATGCGCCAGCGCATGATTGAGCTGGCTCTGCCCGTAATCGCGACCGCCAATGACCGCCTTGATCTCCCCCGTCCGCGGGTCCAGCGCGACCAGCGCGACTTGCGCCTGCGGGATCGGCTCGTTGTTTCCCTTCTTGGCCTGCTCGCGCCGCCACTTGTCGTATTTCTTCGTCAGCAGCAGATCCACGTTTTTCATCCCCGCGTCTACGGCGGCGGCCGCGGCGCGCTGCAAAGCAGGATCGAGCGTCGTGTAAACGCGGAAATTCTGGCTCAGGAGTTCGTTCTCCGAATATTTGTCGAGCAGGTGGTCTTTCACCATGTCGACGAAATAGGGCGCTTCACTCCCCGAAATCGACGTCCGGATAATCTTCAGCGGCGCGCGCTTGGCATCCTGGAGGTCTTCTTCATTGATGTACTTGTTGTCGAGCATTTGCGTCAGGACGCGATCGCGCGCCTGCGCTCCGCGCTCCGGATGGCGGTCGGCAGACGAGTAGTAATTCGGCGCGCGAATGATCCCCGCGAGGTACGCGCATTCCGGCAGCGTCAACTGCCTCAAATCCTTTCCGAAATAGGCGACGCTGGCCTCGGAGAATCCGCGAATACCAAAGCTCCCGCGGTTGCCCAGATAAACTTCGTTGGCATACAGTTCGAAAATTTGCTTTTTGTTAAATCGTTGCTCGAGCTCGACGGAAATCAAGGCTTCGGCCAGCTTCCGCCCCCAATTGCGCTCGGTCGAGAGAAAGAAGGTGCGCGCCACCTGCATGGTGATGGTGCTCGCGCCCTGGTAGTGCTGGCTGCTGTGCCGCACGTCGGCCCACGCCGCTCCCAGGATGCGGATGAAGTCAAAGCCGCCGTGTTCGAAAAATCGCTTGTCCTCGGCGGAAAGAATCGCGTCCACCAGCATTACCGGCAAGTCTTCATAGCGCACGGGCCGCCGCTTTTCACGCGCGCTGTCGAAAAGATTGGTGATAAGTTCCGGTTCGATTTCCGCGGTGCCAAGTTCTCCGCCGCCGGCAAGCGGTTTGATGGATCGAACGCTCTTTCCCCGGAATTGAACCGCCAGCGCATTATTTCCCGCGAAGTAGGAAAGCTTGGAAGGCCGAATATCGACGGTGTTCGCCTGCACGGTGAATTGGCCGAGGGCATTTTCATCCGGGAGCGGGCGGTATCCCACGCGCGTGAGATACGCGGTCAGATCTTCCGGCCCCCAGGCCTGGCCTGCCGAGATATGTTCCGGCGCGGAAAAGATCTGCGTGGTGTTCTGCAGGACGTTGCCGGAGAGGCGCGCATCGATCATGCGCGAGTCTTTCATGTAGTAGTAGGTGAAGACTCCGCCGACGACCAGAAAGATGGCGAAGACCGTGCCTAGAATCGTCAGGCCGATGGTTGAAGTAAAGAATCCCTTTTGAACGCGGATGCGCAAGTCTTAGCTCCCGAGGGCTGAACTTTTATTGTCTCGCAAGACCGCATTCTCGGAAAGACTGTGTTCCTCGCAGCTGGGTTGCCAACGAAGAAGCGGAATTGAACAGCTGCAGCAACATACCCTAGTAGAGTGCCTTATTCTCGCTGGAGGGCGTGAAGTGCAGGTTGAAACGGTAGACAATCAAATCAATTGGAACAGTATAATCCATCGAAATCTTCACCACGCCGGCGTTGGATACAATCTTGATCTCCTCACGCTTGACGGGGACTTCCAGATCCTCCACCTCTTTGAAAATGATCTCGCGAATCTTCTCTTCGGGGTAACGATTCACGACCGCGAAGCGCGCCTGCTCCTGCATCTTGTCCTGTAACTGATAATTCGCAACGTAGGACGGCAGGATCTTGACAGCGGAGTAGAGCGCGAACAACAGGATCGCAGTGTAGACGATAGCCTTGAGCTTGCCCTCACCCCGTTCGGAGGGGCGGCGCGCCTTTAGGTGGCGATCTCGGAAGCTCTCAAGCTGCATTAGATTCATCTCTCCGGCCGGTTCGTGTCGCCGAGTGCCCGCGGTTGAGAACGGCGACGCGTGAATTCTCTACTTTCTAAAGCTACCATTCGCGCGTACGGGTGTCGAGAAAATGGCGCGTAGAATGTTCCCGGAGAGAAATGGGCCCCGGAGCGTGTGAAATTTGCCTTCCTGACGCTAGATCATTGACAGAAAGCACTCCTGCAGGCGTGTCCGGAAAATCTGCCTTTCCGTGATTTGGGCAATGCAGGTTATCGATCGTCAATCGTGCGGAGTTCACCCTACAGGATTCGAACAAGCTGCTATTCGCGCTGGTGGAAGAACCTGATGGCTCCGGGAGCGCCAGCTCCGGAATCGGTATCGGCGGCGTCCCAAGCTTTGCGGTCGATGGGCTGGATGGCCTCCAGTTTTTTCTGCGAAAGTGTCTTGTTGATGGCTGGCAGCTCCTTGGTGACGAAAGCGTCGAACTCGCGCACCACGTCATCTAATTCTTTCTTCAGCGAATCGATGCGTGCGACTTGATAATCGGCGGGACGGCCTTCATAGTACAGAATGGCTCCGTAGAGTTGCGTCGTCTTTTCACGGATTCGCTCCTCACCCGTGATGGCGCCTCCTTCCGTCGTTGCCACTATCTTCTTGCGCATGGCTTCCACTTTGCCGGCGAATTCCTGCATCCGCCGGCTGAAGACGGCGTCTCCCTTCAGCTTTGCGCCGCGCTCCACGAGTGCGTTGTGTACGCCGTTAATGCGGTCGACGCCGAAGCTCATCTCCCCGAGCAAACGGTGGAGGCGCATCGCGGCGTCGAATTCCAATTTGCGGTCCTCTATCGTGAATTTTGCTCGTGGATCGAGCTCCACTACAAGTTGTGTGCTATAGGTCTCTTTGCCGCGAGTCATCTTGACGGTGTAGGTGCCCGGCAAAACTCTGGGGCCCTCCGCGGCTTCAAACGCAGCCGTGGCAGCGGGCGGAACGTGAGGCGCCTTCAAGCGCATGGGCCACTCCACGCGGCTGATGCCGCGGCGGCTGTTCGGAGGAAGCGTGTCCACCAGCTTGCCCTGCGAGTCAAAAATTTCCAATTTCATTTTTCCAAAAATGTGACGCTTGCTCTGATAGTAAGTGATCAGAGCAGCGTCCGGCGGATTGCTTCCGGCAAACGCAGCGCTTCCTTCCGGCCACCCGCCATTCGCGGGGAGCCGCTGCTGCGCGGGCTTGGCCTGGACGAACACGGCCTCTTGCGCCATGACTTCGGGTGTCAGCTTCCGCAAGGGCGTGATGTCGTCAACGATCCAGATGCCGCGGCCATGCGTGCCGATCACCACATCCGATTCGCGCGGGTGCACCACGATGTCCCGTACCGCTACCCTCGGGAATTGGTGACCTTTGTATTGCGCCCAGTGTTTACCCCCATCCAGGGAAATCCAGAGACCGAATTCCGTGCCCAGAAAGAGCAGATTGGGCCCCACCGTATCTTCCTTTATGACGTGCGCGTAGCCGCGCACGCCGCTGTCCGTGGCGACGATAGACGTCCACGTCTTCCCGTAGTCCGTTGTCTTGAAGACGTGTGGTTCCATGTCTCCAAAAGTGTGACGATCAAATGTTGCATAAGCCGTGCCCGCATCGTGCCGGCTGGCCTCCACCCACGAAACCCACGAAGCTTTCGGCAGATTCGGCACATTGCCAATAACGTTGCTCCAGGTCTTCGCGCCGTCGCGCGTCACTTGGAGATTCCCGTCATCGGTTCCAACCCAGATGGTTTGGCCGTCGCGCGGCGACTCGCTGATGGAGTAGATCGTGGTGTGCATCTCGGCGTAAGAATTGTCGACCGTAACACCCCCGGATTCTTCTTGCTTCTGTTTCTCCGGATCATTGGTGGTGAGATCCGGCGAG
>Ga0209648_10002074_pt1 | contig 16477 bp, 20 predicted proteins | sample GraSoi2013_115cm_FD_185830 | JGI IMG/M metagenome (GOLD analysis project Ga0209648, IMG submission 185830) | Grasslands soil microbial communities from the Angelo Coastal Reserve, California, USA - Sample 9_17_2013_115cm (SPAdes) (version 2) | ecosystem: Environmental > Terrestrial > Soil >...
AAGCCTGGGCGAGCTCGACACCGGTCGGCCCAGCCCCTATCATGATCAGTTTCGTCGGCTGCCGATCGAGATCGAAGATCGATTCGTATGTGAGGTAAGTGACGCTCCCCAAGCCTGGGATCGGCGGTATTGCGGGCTCAGCTCCGGTGCAGATGATGAAGCGCTTGGCGCTGATCCGACGGTCGCCTGCCTGAATGGTCGTTCCGTCTAGAAATCGGACCGGACCAATGGCGACTTCAATCCCCTGCTTGGCCAGAACCTCAGGCGTTTCGTAGGAGTAAACGCGGGCGATCACGGCGCGTACTTCCGCCATCAGGCGCGGAAAGTCGACTCGGACTTCGCCGGGCCCGACACCGTAGCTCCAGGCGTGGAGTTGGTCGTGAGCCCGCCGGGCGATGCGGATCAGTGCCTTGGACGGTATACAGCCGGTCCAGGTGCAGTCGCCTCCCACTTCCTCGGTGGCGATTAGAACCCTGGCTCCGACCCGGGCGGCGAAGCCCGCCGCGGTCAGGCCGGCCGATCCGCCGCCGATCACGACCAGGTCATAACGATCGGCACTGGAGACGACTGCCACGATCCCATCTTCCGCGAAACGCCGACGGCTAACGTGACGTCCATCACGATTCCGCCCGCGCCGGCGGCTATCGTGCCACCGTGGGCGGTCAACCCAGCCGACGGATCGCGAACCGCCACCCTATCGCTCGATCGGCGGAGAGCCGCCAGTTCGTGGACGGCATCCTCGCCGAGCTGGCAGCCGGTCGCTTCGGTCCTGCCGCCTGGACAACGTTCCTCGGCCACAGCCTCGCCCGCTCTATTGCCCAAGCCGGCAAACGCCCTCTTGCTGTGACTGAGGTGACCGCCCTGCATCTGCTCGCAGGCGCCGCCGGTAGCTGGCGCTGGGCAGCAGTGTCGTGGTTCTTGTGCATCACACACCTCGGTCTGTTGGGTGACCGCTCGACTTTGGGATGGCCGAATCGACTGACCTTGTTGCGATCTCTGCTTCCTTCGCTTGCACCCGCCTCGCGCTGGACGTCGCTGGTGGCTTTGACCACGGATTTCGTCGATGGTCGCCTGGCCCGAAGGGGAGATGAGTCGGCGTTCGGCGCGTTTGCGGACCCGATTGCAGACGGCGTCTTCTGGAGCTGGTACGCACTTCGCTGGGAACCGAACCGAGGGTTGCGCTGGGCCCCGATAACCCTGTTCGCCGCGACTACCGCTGCGATTGCGGCAGCGTACTTTGCGCGCGCACGGACCGTCGACTACCCGAGGCTGATGGCGGTCCGCTACGCGTCGGGCGCTACCCAGGTCATGCTCGCGCTCCGCGGGATGCGTTCGGTCGCGCGATGAACGACTCTGGCAGCCCCAAGCGAACGTGGGGTCGCCTGGCGGAAATCCCCTGGGTCTGTCTAGACCCTCGAAACCTGAGCCAATGCATAGCTGCTGCGGTGATCGTCGGCACCATTCTCTTTTTCATCAATCAGGCGGACGTTGTATTCGGCGGACGAGCAACCGCGGCGACCTGGGTGAAGATCGGCCTCAGTTACCTGGTTCCGTTCTTCGTCGCCAACTACGGGATCGTGCTGGCCAGCCGGAGGTCGGGGTCTCGCTAGGGAGTGCAGTCCTGGCTGTTGCCGGCTCTCTTCGCTCTCTTCGCCTGGGCCGTCCAGCGCCTCCTGGGCAAAGTTGCGCTGACGACCCTCGGCACGAGCAAGTTCTATCTGCTCAGCGCTGGTGTTTCGCTGGTGACATACACGCCCTACATACTCCTGCACCCGCCGCCACTGCCATCACTGCTGCCCGCGTTCGGACTGGCTTGCTTGATGGCGATCACGTTCGGCGTGACCACCGAGGCGATTCGCCGTGGCCCGTTGGGTGCCGTTTCGCCGATCACCGGGCTCAGCCCGGCGTTGACCGCGCTCCTTGCCATCACCCTGCTTGGCGAGCGGCTGGACTGGACCGCTGCCGTTGGCGTGGCCGTGGCGCTGCTGGGCGTCCTGGTCCTCAGCTGGCGAGCCAAGGTAACCGGCCCGGCGTCCTCCCCCTGGATCTGGCTGGCCCTTCTGTCAGTCATCCTTCAGGGTCTGGGAGCCTTCCTCGCCAAGGTGGTCGTCACACCGGCCGGTCCGTCGGCGCTGCTACTCATGGGAGCCGCGGTCCAGGTCGTGGTTGGCCTGTTCCTGGCGCCCCCTCGGAAATGGGTACGAGCGGACCTTAGAGGTCGGTCTGCCGTTTTCACCGTCATCGCCTATGTCCTTGGTGGGGTGGCCACCATTGGCTATTTGCTGGCCCTTGCCTCTGGACAAGCAGCTCTTGTGGTCCCACTCGTATCCACCAGCCCTGCCCTGGCGGGGTTGCTTGGCGTTGCAGTTCTGAAAGAAAAAACGAGCCGCCGGCAACTTGCCGGCATCGGGCTTGCACTCCTCGGCGCCGCTCTGCTTGCCAGGGCCTGAAAAAAACGAAGACGGGATCGGTTTCGAGCCGATCCCGCCTCGAAGGGAGGGGTTACGCGGGCGAAGATAGCCGCGCGGTTTGACCGTAAAGAGAGCGCACCGGGCCATAGGCGGCTAGGGCGCCGAGCACGACTCCGAACATCAGGTGAGCTGCAACCCACGACCACTCCGGGTTGGCGGAGAGGAACGAAGCGCTGGTCGAGCTGAGCACGCCTCGGAGCAATACCCAGAACGTCGCGACGTACGCGAGCACGCCGTACACCATGCCACCCACGACGGCGGCCGGGCCATGCAGCCGAATCGCGCGCGCGATCGCGATGAAGATGACTCCCAGCACGATCGAGTTCATCATGTGGCCCACCAAGCCGACCAGGAGCGGGACGAGCTGGAAGTCGTGGCCGGGTGAACCGATCCCGATCGACTGGGCGATACCCTGCGGTGGCGCCCAGAGCGTGCTCGTGAAGAGCCCCACCACCATCGCCCACATGGCGAAAACCAGCCCGGCGATCAGGCCGGGTAACCCCCAATTCAGCACCTTTCTGGTGCCCGATTGCTGCGACATCTCGCAATGTCCTCCTTGCCCAAAACGGGCGCTGTGATGCTCCGAGCATCCGACCTCGCTCCAATGCCCGCCGTGATGCGTATCACGGTTCGCGGAACTCGAATCGCGGACTCTGAGGAAGGAAAATGCAACCAACGCAGGCAACAACGACAAGTACCCTGATCGCCATGACCGACAAGCTCGGCTTCATGCGCCGGCTCAACCTGTTCGAGCAGATGGGGGAGGCGGAGGTCGAACAGATCTCGAAAGAGCTGACGATGCGCCACTGCCGGGCTCACCAGACCGTCTTCGAGGGCTCGCCGGATCGCGTTTACTTGCTCAAAGCCGGAAGGGTTCGCCTTTACCACCTGTCTCCAGATGGCGAAGACGTGACCACCGATGTGCTGGAGCCAGGCCACCTCTTCGGCCTGAGTGCGCTGTTCGGCGGCAGCAGCGAAGACCTGAGTGCAGAGGCGCTCGAGGATTCATACGTCTGCGAGGCTGGCGGGCAAGACTTCCTGGCCATCCTGGCCCGCCATCCTCTGATGATGGCCAAGGTCATGATGGCGATGGCCAAGCAGATGTTTCGGCTCGAGCGGACCATCGAAAGCCTGGCCCGCCAGCCCGTCGACAGTCGCCTGGCTCGGCTCTTTGTTGACCTGGAAGGCTCAGCCCAAAAGTTGTCGGAAGGTTCCCTGCTGCCGGCGATGACGCGCGAGGACATGGCCAAGATCTGCATCACGACCCGCGAGTCTGTCTCGAGGACTCTGTCGTCTTGGTCCAGAGACGGGATCGTCGAGCTGCGGGGGCGCAGGATCCTGATCAGAGATCCGGAGCGGCTTCGCAAGCTGATTCATGTCTCCGATGGCTGACCGCGCCGTGCGCCTCGACCTAGTGCCGGCCGTCACTGCGGCCCAGATGCGCGAGGTAGATCGCATGATGGTCGAAGACTTCGGCATCTCGCTGCTGCAGATGATGGAGAACGCTGGGCGAGCCCTTGCGGAATTGACCCGGCTCCACTTGTCCGGGGTGCGTCGCCGGCGGGTCGTCGTGCTGGCGGGGCGGGGTGGCAATGGTGGCGGCGGAATGGCGGCGGCGAGGCGCCTGGCGATCTGGGGCGCCGAGGTCACGGTTGTGCTTGCGCACCCTGAGCAAGCCCTTGCCGAGGCGGCGGCACATCAGCTGGCGTCGCTCCGGGCGATGGGCGTGCCCGTGCATGGTCCGGCCGAAGCCGCGTCACTTTTGCACCAGGCCGACCTGGTGCTCGACGCCCTCCTCGGCTACAGCCTGGACGGCCCGCCGCGAGAGCCCGAAGCCGGACTCATTCGGACCGCGAACGCGCATGGGCTCCCAATCATCTCGCTCGACCTGCCGTCGGGCCTGGATCCTGATCGCGGGGTGCCGTACGACCCGACCATCCGCGCCACCCGCACCTTGACACTTGGGCTACCCAAGACCGGACTCTTGCGACCTGAGGCGGCGATCGCTGTGGGTGAGCTATGGCTGGCGGATATCTCGGTGCCGGCGCGGGCGTACGAAGGGTTCGGTCTCGCCCTCGGCCCGCTGTTTGCTGAATCCGACCTCATTCGCATCGTCGGAAATTGACTGAAGTGTGCGCTCCATCACATCGGGCGCATAGGCCCTGTCGTAGGCTGGGCCCATGATGTTCCTAAATCGAGTCTCGCCGCCGTCCGAAAAGGCCGTGACCAAGCGCTACCGAGCAACCTGGAACAACGCTGTCCTGGCGGAGAGCGCAGATACGGTTGTCGTGGAGGGCAATCAGTACTTTCCGCTGGCTGACGTGCGCCAGGAGCACCTGCGCAGCAGTGACAGCCACACGACCTGCCACTGGAAGGGACTTGCCAGCTACTACGACGTCGTTGTCGGTGACAAGGTCAACCGAGACGCCGCCTGGTTCTACCAGGAACCGAGTCCAGCCGCGGAGCGGATCCGGGGCCGGGTTGCGTTCTGGCATGGCGTCAAAATCGAATCGGTCGAGGGATAATTCGCTCGTGTCGGATGACGTCTTTCAGCTGGAGGCCGACTCCACTGTCCGCGCGTGGTTGCAGGCTCACCCGTCCAACGCACCGAGGGTCATTGCGTATGACGTTCATCGGTGTTGTGGAGGCGGCAAGATTTGCCAGGTGAAGGTGCGCGAACTATCCCAGAAGGACGATCCGGGTCAGTACGCGACGGGCGTCATGGATGACGGCACCAGGTTCTTGATCGATCGCAGAGCGGCGGCAAGACTACCTTCGCGTTTCGCCTTGACGGTACGTGGGCTCGGCAGGCTGAAGCATCTCGACCTCGACCTTGCCGGCGAGCAGTGGGGAACGCTTCTCTACGACTGAGACCGCTCGCGCTTAGCGCGGTAGGTCGCGATCGCTGCCAGCCGGTATCGCTCGGCCATCTCGACGTAGCGGGCAGCATCATCAGCCAGGTCCGGGTCGTGTTCCTCATGCCGCCGGCTCAACGCAAGCGCGGCGAACTTGGCGCCCCTCATGTACGGCTCCAGCTGTTCGAAAGGAAGTGGTCGATCGCCTCGTGCCGTATCAGTCTCCTTCGCGAATCGAGCTGAACAATTCATCGTCTGTCGGCCGGTCAGCGAAATCGCGGCCCACGTACGCCCAGGCAATGGAGCCGTCTTTCCGGATGGCAAAGATCGACGGTTTGGCAATCCGCTCGGTGTCGTTCCACACACCCCACTCTTTGATCACCCCGCCTTCGGGATCACTAAGCAAGGGAAACGGCAGCAACAGCTTTTCGACCATGGCCTGATTGTTCTCGACGGGATCGACCGAGATTCCGGCGAGGCTCACGCCCTCCTGGACGAAGCGGTCCCAGTTCCTTGCGTACGAGGCCAACTGCCCGTTGCAGTATGGTCACCAATCCCCTCGGTAGAACACCAGCAGAACCGGGCCGCGAGCAAGGTGGTCGGCGAGGCGCCAGGCCTTCCCCTCGTGATCGGGTAGCTCGAAGTCGACCGCGTTCTCCACCGAGTATGGAAACACGGCGCCGCTACTCTTGATTCCGGGAATTGCCAGCGGACTCCCTTTTGGTCTGATCGCGTTCGCACTGCTCCGTCCCGCCATCACGTCCCCGAGCCTGCGTCAAGCTGCCGCCTGAATCCCTTCCCGTTCGAAGTTGGCCCGGCCGGAAGAAATTGGGGGGAATCCGAGATTCCCCCCGCAGGGTCACTCCTTGACGAGTCCGACCACGTGACCCTCTGGGTCCGCGAACAGCGCGAATGTGACCCCGCCTGGGACCTGGACCGGCGGCTGGATAGTCTTGCCACCGAGCCGCTCGACCTGCTTCAACGCCCGCTCGGCGTCATCGACTCCGATGTAGAACGTGACGTGGCCTGGTCCCTGTGGCGCCTTGCCGATGCCGCCGTCGATGCCTCCGCTGCCCTGCTTCATGTGAACCATGCTGTACTGCAACGGCCCATCGTCGGCCGGCCCCAGCTCCCAGCCGAACGCCTCCGAGTAGAACTTCCGCAGCGCGCTCGGATCGCGCCCCAGGACTTCGAAATGGACGACCGGATTCCGCACTTGATTCTTCATGGCGCTAGCTTGCGCCGGCATATATGACAACCTCTGTCATCATCACCGACTAATCTGTCCGAATGCGTGCGGATCGGCTGCTCTCGATACTTCTCCTCCTTCAGGCCAACGGACGGATGTGCGCGGCCGACCTCGCCGAAAAGCTCGAGGTTTCCAGGCGCACCGTCTACCGGGACCTGGACGCGCTGAGCACTGCCGGCGTTCCGGTGGTCACCGACCGAGGCCCGAACGGCGGCGCCTACCTCCTCGGCGGCTACCGGACCGACCTGACCGGCCTGACCGAAGGTGAGTTGGAGGCTTTGCTGGCGTTTGGCGGCCAAGGGCCGGCCGCAGACCTCGGCTTTGGGTCGCAGCTCGAGGGTGCGTCACGCAAGCTGGCGGTGGCGGCGCGCCGAGACCGGGCGGGCCGCCTTCGCGAGAGGGTCCTGATCGATGGCGAAAGGTGGTTCCGGACCGCACCCGTGCCACCTCACCTAACCAGGGTGCAGGACGCGCTCTGGCTGGATCGTCGGGTTCGGCTGCGTTACCGCCGCACGCTGGATCGCGTCGTCGATCGCATGGTCGAGCCGTATGGGGTGGTGTGCAAGGCAGGCACCTGGTATCTGCTCGCCGGAGTGCGTGGCGAGCCGCGCGTCTATCGCGTTTCGCGGATCGAGGATGCCGAAATGACGGACGAGACGTTTGCGCGGCCGGCCGATTTCGATCTTCGCTCGGCGTGGGCGGCACAGGTGGGACGCTTCAAGGGCTCGGGGCCGGAACACGTATCGGTTACGGTCCGGGTCGACCCGGAGGTGTCCGGTCCGTTCACACGCGTGATCGGCGATCAGATCGTCGAACGGCTGAGCGACGGCCTGGTCGTCATAGATTTTCCGGTAAGTGAAGCTGCGGTCAGCCTGCTGGCGCCCTTCGGCCGCTCAGTCGAGGTTCTCGAGCCTCAAGAGATAAGGCGGCGCCTGGCCGAAATAGGACGCCAGCTCGCGGGCCTTTACGCCGGCTGAACCAGACGCAGGGATCAGCTAAGGATGCCGGTCGCTTGGCCCACCTCGATCAGGTGGCCGTCTGGGTCCCGGATGTATGCGCGGATTTCGCGCCCATGGTCCTTCGGCTCGGTGAGGAACTTCGCGCCCTTCGCCGACCATTCCTTGTAGATCTTGTCGATGTCAGCAACGCGAACGTTGAGAAAGGCGCTTGTGCGGTTGGGGTCGAGCGGCGTCGTCAGAGTGACGGTGGGTTTGTCGTCGGTAGGACCGCCGCCTACATTGAGTATCAGCCACGTGTTCGCGACCTTCATGATGACCGGGTCGCGCTCCAGGAGAACCTGCCCGCCGAACAACGACCGATAAAACTCACGGGACCGGTCCTGATCGGAAACGACCAGAAAGTGCGTAATGACGAAACCGTCCCTCGGTGCGGGAAAGTCTTCGGGATTCATCTGGTGACCTCCACCCTTTTGTTAGTGAGCCGACGGTCCGATCACTCTAAGCGCTTGAACCCCATAGCAGAGACCTTGACTCCGCCACCGTGTGGAGTCATCGGTGGCGCCACAGAAGGCGACCTCGCTCTAGCACGACCCCCTTGTCGGGTCCGTTCGCCGATAGTATTGTCGGCGAGTGACTGGCGCCGGCTCGGCTGGGCGGGGCTTGGGGGCGGGCGCGGCTGCGTCGTTCGAACGAAACACCAACAACGACGCTGAGCCGTTGCTAGCGGTCGAGGATCTCACCATCTGCTTCGGGGGCATCGTCGCGCTCGACCGCGTAAGTTTCGACGTTCCCGAGGGCAGCATCCTCGGCCTGATCGGACCCAACGGCGCCGGCAAGACGACGTTCTTCAACATCATCACTCGCCTCTACCGCGCCGACTCAGGCGATGTGCGCTTTCAGGGCAGGAGCTTGTTGCGAGTACCAGCCCACGAGATCGTGAGCCTCGGCATCGCGCGCACTTTCCAGAATGTCGAACTCTGCTTGCGGATGAGCGTGCTGGACAACGTCTTGCTCGGCTGTCACAACAGGCTTGCCACCAACCCGGCGAACTTCCTTCTGGCCGGCCTCGGCTGGCCCGGACTCAGCGGCGCCGAGCGGCAGGCCGTCGCTGAGGCTGAGGAAATGCTGGAGTTCGTCGGGCTGTCCGGCTTCGGCAGTCGCGTTGTGCAAGGTCTCCCGTTTGGCGTGCTCAAGGCGGTCGAGCTCGCGCGGGCTTTGGTCGCCAAGCCCCGCTTGCTGCTGCTCGACGAACCGGCAGGAGGGCTCAATGCCACCGAGGTCGGGGAGCTTGGCCGGCTCATCAAGCGCATCAACCAGGAGTTGAAGCTGACTGTCCTTGTCGTCGAGCACCACATGAACCTGGTCATGGCCATCTCCGACAAGGTCGTAGTCCTGGACTTCGGTAGCAAGATCGCAGAAGGTACGGCTCGCGAGGTCCAGGCGGATAAGGCAGTCATCGAGGCCTACCTCGGGGCCGACGAGGACGACTGAATGGCCCTGCTCGAGCTTCAGGACGTGTTCGCTACGTATGGCTCGAGGCGGGCTCTGCACGGCGTTTCAATGAACGTCGAGGAGGGCTCGATCGTGGCCTTGCTCGGTGCCAACGGAGCCGGCAAGACCACAACCCTCCGAGCGATCACGGGTCTGGTGAAGGTTCAGGGTGCGATTCGTTTCGACGGTCAGCGCATCACCGGCGTGGCGACCGAAGAGATCGCCCGGCTGGGCATCGCTCATGTACCGGAGGGTCGCGGCACGATGTCCCAGCTGTCGGTCCTGGAGAACCTACAGATGGGGGCCTGCCTACGGCACGACCCGAAGGCCGTGCGGCAGGACCTCGACCGTGTGTACGCCTACTTCCCCTGGATGAAAAGCCGCCTCGCGCAGCCCGCGGCACTGCTCAGCGGCGGCGAACAGCAGATGCTGGCCATCGCCCGGGCCGCGATGATGCGGCCTCGGCTGCTGCTCCTTGATGAGCCGTCTTTGGGCCTTGCGCCGATTGTCGTCAAAGGCATCTTCAAGATCATCGAGGCGATCAACTCCGAACAGGGAGTGACGATCGTGCTGGTCGAACAAAACGCGCGCATCGCGCTCAAGACCGCGGGCAGCGCATACGTGCTCGAAGTGGGCGTGGTGGCTGTGTCGGGTCTGGCACGGGAGCTGGCTCAGGACGAGTCGGTGCGGGAGTCATACCTTGGGTACTGAAGTGTTCCTCTCGGCCAATCCGGTCGAGGGTCTTGAGCAGCAGCTCGTCTTCGGGATCGCCACTGGGAGCATCTATGCCAGCCTGGCTCTGGCGCTGGTTCTGATCTACCGGGCCATGGAGGCGATCAACTTCGCCCAGGGCGAGATGGCCACCTTCAGCACCTTCATCGCCTGGACGCTGATGGCGACGTTTCACATGTCTTTCTGGATCGCCTTCCCGCTGGTGGTAGTCCTCTCTTTCGTAGGTGGTGTCGCTCTCGAACGCGTGGTGATAAGGCCGGTCGAGCGCGCGCCCATCCTGACCACGATCCTCGTCACGCTCGGGCTCTTCTCGATCTTCAATGGTCTTTCGGGTCTTATCTGGGGCTACACCATTCGCACCTTCCCGTCGCCCTTCCCTGTCACCCCGATCTCGTTGGGAGGAGTGGGTATCGGCTTCCAGGACCTCGGTCTGATCGGCGTCTCGCTCGTGCTGCTCTTCTTGATCTATCTCTTCTTTTCCCGCACGAAGCTCGGCCTGATGATGCGGGCGGCTTCTCTCTATCCCCAGTCCAGCCGTCTGGTCGGGGTCCGCGTGGGCTGGATGCTGGCACTGGGTTGGGGCCTTTCGGCGGCGGTTGGAGCGGTGTCCGGGATGATGGTCGCTCCCGTTCTCTCGCTCGACCCCAGCCTCATGCAGTCTGTGCTGCTGTTCGCCTTCACGGCGGCCGTCCTCGGGGGTATCGAGAATCCTTTAGGAGCGGTGATCGGCGGCATCGTGGTGGGGGTGTTGCTGGCGCTGGTCGGCACCTACATCCCACACGCAGAGGACCTGCGCCTCGTTTTCGGATTCATCGTAATCGTGCTCGTCCTGCTGTTCCGGCCTGCCGGCCTGATCGGGCGCGCGCACGTGACCAGGGTGTAGGTGCGCACCACCTCTCTTCTAAAGCCGGGCAATGCGCTGTCGCTCTTCCTTCTGCTGGTGGCTGTAATGGCCCCCCTATATGTCCTGGGCCGGTTCCCCACTCTCGAGTGGGCCTATGTCTGGGCCCTGCTGATCGGGATGATTGGCGTCAACATCCTGACCGGGTACTGCGGCCAGATCTCACTCGGCAACAGCGCGTTCATGGCCATCGGCGGCTATACGACCGCCATCCTCACCTACACGGCCGGCTGGAACTATCTTCTGACGATTCCGGTGGCAGGTGTTTTGGCGAGCGTGGGCGGCGTCATGGTCGGCATCCCGGCACTCAAGCTGCGCGGCATCTACCTGGCCACCGCGACTTTCGCCCTCGCCATCTCGGCACCCTCCGTGATCCGCCACTTCGACCAGCTGAGCGGTGGCAGCCAGGGAATCTCCATCCCGCCCGCCGAGGACCCATTCGGCCTGGTCCGCTCCCAGTCGCTCACTGGCGAGCAGTGGCTCTACTACATGGCGTTGGTGCTGGCCGTGGTGCTGTTCTTGTTCTCGCGGGCCCTGCTCAAGTCACATGTCGGCCGGGCCTTCCGGAGTATCCGTGACAGCGAGACTGCGGCTGTCGCCAACGGAGTGAACCTCACTTTCTACAAGACCTTGGCCTTTGCCATCAGCGCCTTCTACGCCGGTCTGGCCGGCAGCCTGTACACGATCAACACCGCCTATATCAGCCCTGACTCCTTCGATGTGGGATTCTCCCTGGCCCTGGTCGTGGGCGCTGTCATCGGGGGTCTGGGGACCGGGATCGGACCGATCCTGGGCGCAGTGTTCACCGTCTGGAGCCCGCGCTACACCCAGATCTTGTTCAACGCCAAACCCGACATCGCTTTCGGGGTCCTGCTGATCCTGGTCATGTACACGATGCCTTCGGGGATTGCCGGAGGTGTCTACAGTCTGTGGGCCTGGTACCAGCGCCAGCGGGCGGCCGGGCGCCCGAAGTCGGGCGACGGAACCATCCTCGTTGGGAAAGCCGCGTCCACACGATAAGCGTCTGGGCCCGGAATCTAGCTCCCGGACGCCTCGCGATACTCCGTTTGCGCCTTCGCCTTGGTCGCGCCTCGCCACTCTCGGGCCAGGCGGGTCCCTCGGGTGACCAGGACGAGCATGTCGACCAACTCTTCCACATCGGGGTAGCGCCCGCTGAGGTGACCGAGCGCCAGGACCTCGGTGGCCGCGATATGGATGTCCGCGATCATCTCCAGCCGGCGACGCTCGTCCGCCGTTCGCGCGGGGTAGCCCCGATCCACGAGCTCGCCGACGATGTCGCCGCGGGTGTTGCCTGCCAGCTTGCGGCTTGACTCCCCGAGCGGCGACACTGGGTTGTGGCGGACGCGCAAGGCTAGCCTGAACACGTGCGGGTTGGCGGCCAGAATCTCCAGCGGCGTGCGGAACTCCTCGCCTAGCCTCTCCTCGTTGCCCGGAGCCTCCAACGCCTGTTGGCGCCGCTCCCGCAGACCCTCGCGCAGGTCGTCGAACAGCTCATCAGCGAGCGGCCGGAGAAGATCATTCAAGTTCCGGAAATGTTCGTAGAAGGTCGCTCCTCCAACGCCTGCCTTGGTGGCGACGGCTTTGGCTGAGAGGCGACTCTCATTGCCGGCCAAGATCATCTGCCGTGCTGCCTCCAGGAGGCGAGCTCTGGTCCGGCGCTTGGCCTCTTGCCGCGTCAGTTGGGTGGGCAGCGCCCTTTTCCTTGGCACCGTCTGAACAGTATCAACTCCACGGCCGAACTCGGATCTTGCAAGACGAATTCGCCGAGAGTAGTATCGGCCAGTTCGCGCTGGCCTGCAGGAGGTGGCAAATGACGAATCGTCCAAGTCGCTTATCAACCCTGGCGATCGCCGCTGCCGGGCTTCTCGTGGGGATGGCCTGTGGCACCACTCAGGGCCCGACCACGCCGACCGTGAACGACCCCGGGATCACCGGCGACACGATCACGATCGGGACGACGACGCCGCTTAGCGGGCCGGCTTCTTTCTACGCGCCGGTCAGCAAGGGAGCCAACGCCTACTACGCGTACATCAACTCAACTGGCGGGATCAACGGCCGGAAGATCAAGTACGTCATTTACGACGACTCCTACGATCCGGCCAAGGCGGTGCCGCTGACGCACCAGCTCGTAGATCAGGACCAGGTTTTTGCGGTCGTCGGCCAGCTGGGCACCCCGATCAATACCGCGACGCGGCCCTACCTCAACCAGCAGAAGGTGCCGGACATCTTCGTCGCCACCGGAGCCACCAAGTGGGGCGCCGAGTACAAGGACTTCCCGTGGACGATCGGGCTGCAGCCGGACTATCAGTCTGAGGCCAAGGTCTACGCCAAGGACATCATCAAGAACCACGCCAACGCCAAGATCGGCATCCTTTATCAGAACGATGACTTCGGGAAGGACTACGTGAAGGGACTCACCGACGGCCTGGGCTCCAATGCCGGCTGGATCGTTGCGTCGCAGAGCTACGAGGCGACCTCAGTCGAGGTGTCGTCCCAGGTGGCGGCGCTCAAGGACAAGGGAGTCGACCTGCTCCTCATCGCGGCCATCCCGACGCAGGGCATCAGCGCCATGAAAACGGTGGCAAGGCTCAACTGGAAGCCGACCATCTACATCACCAACGTCCTCTCCTCGACGATCAACACCAACGCGGTGATCGCTGCCGGTGGTGGCGCCACGATCAATGGAATGACGACCACCTTCTACGGCAAGGACGTCAACGACCCGCGCTGGGCCAACGATCCCGTGATCGCGATGTACAAGATGGTTTTGACCCAGTTCTGCACGCCCCAGCCATGCAACCCTATCGACGCAACCTACGCCTCGGGCATGGGCGGGGCCTGGCTGGTGGTCCGCATATTGAAGAACCTGGGCCGCGACGGAGTCACCCGGGCCGCGCTGATGAGGGCGGTCCGCAACATGAATGTCCAGGCCTGCCCGGACCCGAACCCCAGCTCGGCCGACAAGCTGCCGAGCGGGACCTGCGATCCCTGGCTGTTCCCGGGTCTCGCCATCAAGACGGGGGGCGACAACCAGTGGCCGATCACCCAGCTCGCACCAGGGCACTTCAACACTTCACGTAAGAACTGGGACATCGACTACAGCACGATCATCGCGGCTCGCTAGGCTTGCCGGACTCGGGTCGTATCCCGGCCCGAGTCCGGACCTCCCAAGACGATCAGACCGGCGGCGCTAACCTACGGCAGGTGCTCGATCTTCAGGCCCTCCTGACTCCTCGTTCCATCGCACTTGTCGGCGCGTCAGAAGGCTCCTCGTGGTCTCAGGCTTTGGTCGCCAACTTTGCCAGTCTCGGGTTCCAGGGACGATTTCATCTGGTCCATCCGCGCCACTCCCAGCTGTTCGGTCTGCCTTGCCACGGTTCTGTGAGCGCCATCCCGGACGAGGTCGACTGCGCCTACGTTATGACAGGCACCGTGGCCGCTTCCGAGGTGGTGGAGGACTGCGGGCGCAAGGGCGTGCGCAGCATGGTCATGCTCACCGCGGGCTTCAAGGAGGTCGGCGCCGAGGGCGAAGAGCGAGAGCGGGCCCTCGTCGAGCGCTGCCGCGAGCTCGGGATCACCATGCTCGGTCCGAACTGCCTTGGCTTCGTCAACTACCGCGACAGGATCCCGGCTTACGGGCTGCTGCTGGCGGGGCCGCTTCTCGCCGGCGGGATCGCCATCGCCAGCCAGAGCGGAGGAATGGTGTTGCCCTTTCATCGGCTGGCCATGTCGCGCGGGATCGGGCTGGCGGTCTCCGTCTCGATCGGGAACGAGGCGATGTGCACCGCGAGCGATTTCCTGGCCCATTTTGTCGAGCGCGACGACGTCCGCGTGGTCGGTGCGCTGCTAGAGGGAATCCGCGATCCCGCCGGCTTTCTGCGTGCTGCGGAGCTGGCTCGCGAGGCGGCCAAGCCGATCGTGATCTTGAAGGTCGGCCGCTCGGAGGCGGCCCACCGTGCCACCGTCGCTCACACCGCCTCGCTCGCGGGCGCGGACGCCGTGATGGACGCCGTCTTCCGGCAGCACGGCATCGTCCGCGTCAACAGCCCGGAGGAGCTGATCGAGACCTGTGCGCTGCTGGCCGCCAGCGGCTGGCCGCCCGGTGGCCGCACTGCGGTGGTCTCCACATCCGGCGGCGCTGCGAGCTTGATCCCCGACCTTGCGATCGGGACCCGCATCGAGATCCCGGACTTCGCTACTTCAACCAAGGCCCGGCTGGAGGCAATCCTGCCCAGCTTCGGTCATGCCCAGAATCCTCTGGACACCACTGGAGTGATCGTCAACCAGCCCAAGCTGCTTGCCGCTTGCGTCGAGGCGGTGGCCGCCGAGCACGGTTTTGACGCCCTGCTCATCAACTCCGACGCCCCCCGCGATCCCGGCTCCAACCCGGCGGGAATCGAGGAGAGGGTGGCGTCGCTGGCGGAAGTCGTACACAGAGGACCTCTTTTCACGGCCATCACCGCCACCGTGTCGACCGAGCTCAGCCCCTTCGGCCTCGAGACGCTGGCGAGGCACCGGCTCCACTTTGCCAACGGCCTCGCGCTTGGAGTCCGGGCTCTGGACCATGCCATCTTCTACGGCCAAGCGATCGCTCGTAGGCGACCGGCGCCATCCCGGAGGCAGCGCCCCGCCCCCACTTTTCTCAGCCATCACAGCGGCGTTCTCGCGGAGCCGTTGGCGAAGCGCCTGCTGGCCGCCTACGGTCTTACCGGCCCGCCCGAGCAGCTGACGCACTCCGCGGGTGAAGCCGCCGCAGTGGCGCAAGCAATCGGTTTCCCTGTGGTGGTCAAGGTGCAGTCGGCGGACATCCCGCACAAGACCGAAGTCGGCGGCGTGAAGCTCGGTGTGCGCAGCATGGACGAGGTCCGCGCGGCTTATGAGCTGGTTTCGCATTGCGCGCCGGGTGCGCGGGTCGACGGTGTGCTGATCGCCCGTCAAGTCTTCCCGGTTGCGGAGCTGATCGTGGGAGTCAAACGTGACGATCACTTCGGCCCTGTGCTGCTGGTGGGCTTGGGTGGCATCTTCGCGGAAGCGATCCACGACGTCAGCCTCCGGCTCCCGCCAATCGATGACGAGACAGCTCAAGAGATGCTGAGCGACCTGCGCGGAGTGGACGTCCTGCGGGGAGCCAGAGGTCGCCCGGTGGCAGACCTGGCCGCCGTCTCGCGTGTCTTGGTGGCGATGGGCGATCTCGCGCTGGACCTGGGTACACGCCTGGTCGAGCTCGATGTCAACCCTCTTTTCGCGCTGCCCGACGGGGCACTGGCGGGCGACGCACTGGTCGTCCTGCAATGAGGGTGGCCATCGCCGGGGTGGCCGAGTCCGACCTCGGAGAGGTCAGCGGCAAGACGATTCTTCAGATGCAGGCGGAGGCGGCGCTGGCTGCACTGGCCGACGCCGGGCTCCAGCTTCGCGACGTTGACGGTATTGCGACCGCGGGCGGAGAGGGCATTTACGCACCAGGCATGTTGTTGGCGGAGTATCTGGGCGTCCAGCCGCGCTACACAGACAGCACCAACATCGGCGGTGCCTCGTTTGTCGCCCACGCCGGGCATGCCAGCGACGCAATCCGGAGCGGCCAGTGCGAGGTCGTCCTCATCACGTACGCCAGCCGCCAGCGGTCTCAGCGGACACGCGTCCTCGGAAGCAGCGGTGCGGTCTCCGGGCCCCTTCAGTTCGAGCGAGTCTGGGGCCTTCCGGCTCCGGTGGGCGCTTACGCCCTGGCTGCCACCAGGCACATGCATGAGTACGGCACCCGCGAGGAGCAGCTGGCCGAAGTCGCGGTGGCGACGCGGAAG